>Ga0247833_1003120_pt1 | contig 22546 bp, 22 predicted proteins | sample LaCruzMarch2015__7_FD_187117 | JGI IMG/M metagenome (GOLD analysis project Ga0247833, IMG submission 187117) | Freshwater microbial communities from meromictic Lake La Cruz, Castile-La Mancha, Spain - LaCruzMarch2015_8m | ecosystem: Environmental > Aquatic > Freshwater > Lake | place: Spain... | reverse complement strand
CCGCTGAGATTCGGAAAGATTACAAAATCGTCGAGAGACGAGAGACCAGCGTCGAGCGCGTTTGTAGCGGCGTGCCTATGACCGCCGACTCCTGATGATGCTCGCAGAGCGCCTCTCGAAGTGGATTGGAGAGCATCCCTCCACTTTTTTCCCGCCACCCGTTACCAGTAACTCGCCATAGCACCCGCTCCACCACTGCATCACGCTTCGCCACTCGACTCTCGCCACTCAACCCTCAATCTCCCGCCGTGCCCTCGCCACAGCGGCCTTGCCGCAATCCAACATTTAAAAAATGCTACGCCTAAATCCTCGATTCGTAGCCATCGTGCGCGCCGATGTAGAACCACACGATTTCATCGTTGCGTCAGACTCCAAGCACGCGAACATCGCGGTTCACCCGCGCGGACCAATAGCTTCCCACCGGTTTGAAATGCAGCGAAGGGTGCTGCGGATTCTCCAGCCAAATCCCGAATTGCTTCCTCGCTTGCCGGCGCACCGGGTCTGGCAAAGCCGCCAGTTGCCTACGGAACCCGGCGGTCGTCGAGGACTTCATCCAAAGGAATCGTTTTTCCCGCTTCCGCCTCGCGCAGTGCCTCAGCGGCCATGGCATCAAAGGCCCCCGCTTCCAAAGCGGCTTCAAATTTGCGGTCCACGATACCAGCCAACCAATCGTCCAGCATACGCCCCAGATTCAATGCCTCGGGCTCGGGCAAATCTTTAACCAAATCCATCACCTCGACAGCACTCATACGACCCACAAAAACACAAAACCAACAAAACGCAAACCATGAAACCCCTGCGGGAAATTTTGAATTTTGAATGATGGATTTTTAATGAATCCAGAACTAATCTTCCCAATCCAAACTCCCCCCAAAAAAACCCAAATTCGCTTCACTATCACGTCACGCCGGAGTCGCGTAGCGCGTAAGCCACCCAAAATTCAAAATCCAACATCCAAAATTTGCTTCACCACCCCATGAGGAGATTTCTTTACATCATTCTCTGCACGGCCACGGCCATGATCGGATACACCATCCATGGGAGTCTCTTCTGGTCGTTCATGAACTTCATCTTCTGCCCGATCGCCTGGGCAAAGTGGCTCATTTGTAAAGAGGTATCCCTTTCAGTCATCAAGCAAACATTCGCCTTCCTGTTCACCTGACATTGTCAGTTTGAATCATTCCGCCCCTCGCCACCCGCCACCCGCCACTCTTATGCTTCTCCTCACCAAGTCCCGTTATCGCTTGGGCTTCGATTGCCCGACCAAGATTTTCTACGCGAACAACCCGCAATCGTATGCCAACACGAATTCGGACAACGAATTTTTGAAATCGCTCGCCGAGGGGGATTCCAAGTAGGCGAACTTTCCAGAAAGATGTTCCCTGGCGAGTTGGTAGATACTTTGAAACGCGAGGACGCTCTGGCCCAGACCGCCCAGCTGCTCGTCGCTCCGGAGGCAACAATCCACGAAGCCGCCTTTTCCTATGGGGATTTTTTCATTCGCGCCGACATCCTTGTTAAGAAGGGGAACCAGGTCCATTTGATCGAGGTGAAATCCAAATCCTACGACGAAGAGGATGAAACCAAGGCGATCATGAATGGAAGAAACGAAATCCGTGCCTCTTGGCTTCCTTACCTGCACGATATCGCATTCCAGACATTTGTTATTCGCTTGGCCCGGCCTGAATGGCAGGTCACTCCCTATCTTTTGCTGGTCAACAAAGCCGCCGTTGCGCCCATCGACGGCATCAACTCGCTTTTCTTTTGCCAGCGCGACGAGCGAGGCAACCCCGTCGTCTCCACTCCCAGTGGCGTGCCCGAGGCTGTATTGACCAGCGGTCTGTTGAAGAAGCACGATGTCTCCGAGCAGGTCGCCTCGATTCTTTCGGCCGATTACGATGGGGAAAGCTTTGCGCAGCGTGCCGAGCGTTGGGCGGCGGCCAGCGTTGGCGGATCAAAAATCCTCACGCCGATTGGGGCCTCGAAGTGCTCCCAATGCGAATTCCATGCCGACTCGGAGCCGCGCAAAAATGGCAAGCTCTCCGGCTTCCACGAGTGCTGGAAAGCCGCCACAGGCCTTGATGAAGACCAACTCGCATCTCCGCTCGTTCTGGAAATCTGGAACTACCGCAAAAAGCAGGCCCTCCTCTCGGAAAGCATCTTTCTCCTCCGCGATGTCGATCCCGAAGCGAAGATTTCGGAAGGCCACTCTCCCGCGCCTGCGAGCGGATGGAGCACTGCCGAGCGCCAGCGAATCCAAGTCCGCTGTGCCGTGGAGGGCAACACATCCACGCCTGTAGTCGATGTCGGCGGTCTCCGCGCCGCCCTCTCGCAGCTGAAGTATCCCATCCATTTCATCGATTTTGAGACCACACGCTGCGCTCTGCCTTTCCACAAAGGGGAGCCTCCCTATGGAAATGTCGCCTTTCAATTTTCCCATCATGTGGCGAATGCCGACGGGACAATCCTGCACGCCCACGAATGGATCTGCCTCGATCGCGGCATCCAACCCAACGAGCAGTTTGCCCAGGCTCTGCGAGAGGCCGTGGGCCGCGATGGCGGCAGCATCCTCCACTATGCCGCCCACGAGCGCACCGTGCTCGCGGATATTGCGAGCACCCTGACATTGCAGGGCCACCAAGCATCTGAGTTGGCAGCATGGATTCGCTCCATTTTACCCGCACTGGGCAACCCAGGCCGCATGGTCGATATGAAGGAAATCCTCCTGCGCCACTACTACCACCCACTCGCCAAGGGATCGAACTCCCTCAAGGCACTGCTCCCATCGATTCTCCAAACCAGCCCCTTCCTCAAAAAAACCTACTCCGCTCCCCTCTACGGAACCCCCTCCATGCCGAGCCGGAATTTTCAGAACACCACTTGGATTTCGCCCACGCAGTCCGATCCTTATGGCACTCTTCCCAAGCTGGACACCATCGAGTCATCAAAGCGCCTTTTCGACGATGAGGCCATCCGCGACGGAGGCGCAGCCATGATGGCCTACGCCAGATGTCAATTCACCGAAATTTCCACCGAGGAAATCGCATCCCTACGCGCCGCCCTCCTGAAGTATTGCGAACTCGACACCCTCGCCATGGTTATGCTCTGGCAGACTTGGAAGCACGACCACTTGGTCAGTAACCTTCAACTTGGGGCTGATTGTAGGCGCCAGGTCTTGCTTCCTCATTGAGCTTGTAACTCTTTTCGCCTCGTGCGCGCGCGAGTTCCTGGGTTTACAAAAATCTTGTGTAGTTCGATAGTGTTCCGAATCCCATCTGTTCTGCCAATTGTCTCGCGGCCCGCTTCAAATCAGGTTCCAGAGAGATTCCGGCGCTTGCTGATTTTCGTGCTTTGATCTTTTTCGAATCCATGTCAACAAGAATACCATTTGTTTCAAAAATTGACAATTTTTCAATTCATGGGGTAAACACCTCGGTTTTTGTTTCAAAAATTAGCAATAAATGGCACCGTGCGAGGCATGCCGAATGTCCGCATAGAAAAATCAAAAAAGGCAAAAGCATTGGGCGTCTCTCTGCCGCCAGAGTTAATTCTCCAAGCAAAAAAGCATGCTTTCTCGCAAGGCATGTCATTCTCAAGATTCGTGAGAAGTCTGCTTGCCCGGGAGTTGATGGAGATTCAGAAAAAATGAACCTCTTTATAGAGACTTAAAACTTAGAAAAATTCCCATCTGAACCCATCAACTAATAATACATAAATTTCATGAGTAACTTTCTTGCTTCAGCTACAAATGCCACCTCCATAGTTATGAGTAAAATTGATGCGCTTGACATCTTGGCATTCGCAATTCCATTCCTTCTGGCGATTTTCATCGACTTGGGAACGCACCGCAAAGGGCAAGCGATAACAATGGCAAATGCCGCTCTCTGGTCTTTAATTTGGCTAATTTGTTCCGGTTTTTTTGGAGTCTATATTTTCTTACACTCAGGCGCCATGGCCGCCAGCCTGTATGCGCAGGGGTATATTTTAGAAAAGGCACTCGCCGTGGACAACCTTTTTGCATTTTATTTAATTTTTAAATCTTTTGGCCTTACACAGCCAGCCAACCAACACTTACAACATCGCATTCTCTATTGGGGGATTTTAGGCGCGATTATTTTTAGAATATTCTTCTTAGGACTTGGAGCATTTATTGTAAATTTAAGTCCTTATGTCCTGATCGGTTTTGCATTGGTTGTTCTGTGGACAGTCAAGAAAATGTGGACAAGCAACGATGACGATGAGGAGGTAGATTATACCCAACATTGGTCCGTTAATTTTGTTAAAAAATTTAGCCGTGTAAATCCTTCAATCGAAAAGCACCGATTTTTTGATAATGGCGTGACACCTCTGTTCCTTTGCTTGGTTTGTATCGAAGTCTGCGATGTCATTTTTGCTTTTGACTCCATGCCCGTTATTATCGCGGTGGTAAGGGATCCATACCTCATGATCACATCCAGTCTGTGGGCCGCCGCTGGGCTGAGGAGCCTTTATTTCCTACTGGTGGCCGCTCAGCAACAATTCTGGGCTCTTGATAAAGCGGTGATGATACTTCTTATCTTTATCTCGTTCAAGTTAATCGGAAGCGCTTTTGGATACCATCTGCCTCATACAGTCAGCCTCTCCATAGTAGGCGCAATCCTTGCATCTGGGATTATTTGGTCCCTTGCTCGCCCACAGGTGCCAGATATTGACCAAGATTCAGCAACATAATCAGACAATATGCCCATTAATTTAGTCAAAGGTCAGAAAATCGACTTGCGAAAAGCAAGCGGTGCTTCATTGGTCGAGTTTTGTGTTGGAGTGAATTGGGGAGCTATCGAAAAAAAAGGTGGATTTTTGGGACTTGGCAAAAAAGTCACCAATGTGGATTTGGATTTGAGTGCTGCGTTGCTCAATGCAGACGGCCAACTTTGCGACCATATATACTCGCCGCTATATAGAAAGGACTCGCTTGATAAATGCGGATTGCCGCCCGGAAAACTCATCGCCGCCGATGGTGCTCTGCGGCACACTGGGGATGATCGTGCTGGAGATTCGGGAGGAGATGATGGTCTGGATAACGAAGTGATCACTGTAAATCTGGCTCTGGTGCCTGGGAACGTCGAGCAGATTTTCTTTTTCATAAATAACTGCGGGCAAGAAGACTTTTCGCAGATTCCCTATGCAAAGATTCGGATGTTTGAAGGCACTCCCACCAATGTGAAAGAAGTGTTTGCCTCTTACAATATCTCTGCGGAAAGCCAGTATACTGGGCGGAGAGCGATGATCTTAGGTCGCCTCTATCGCCGCGGGGCGGAGTGGAAATTCGCAGCGATCGGCGATCCGACCGAAGATGTTTTCGTGGGGCAAACAGTTCTGCGAATCGCACAAAACTACAACAAAATATAAAACTTATGGCTATCAACCTGACTAAAGGACAACGCATAGATGTGGGCCTCCAACAAGCCGGTGTCGGCTTGGGGTGGAATCCCAACGAGGGAGCCTCCGCGGAGGCTTATGATTTGGATGCCAGCGCGTTCATGCTGGGAGACAATGGAAAGCTAATCTCAGGTGAATTCTTTGTTTTCTACAACCAACCTCAATCGCCGGATGGTGCCGTCAAAACCAGCGGTGATAATCGGGATGGAGAAGGCGACGGAGACGACGAGACGCTGTTTGTCAATCTGGGATCTGTGGATCAACGCGTTAAGGAAATTATCTTCCTCGTTACGATTCACGATGCCGAACAGCGCCGCCAGAATTTTGGGCAAGTGCGCCAAGCATTTATTAGAATTTATAACCAAGCCAATAACGAGGAAATTTGCAAATACGAGCTTGATGAAGATTTCTCAACAGAGACCGCCGTTGAATTTGGACGCCTCTACCGCCGCGAAGGCGCCTGGAAGTTCGAGGCCATTGGTCGTGGATTCAATGGTGGGCTGCAGACCTTGGTGGATAAGTATTCTTAAAAAACTCTTCCCATGACAAAATGTCGTTATTGCGGTTCCTCCTCTTTCGGGTCTGGATGTGCTTACGGACCTCGCCGTGTCCATGAACATGAGGGAGATGGCTCCAAGTGCGTTTGGTGCGGATCATCATCATATGGATCGGGATGCGCTTATTCTCAGGATCGCAAGCATCAACATGGACACGGCAGGGGTTGTGTATGGTGTGGATCAAGCTCCCGAGGGAGCGGTTGTGCCTACAGCCCTGATAGGGTTCATGTTCATTAAAGTTATAAACCATGGCAATTAATTTAACAAAAGGGCAGCGAGTTGATGTAGGTCTAAAGAGCCTCGTTGTGGCATTAGGTTGGTCTGGAGCAGACTTGGATGTTTCTGCGTTCCCGCTGGGTTCCAGCGGCCAAATACCTGCTGAAGATTTTTTTGTATTTTACAACAATCTCGTTTCAAAAGATGGGGCTGTTACTCATTCAGGAGATGACATGTCTGGCGGCCAAGGCGATCGTGAATCAATTACAGTTGAGCTTGAAAGGCTTGATCCAAGAATTGAGCAAATAGTTTTTGTAGCCACAATTCATGATGCTGATTTGACAGGAGAAAACTTCGGACAAGTTAGAAATTCCTATATTCGAATTTATAACACTGAAAATTCGGAGGAAATTTGCAAATACGAGTTGGATGAAGATTATTCGGTCGAAACGGCCGTCGAGTTTGGCCGAATCTATAGGCGCAATGGCGCATGGCGTTTTGAAGCAATTGGAAACGGGGCGTCCGGAGGTCTTTCAACTTTTGTAAAAAAATACGCAACAGCTTTTTAATAAGATTTATACCAAATTTAAGCCCACACAAACAAACAAAAAACACAAACTAATAAATAACTATGCGTCGTCTCCCAGTCTACCTCGTCCTTGATACATCCGGCTCCATGTCCGGAGAGCCCATTCAGCAAGTCAAAAATGGCGTTCAAATGCTTGTCTCGGCTCTTCGCCAAGACCCTCAAGCCCTTGAAACCGCTTATCTGAGTGTCATAACATTCGACTCATCTGCAAGAGAAGCGGTTCCTCTGACCGATTTGCCATCTTTCCAAGCACCGGATATCAATGCGACGGGCACCACAGCTATGGGGGAAGCTCTCTCGCTTGTTGCAAATTGCGCAAAGCGCGATGTAAAAACGGCCACTGCGGGGCAGAAAGCCGATTGGCGTCCCATGGTTTTTCTCATGACCGATGGTTCTCCTACCGATGACTTCGAGAAGGGTTTGGCGCGGTTTAAGTTGGAAAAATGGGGTGCCGTTGTAGCTTGTGCGGTTGACAGCGCGGATACCGCATTATTGCAAAAAATAGCTGGGGAGGCTGTAGTGAAATTGGATACATCGGATAGCACGGCTTTATCTGCCTTTTTCAAATGGGTAACAGCATCCATCAGTTTCTCCAGTCAGAGTGTGCAAAAGACTGGTAAGGATGTGGAGGGTTTGAACCAACTTCCGCCGCCGCCGCCAGAAATCCAAGTCGTCGTTTGAAATGTCGCGACGTCTCCCTGTTTACATTCTTTTGGATACCTCCGGTTCGATGCGCGGGGAACCAATTCAGGCTTTGAAGGTCGGTCTTCAATCGCTTGTATCAACTTTACGTCAAGATCCCCACGCGCTGGAATCTGTTTATTTGAGCATTATTACATTCGATGCCCATGCGAGCGTTGTCTGCCCCCTTGAGAGTTTGGAGTCGTTTCAAATTCCTACAATCGAGTGCCCTCAAAGTGGACCCACTATGACGGGAGCCGCTTTGGAATTGCTCTGCCAGTGCGTGGATCGTGATGTGAAAAAAACCACCGGCGACCAGAAAGGCGACTGGCGACCGATCGCTTTTTTAATAACCGACGGGAGCCCCAACGATACAGCACTTTACGAGCGAATGACTACCGAAATAAAAAAAAGACCCTTCGCATCGGTTATCGCATGTGCGGCAGGCGCAAAGGCAAAGGTGGAACCGCTTAAAAAACTGACATCCCAACTTTTTAATTTAGAGACCATGGATAGTCATTCGTTTTCCGGATTGTTCCAGTGGGTTTCTTCCACGGTGTCAACCGGCAATCGGAGCATGGGAGTTTCCAGTAGTATTGTCCTGCCTCCGCCTCCACCAGAAATTCAAGTCGTCGTATAAATTATTCCAATGATACTTAGGCAAGAAGGTCGAACAATTAAGGACTCTGTCAAATTCGTGCGGGAGATGGTATTTGAATTGGAGTCCCGCCATTTTCAAAAACGACCCCATGGTCGGATTAACTCTGAAAACATCACAAATTGGATTTCTAAGGATGGTGAGTTTGATAAGGATCTCTTCAATCACAATGCGCTGGATGAAAGTTGTTTTCGGGCGGAAAGCTTCGCTCCGGATGTTGTAGGGCTGTTTAGATTATCGGTTCGTCAGATCACTGGAAATGAAGTTGATGCTGGAACGCCATTTTCTGCAGCACTCTACAAGATTTCAGTTTGGCCAGACGCTTTTCTGGAAAAACTCGAAGAGTTTTCAAAGGTCTCCTCCGAAAAACACAAAGATTTTGAAGTAAAAGATTTCCTTGTTGCTCTTTCAGAAACTCCCATAGAACAACTTCCTACAGTAGCAGATTCCGAACCGACAGCTCCCGCTGTCAAACACAATGTAAGCAATGCTCAAGAACAGGCACCACAGAAAATTGAGGCTCCGAAGAAATCTGATAAACAACCGATTAGCGTCCAATTAAAAAATGGAACAGTCGGAAGGCCTTACGAATATGAAGCCGGTAAAATAGCCAAAGCCATCGCCGACAGATGCGGGGACGACCCGGGAAAAGCATTCATTCAAAATATAAAGCTTCCCGAAGGATGTGGGATTGTTTTTGATGAAAAAACTGGAGCAATTTCAGGCAGTCCTTCCTTTGCATTTGAGCAGGAAATTGAGCTGCAATACTTCAAAGAAAAATCCTCCGAGGCCAGGCCCGCTAAAATTAGAGTCCTTATAAACCCAGACCCCGCATCTCTCTGGAAAGACCTTCCTACTCCATCAGATTCCCCCTACCAGAAGAAGAATACCGACCACCAATTGCTGGATGCGGGCGATTATCAGGTCATAGCCGCCAGCCGTAGGGGGCGCTCACATGCTAATAAAGGAGATTTCCGAGACGATGATTTCAGCCTCGGCTTTTGCAAGGATACTGGTTGGGTGCTTGTAACGGTAGGCGACGGAGCTGGATCTGCAAAGTTTTCCAGAAAAGGCTCACAACTTGCCACTGAAACCGCCCAAAGCAGGCTCACAAATGCCTTGAAAGATTCGAAAAACCCCATCGATCAACTCATTGAATACCATAAATCATGGGATAATTCCGAAGTCAAAGCAGCCGTTAGAGGTCTTTTGTATGAGGCTGCCCTCGCCGCTCATTATAAACTTGTTGATGAGGCGAAATGCCCAACGGAAAAGCTCCCGGTGGAGGCAACCCTGAGGAATTTCGATACCACGCTCATTCTTCTTATCATGAAAAAGATAGCGCAGGGCACTTTGTTGGCCACTTTTTCTATCGGCGATGGAGGAGCGGGTGCAATGGTTTCTCCTGAAAAGGGTCTGCCCTTGACTCAACAAGACAGCGGCGAACACGCCGGTCAAACTGTCTTTCTCACTTTTCCATCCACCTTAAGGCAAGATGAGCAAAATCTCGCCCAGAGGTTTCACATGGTCTGTCTCCCTGAATTTTTCGGAGCTATTGCAATGACGGATGGTATTACAGATCCGAAATTTCCCAGCGATGCCTCATACTCGGAGCCATCTCAGTGGGGTATCCTCTGGAAAGATTTGGAGTCTGGTCTCAGCTCGGCGGAAAACCTTTTGGAATGGATGAACTTTTTCTCTCCTGGGAACCACGATGACAGAACCCTCGTCGCAGTTATTCCCAAGAAGTCCAAAATCTCCCATTCATGAGCATTGTTAAAGTCAAATCCCTTACAACAAGTAAGGAATATCAATTTGATCAGAAAAAACCTGCTGGATCCGGTGCGATGAAGGAAGTTTTTTTCTCTCCTGATCGAAGTTATGTTGTTCAGATTTTCAAATCGCCCCAAGACACCAACTCCATGGAGCGATTGAAGAGTATTGTTGGAAAATTCCGGGAAAATATCTTTAATCAATCTGGAGGCGATTACTGGGAGTCTGTGTATTGTTGGCCAAGTGACATTGTTACTGTGCCCGGTAGCAATCAGATCGCTCTCATTGCACCAGTTTATCGAAACGAATTTTTCTTTCAGTTTGGCTCTGTGAATAATGACTCACTTCTATCAATCAAAGGTAAAGAAAAACAGGGGAAATGGTTTGCAACTGCAAACCATCGCACGAGATATCTCGATTCAAGAGAACTAGGAGATTGGAGGAGCCATTTGGGGCTTTGTATTAAGATCGCTCGTGCTGTTAAAAGAATGCACGCGGCTGGTCTTGCCCACTCGGATTTGTCTTACAAAAATGTGTTAGTTGATCCATTATCAGGCGGTGCCTCTGTAATAGATATTGATGGCTTGGTTGTTCCTCAAAAATTCCCTCCAGATGTTATTGGAACGCCTGACTTTATTGCGCCTGAAGTATTGAGAACGCTTTCCCTACCGCTCACAGACAAAAAGCGTGCTCTACCATGCATTGAAACGGACCGGCATGCCTTGGCGGTTTTGATATATATGTATCTGCTTTATCGCCACCCTTTAAAGGGTGGCAAGAATCATCATCCAGACGCCGACAAAGATGAGTTGTTAGGCATGGGTGAAAAAGCTCTTTTCATTGAACATACTCAAGACAAATCTAATACACCAAATACTAAAAGTTTAAAACCAACAGACCTTCCTTTTGGAGATATTCAGAAAATCCCTCACACCTGCACAGGTCCATATCTGTCTGAGCTTTTCCAGAAAGCTTTTATTGACGGCCTGCACAACCCCAATTTGCGACCCACTGCTAACGATTGGGAAACAGCACTCGTTAAAACAGTCGATCTCATCCAGCCTTGTAAAAACACCAATTGTTCCCAGAAGTGGTATGTCTTCGACAACTCCACAAGACCCAAGTGCCCCTTTTGTGGAACGCCTTATTCTGGATTATTGCCGATCCTAAATCTCTATTCACGTCGTCGTAACAGCGATCCTTTCAAGCCTGACAACCACCGGATCATGGTATACACGGATCAATATCTCTATCCATGGCATGTCAACCGGCTCATTGCTCCCAATGAGCGACTGACTCCAGAGCAGAAAAAACCTGTTGGATATTTTGTCCAACACCAAGGGGTTTGGTGGTTTGTTAATCAAACTCTTCCTGCGTTGAAAGATGTAACTAACAAAAAAGACATCCTCCCGGGGTCAAAAGTTGAACTCGTGGATGGTCTCCAGCTGCTATTAAGTCCTGAAGAAAATGGAAGGCTTGTTCAAGTTCAGATGGTTCGAGGCGAGTAGTTTAATTATAACAGAGTGATGATAATCCTGCTTGCCAAGTATGCCGACTGGCTCATCCCTATGCTTGGCGGTGTCTTGAGTTTATGGCTCTTGATTGCAATAATTCGGGTCTACAACAATTGTAAAAAACTGGAGATTCATTTAGATGAGCTATTAGCCAACTCTGAGTCCACAAGAATTAAGCTCAATAATGTTTACGCAGAACTTTACAAGTTGCTTGGCAAATATTCGATCCATGAATCCGATATCCTCAAATACATCTCAGCGGGTCAATCAAATATTCAACTATTAGCAACTCAATATCCGCAGCTTAAGGCTGATGTTATTTTTCAGAATGCAAGCAATAGCTGGTCAACTTTGTATGCCGAGCTTCAGAATTGCATGGTAATTTATAATCAAATTGTAACTCAATACAATACCTATGTTACCAATTTTCCGAGGGTTTTAGCCTGCCTTTTAATTGGAAGAAAGATAAGAAAACATGGTAAAATAATGTAAAACTGCTTTAAATAGAAATGCCTAATTACTCTTTTTATTTTTCAGAAAACTATCATTAATAAAAAACCATGAGTTTCAGTAGTAAACCACATATTTTTGGCAAAGCCAAATGGCCGGTTACTATAACGCTATCATTGATTTTAGCATTTTCCTTGGATTCTTTCATTTCAAAATACTATTCTCAGGTTGATTCAAGGACTCAATCCGCAATCATTCGCTTTGGAATAATCTTTGTTTTGTCTTTAGGAGTTTCGATAGCATTAACTTCAGAGACTTCACTACGAGCCATTCTCTCACTAATACCAGCTCTCGCATGTGCAGCAATTCTTGGTGTCGTCGTCTATTTCGGATTTGATGCCTTCTTGGGTTCAAAGCTGAACCAATCAGGCCAACAAACATGGACAATTATTTCTACGATAGTTGGGCTGCTGATTTCATGGTCTGGTTTTTACAATTTATTATCTCATTCTTCTTGGATTGGAAAGCCTTGTCCATATTGCAAAACGAGAGGAAAATTAAGTTCAGGCATGTCTTCTAAAGAATATATGGGTGCAACTTATGAGAAGGACTCTCAATCAAATTTAACCAGATACAACAAATATTTAATTACATATCAGCACGATTGTTCTCATTGCGACTATCAGTGGCATACGACCTCTGAAACTAAAGAGAGTCAGTAAAATGTCGCAATTCCATCCAAGACATCCATGAACCTTTTTACTATACTAAAATGAATCGAAGACTACCGGTTTACTTGCTTATTGATTGTTCCGAGTCGATGATCGGGGGGGGCATTGAATCTGTTCGGCAGGGCTTATCTACGATGGTTTCCAAGCTCAGGACGGACCCCCATGCTCTCGACTCTGTATTTCTGAGCGTGATTACATTTGATTCCGCAGCTCGAGTAGCGGTGCCATTAACAGGGCTCGTTGATTTTCAGGAACCCAAACTGATTACGAAACCGGGAACAGCCTTAGGCCAGGCACTCAAATTACTATCACAACAAATCGAAAAAGAAGTCCTAAAGACATCGCACCATACAAAGGGGGATTATCGCCCTTTGGTCCTCTTGTTAACTGATGGTCAACCCCTTGATGATTGGAAAGCCCCACTCGCCAAACTTGGCAAGGGTATCCGCCCACGACCAGCAAATATTTATGCCATTGGTTGCGGTGAGGATGTGGACTTTTCCATTCTTCAAAGCATCACGGACATCGTTTTGCGGATGGAAAACATGGGACCGGAATCGTTTGCTAAACTCTTTGTGTGGCTCACCGCCTCTGTCTCCAGCGCCAGCCAAGGAGTTGGTGAAGCAGTCGAAGGAAAAATTAATTTGGCAAAGCTTCCTGACAATATCGAAGAAGTAAAAGACAAGGCTATGCCCTTTATGGAGGGGCCTCCCCGACAAGTTTTTCTTCGTGCCAGATGCGCTGCCAAAAAATTCCCCTACTTGATGCGATATCGATTTGACCCCGTTTTCGGGTGCTACCAACCGGTCAAATCTCATCGGCTCAGCGATGAAGATTTAGTGGCTTCTTCTGAATTTACCATGCCGGATATCGCCTCAAATTTGCTAAATGGTGCGCCATCTTGTCCTTGGTGTGAAACAACCGATGCTGGAAATTGTGGCAACTGCGGAACGATATTCTGTGCTAATTCAGCAGAGCACTCCGATGTCGTATGCCCAGGGTGTGCAACAGTTCTAAAATCGACTACTCACAGCGAGTCCAATTCATTCGGTATTCGCCAAAGCAGCGGATAGATATAAATTTATCATTCTTAAATAATATTCAAAATTTATCATTGTTTTATGCAAAGGCGTCTTCCTATTTTTATTCTTATAGATATATCTGAATCAATGTGCGGCATCGCACATGAACAATTGCAAATTGCTCTTAAAAAAATAGCTTCGGACTTAAGAAAAGACCCACAGGCTCTTGAGACCGTTTTTTTATCCGTTGTGGCCTTTGCTGGGCGTGTGAAAACTCTTGTTCCGTTAACCGACTTACCGTCTTTTATCCCGCCGGAACTTCCTCTCGGGGGAGGGACTGCATTAGGGGCGGCCTTACTACATGTTTTTAATGACATAGACCTTTACATTAAAAAGCCTAACCCTAGTCAAAAAGGCGATTGGAAACCGTTGATCTTTTTGCTTACTGATGGACACCCGACCGATAACATTTCGCCTGCTCTCAAAGCGTGGGGCGAGAAATACAATCGCATGTGTAGAATGGTCGCTGTTTCTATTGGAGGACAAGCTGACCATGCTCTTTTAAAACATTTTACCGAAGAACTGGTTATTTTTGATCCAAGCGCCGCTGATGCTTTTTCCCGATTTGCCGACTGGGTTAGTCGTTCTATTTCTGTCAGTAGCCAAGCTATTGAACGGGGCCTTGAAGTCTCAATTTGTGATAAAAAAACAATATCTGTTAGTGACCCAATATATATTATTAACGAAGAATATAATACAAATTCTTTAGTGGATCGGCGGTTTGTTTTTTTGATAGGTCGCTGCTCAAATTCCAAGCAACCCTATATCCTTAAGTTCGGAAAAGATTCGGCGCGCCAAAAAAATTTCATCTGCGAGTTCAGCGGGGCTTTGCCGGAAAATTACTTCAACTTTACCGAGGGGGATAGTGCCGCCGTGGTAAATACTCAGGAACTTGGGGAGGCCCCATGCTGCCCGGTTTGTGAGAGCAAATTTTCGATTAACTTGTGCAGGTGCGGCCGCATGCATTGTAGCGACATAGCAAATGGACACCATACATGCCCCTGGTGTAAGGTGCGCGACTACTACGCTCCAAACCATTTCGACATTAGGCGAGGTGCTGGTTAAATTTCCTCTCGCATCAGTTTCTTTAGCTAAATTTTAGATCGATCCCAATGCGCAACAACAAAAAAATTCTTTATACTCTCTGCGGTTCCTTGGCTGGAGCATTCGGAGCACTGATTGCCGAGATGGTTCCTGAGTTTGGCGAAAATGTCCCAAGTATCGTCGGCCATGTGTCTGTCTGGTCGGCTATTTTTGCGGCGGCTATTGCTGTAGGGCTTACGGCAGCCGGCGAGATTTACAGTCGCAGGCCGTTTTCTATTGTCCACTATCGTGCCTCCCTAATTGCGGGTGCAGTTGCTGGTGCCATGGCGGGCGCTGTGGCTCAGGCCGTCTACTGCGTCAGAAGTGGCGATGACTTTTTTCAAGATGTGGTTTTTAGGTCCTTATGTTGGGCGCTAATGGGAGCCGTAGTTGGTTGGCGTCTTTCTTCGTCAATTCCGAATCTGGGCGCGAAAAGAGGTATTATCGCCGGAGCTATTGGTGGTTTTGTCGGAGGTCTCGGATTTGTCGCTGTGTGTCTTTTTCTACCCGAGCTTCTGGCGCGAACGGTCGGGGTCAGCTTCTTGGGCCTGGCGCTGGGCCTGGCTGTCGTGGCTATCGAGGAAATGACTCGTGCGGCCCAGCTGGAGGTCATCTGGGGGCCCAAAGAGATTACCTCCGTCAGTTTGGGCGCTAAGCCGGTTCTGATAGGAGGAGGGGACGACCATGTTTATATCTCAGGGGTCCCGGAGCATGCCCTTTCGGTCGAGCTGACTTCAGGCAAGGTCGTTTGCACTGAAAAATCGAGTGGTAAGCGGAGTGATCTGAAGAACGGGAGCCGAATTAAGGTGGGCCGCGTTGAGCTGCTCGTTCGCACGGCTTCTTCTTAAAAAGTGAAGATTCTTGTCCAAAGAGGCGGTCAAACATTTGGCCCATACACCGAGCAACTGGCCGCACAATATCTAGCCGCAGGCACGCTGCTACCCCAAGACTTAGCCCGAGACGATGCCTCTGCAGGTTCGCAATGGGTCCCTCTCAAGACATTGCTCGCAAAAAGCAGTGCTGCATCGAAGGTGTCTCTCAGTAGCCTGATGTCGCAAACCATGTTGAACTTGAAGTCTTTCGATCTTCAACTGATTTTTCCATGGAAAGAGGTAACGTCGCTGCATTGGATGCAGGACCGCAAGCTAATCTATCTTGCGGCCATTGGTCTCTGTCCTGCGGTCGCGCTTGCTGTGACAGGCGGGCAGTCTCTGTCGTATTGGGCCATAGCGTTCTATTTTTCATCCCTGTGGGCGCTCTTCTTCTACTACTTGTTCAGAACAAAGCAGGTCGAGACTTGGCTTTGTTTCACATGTTTCTTCGTCACCGGTGTCGTATCGATTGCCGTCTTATTAGTGCTCCAGCATTTGCCCCCTTGGTCGTTTTTTTATGCGATGGTGGATTCAAAGAATTTTCTTGCGCGCGTTCTCGGTATGTTTGTTGGGGTCGCAATTAACGAAGAAATTTGCAAGGCCGCCGTGATCTTGTGGTTGGTTAGACGCCCTGGAAGCATACTGATGCCACAGACGGTCGTTTTCTACGGTATGATTTCAGGTTTGGGCTTCGGGATATACGAGGGCGTTAATTACCAGCAGACTCTCAACAGGCAGCAGGGCGTCGATACGGCATACTTTTTGAATATCGCGCGCCTGACCTCTTTGCCTTTCCTGCACGCTGTTTGGACTGGAATAGCAGCTTATTTTATCGCTTTTGCTGCATTGTTCCCTTCTAAAAGACATGCACTTTGGTTAGTTGCTATCTTAATACCGGCCGTTCTCCATGCAACATACAACATCTGTGGTTGGAACATTGTTGGCCTCGCCACGGGGCTCCTGAGTGTTATATTGTTAATGACATATCTTTCGAACTGCACAGCAATGCAGCAACATCTTAAGAAACCTTGAATCTTGCAATAAAAGTCAATTAAATAATTTTTAAAACAGTAAAAAAAAATTTACGGTAAACAAAATGTCAAATAGTGTTGAATCCCTTTTTTTCTATCAGGCGGGATTAAAAAAGACAATCATGCGCAATTATGTGTCTAGATATATAAGGCAATTATGAACTTGCGAAATGACCTTGGTTGCACCGAGAGACCGCGCACGAGAATAAAAGCCAGCGGCTTGATGGCGTTTTCGAATGGCAAAAAAACTGCATTTTTTGAAAAACCAATCGAATTGAGCCTGAAATAACTGAGAATAATGTTTAGTTATCTTGCAAACACTACACTAAGGATAAAATTTCTGGGAGGACCTTCCAAGTTATGATCTGCGCCGGGCAGTATGCTCTTTAATTATGTCGGATTGCTTCGCCGATAAATCCCATCCGCCGGCCCGCGTTTGGTGCAACAAATGTTTTTCCAGTGTTCATGGAGTGCTTCGGCAGCTTCGAGATGACTGGGGAGGCAATTTGTTTTTGGTGGTTAGCCATACCGAGCGCGATTTCGGGCCGCTTGCCTCCTGCGACCTTTCCGCAGTGGAGCCACTCGGCTTGTCTGAAGAAGCGTATGTCGACTGGTGCCTCGATTTTTGCGAGCGCCACCGCATCGATGTTTTCGTGCCTGGAAGAATGCGCGAGTCTATTTCAGATCGGCGCGCGGATTTCCTTGCGCGTGGAACGAACCTGATCGTCGCTGGTGACGGAACGACACTGAGACTGCTCGAAGACAAGGGCCGGTTTCTCTCCAATTTACCGGAGGGTGTTAGGACTCATGAATTCCACCGAGTCACCTCATGGGGGGCATTCAATGCCGCGTGCGAACGCTTGGAAATGCATGGCCATCGGGTGTGCTTCAAGCCTGCGACAGGCACATTCGGTCTGGGTTTTTACATCTTGGACGAGACGATGGATCCGCTCCAGCGATTGCTGCGCAGCGAGGCACATCGGATTTCAAAGTCGGAGTTGCGTGCGGTTTTGTCCGCTTATGAGAACTTCCCTGAGTTGCTTGTCATGGAGTATCTCGACGGCAGCGAATTCAGTGTGGATGCACTGGCGGACGGTGGCCATGTCATCGCAATGGTGTGCCGACGCAAACCGATGAAAGGAAGTGTGAGACTTGCCGGAACTTCTCGCACGATGAGAGTCGATGAAGGTCAATCCCAAGTGCTGGCGAGTGAGCCGGAAATCGAGGAAATGGTTCGGCTGCTTGCCCGGCATTTCAACCTTGGAGGCTTGTTCAATGTTCAGTTCCGCTGTCGCGCCGAGCGCCCGGAGAAACCATGCCTTTTGGAAGTCAACGGGCGCATGTCCGGTGGTCTGCCTTATGTCTCCCTTTCAGGTCTTAATCTACCAACGCTCGCCATCCAGATCGCAATGCGTGCAGAAGGAGAGCCGTATCCGGATATTCCCAAGGCCAACTTGCCGTTACGAGTGCAGAATCGGGCTGATTTTTTCGTGGTGCCCAATCGGACTCCGATTGCTCCGCCAACAGTTTGGTCGCAGTATAACCACGGCATCTATGAAGCTTGTCTGCCGGGTGGAAGATTTACTCTCAAGATCGAGCGCGAGGACATTCCATTTCGCCAGCTCTGCGATCTCGCGATCCGTAACAATGAATCGCGCCGATTTCTGTTTGTCAGCCGCGTTCTTGGGCGGCATTGGCCAGTGCGCCCACAGGCTCTTCGAGATGTAGCGGGCGCACTCGCCCGCAAACTGCGACTTCGGCTCAAGCCCGATCCCGTGGTGTTCATCGGTATGGCGGAAACGGCGACGACCCTCGGCCAGGCGGTGTTTCGGGAATACCTTGCACAGGGCGGCTCCGGGTTCTACATCGAAAGCACCCGTCGCATGACGGGCGGTGCGAGCGCCTTTGGCTTCTCTGAAAGCCACTCCCATGCGACGGCCCACTTGGTTCATCTCCCCTCTCTTAAAGAGGATCCCGCCAATCTGCTGGCTACCGCAAAGCAAGTGATTGTGGTGGATGATGAGGCGACAACAGGCAAAACCGCAGCTGGATTGATCCGTGAATTGAAGGCATGGCGCGGGTTAGGCGGTGTTGATTTTTCTGCTTGGCTTGCGGTGATTCTACGCTGGAAACCGGAAGAAGAGGACGACGGTTGTTTCAGGGGGATTGAATCGATTGCCGAAGGAAGTTTTACGTTTGAGGCTGGTTCAGGCTTGCCCGCCTCGCCGCCCGCGAGCCACAGCGTCGATACCCGGATGATTGTTCGACGCGGTGTGCGGCATGGCACACTGATCCCGCAGGTAATTCCTGAAGAGTGGGATGCATCAGCTAAGACGGGGCAAAGAATCTTGGTTGTTGGCAACGGGGAGTTCGGCTTCCAACCCTTGCTTTTGGCCGAGGCATTTGAAGCGCAGGGCGCGCGCACTTGGTTACAGGCCACGACTCGTTCGCCGATTCTGGAGGGCGGCGCGATCCACCACATTCGCAAATTTCTCGCACTTTCCGGCGAGGGGCACGCTGAGTTTCTCTACAATGTCCCGGACGAACACGGTTATGACCGTGTTGTCTTGTGCCTGGAAGATTCGCCGCCTGCCGCCGAACATCCAATTTGGCAAATTCCAGGGTTGGAGGTCAGGTTGTGAAGGATTGGATTGCCACCGATCTCGACAGCAGCCTGTTTGCCCGTGCGTGGTTTGCCGATGATGCGGTTGCCGCTACATGGAACACCAATGACGATGCATCTCGCCGCCCCTCAAGCTGGATGCGTGCTGACACACACCGATTGCTTGAAGTGCTGGGTCGGTCATTCGCCATCGTGCCGGTGACCGCGCGCGATAAGGGTTCCTTTTCAAGGGTTGAGGTTCGCGACTTGAACCTCCGCGGTCCGGCCATCATCGCCAATGGAGCAATCATCTTCGGTTGGAATGGTGAACCGGATCCCGTCTGGCAAGACTCCATGATTGAAAAATTGTCACCATGGAAATGCACCCTTCAAGATTTCTGTGCGCGCTTGATTGAGAAAAGCACTGGATACGCGCGTCCACGGTTAGTGTCTGGTCCCGGCGAACTGCCCGCCTACCTTGTTGCAAAAGCGGAACATGGTTGGTGGCATTCCGCGCACGGTCAATCAGTGCTTGCCGAAATGGATTGGCGCGGATGTCGCGCTGAAGTCCTCGGAACAGAGTTGCAAATTCTTCCTCCGTGTGTCGGAAAACGCCACGCCACTCTTGAACTACAAAACCGCTTTTTTTCGGGGCGCGCGCCTCTTCTTTGTATTGGCGACATGCCGCTGGATTTGGAATTCATGCGCCTTGGCGGGCTATTGGCAACTCCGATCGGCTCAGTGCTTGAACAATCATGGTGATTTCTCACGAGCCTTTTTCAGGAAGTTACGCGTCCGAGGAGGTGTTGTTCCTGCTGCGCCGCATGCGATTGAAGCCAACCGCACTTGAGGAACGTGAACAACTCATCCAGAGCGGCAAACGGCATTATAGCGAGATGATTGGTCCGGAAGACGCACCCACCCGAGGAAGGTTGCGGCTTTTTAGGGAATCTTTGGCATCCAATGGGATGACACTCGCACGAGACCTTTCCATACTTGCTGCCGGAATGGCCGTAACAGCTGTGGATAACGAACTCACTGTGGTCTCCATCGCCCGTGCAGGCACGCCTGTAGGTGTCTTGCTTTGGCATCGACTGCGCGAGATTGCTCCACATCTCAGGCTCCAGCATTACTCCATCTCGGTGATCCGTGACCGCGGAGTCGATTTCGCTGCACTGCGCTGGATTATGCAACGCCACTCGCCAGCCAGCCTGCGTTTTGTAGATGGCTGGACAGGAAAGGGCACCATTGCAGACGAGTTGAGCCGGTCCATCGCCATCTGGCCAGAGGCACCGCCTGGTCTCAATCCTGGACTGTGGGTGCCGCTCGATGTCTGCGGTGCGGCGGTTTTTGCAGCCAATTCAAGGGACTATCTGATCCCCTCCACGCTTCTAGGCGGCACGCTTTCTGGGCTTGTTTCCCGCAGCGTCTTGCCGGCAGGTGAAGAAGGCAGCTGCGCATTCCATGGCTGCGTGCAATTGGATTCCCTGCGGCGGTATGATCTGAGCCGATGGTTTATCGAGGAAATGAAGGCTCGATTGGCAACAATCCCCCACATCGACCAAGTGGCAAACGCCAGCAACGGAGCGCCAAGACGCTTGGAAACCAACCGTTGCCTCGAACTCATGCTGGCGCGCCACCAACTGACCGACCGCAATCGTATAAAACTTGGTATCGGCGAAACCGTCCGCGTCTTACTGCGGCGCCTTCCCCATATGGTCTTGCTGCGGAGCCAGGCCAATCCGACCGATGCCGAACTGATCCGTCGCCTTGCGTCCCTTCGTGACGTTCCAATCCATATCGAGGATGACCTTCCCTTCGAGTCCATCGCAGTGATTGCCTCTGTTTGAATACCTGAACCAACCGCAACTCATGTCTCATCATTTTCTACTCGATCTAACCATGCTCGCCCCAATGCTCTACATGCCCGCAGATAGGCGCGATCTGGCGGCGGTGCTTGAAGGTAGACGTGACATTGGAATGTGTAGCATTGCGGTATGCCTCGAAGACGCCGTGCGTCCTGAGAACCGAAAAAGCGCGGCCGCAGCGCTAAGTTCTACGTTGGAAACCCTCGAGGCCACTCCTCGTGCGATCTTCGTTCGCCCTGCGGACAGCGACGCGCTCGACTGGCTGCTGGAATACCTTCCCGTTGAAAAAATCGCAGGGTTCATTCTCCCAAAAGCCACCGTTCAAGCCATTCACGCTTGGATCGAAAAATGCCGTGGGCTCTATACAATCTTGCCCATTCTTGAAACCCTTGAGGTCCTTGATCATATCGGTAGGCGTGAGCTGGCCCAAGCCTGCGCGGCACATCCTTCCAACATCCCCGGAGCACGCATCGGCGCCAACGATTTGTTTTCCCTACTCGGCGGTCTCCGCCGCCCAACACACCGGACGATTTATGAAACGCCCGTTGGCCATGTGATCGATGGGCTCCTCGAAGCCTTCAGCGCCGTGGGCGTTCAGCTGTGCGCACCCGTATGCGATCGAATTGGAGATTTCGAAACCCTGAGGCGTGAAGTGGTCGAAGATATTCATCGGAATTTGTTTGCCAAGACAGCAATACATCCAAGTCAAGTTCATGAGATCTGGAATGCCTACCGGCCGAACACCACCGAAGTCAACGAGGCGCGTCATGTATTGCGGTCAGACGCACCCGCAGTTTTCGGGCTCAACGGGGACATGCTTGAGCTGGCCTGTCATAGGGAATGGGCGCGGCGTCTGCTAAATCGGAATTCCTTGCATCAAGCCGCCGAGCAATGTCAAGACGATGGGAAAATGAAAATGGGCTTTGCTATGCGAAATTCCGGATAGAGTTTTCAGTTCCGCAGATGGTGAGGGTTTGTGGTGAGGTTAGCCTGACTTCCCTTCTTTACGACCGGAGAAGCAGATAAACCTAAATCCGGCAGTTGAAGGGGCAAATTTGATTGAAAGAGCCTATTTTTGAAGGCAATCCAACTGCTCCGCAGTTCACCATTTGGGATAGAAGGTTCTTATCTGCTTTGCTTTAGATTTCAGCTTTTTAAACCCAGTTTACCAATCCCAACTGCCGAATTTAGGATAAACACAAGGGGAGCGATTTTTTTCGGGCTACGGCTGTGTTGGTTCGGCGTTTTGCCCAGGCGGCCGCGGGGTGGCGAAGAGGTGTAAAAGGGGTCAGCAACTTATTGACTTTTTCAAAAAATCTTGAAGCGAAAAATTACTTCGTTTTCGGAATTTTGAAACCAGCAAGGAAAAAGTTTCTGGGTCACATTTTCGAAAAAAGACTTGTGATTTGAGCTAGAAAGCT
>Ga0247833_1003117_pt1 | contig 22558 bp, 18 predicted proteins | sample LaCruzMarch2015__7_FD_187117 | JGI IMG/M metagenome (GOLD analysis project Ga0247833, IMG submission 187117) | Freshwater microbial communities from meromictic Lake La Cruz, Castile-La Mancha, Spain - LaCruzMarch2015_8m | ecosystem: Environmental > Aquatic > Freshwater > Lake | place: Spain... | reverse complement strand
TTTCGAAGCGGCGGGCGTAGGCGGCCGGCGTGTTGCCGTCGGTGTGCCGTGTCAGCGTCGCGGGATCGAGCGGCACGAGGAGGAAGCGGTTGTCGAGCACGACCGGCTCGCCGCGACCGCCGCGGGTGGCCGGCGTGGCGGTTGAGAACCGCTCCACCTCCACGGCGACCGGCGCCGGCTCGCCGGCCGGCAGCGTGAGCATGAGCGAGCGAACGAGCAGCGCCGGCCCGCCTGGCACGATCGGCCGCGACTCATGGCGGATCTCGATACTCGCGGGTGCCCCCGGCGGATAGGCGCGGCCAGCGCGGCGGCGATGGACGATCCGGGTCGTACCCTGAGCCACGTCGGCAGGCGCCACGCCGTAGTCCGCGGCCGTAAGCAGCGTGCCGTCGGCCAGGCGAATCCCGAACTCGTCGCTCTCCACGGCCACCTCGCGGGCCGGATGGCCGCCGGCGGCCGGCTGCACGAGCGCCGTCGTCACCAGGCTGCCGTCCCGCCACGCCAGCCGCCGCACGACGCCCGGGCCGGCGATCTCCCGTGGCGCGTCGGCCGCGTGAAGCGTGGCCGAGGCGGTGACCGCAAGGAAGACGAACAGGGATGGGAGTCGCATGCAGGCACCTCCGGCGGGCTGGCCGGCCGAAAGCAGTCGCTCAATCATGGTGTTACGCCTGGAGATCCGGCGGCCGGGGCGAGCTCGGCAGCGATCGCCGCCGCCTTGTCGGCGAACGACGAACCAGGGCGCGACTTGCCGATGCCCTGGGCGAGCGAGCGGATCTGCCCCTTGATCGCAGCCGGGATCGCGGCCGCCTGCTCGGCGGTGACCGTGGCGTCGGCATCGACGCCCAGCTGCTCGCGGACATAGTCCCGCATCTGCTCGAGCCGGGCAAGCTGCTGGCCGGCCTTCACCGTCGCCTGGAACTGCTTGTCTTTCTTCCACTCGCCGTTGAGCTTCGCCGCCTCGGCGCCGATCTCGCTGCCCTTGAACAGGACCGCGCACCGCTGCACGTTGTCGGCGGCCCGGGCGGGATCCGTCTCCTTGCCCGAGCGGGCCTCGTCGAGCAGCCGGCGGCCGTAGGCCTCGATCTTCTCGACCACGAACTTCGCCTCGTCGGCTGTCTCGGCATCGCCGCTCGACATCAGGCCGCGAGCCTTCTTCAGGACCGTGGCGAACTGCCGCTCATCCCGCAACAGCGTGTTGAGCTCGGGCAGCTTGGCGAGCGTGCGGCCCTCGAGGATCGACCCGGGTGCCGCCTTGACGGCAGCCACGACGGCCTCCTGCGCGTTGAAGGGGGAGCCGCGGTAGATACACTTGCCGGTGTGGTCGAAGAGCATGCAGTGGGGGATCCCCTGGAAATCCATGCCCCCCTCGACGCTCGCATTTTCGAGGATCGTGAACGTGACGCCGAGCTTCGCCACCTGTGGCTTGAGCTCCGCAGCCGAGCCCCCCTGGGCGTGGGCGCCGATCACGACCAGCCCGTGGGGGCCAAGCGTCGTGTGAAGCTCCTCCAGCATCGGCATGCTGCGGATGCAGGGCGGGCAGTTGAGCCCCCAGAACTCGAGCAGGACCACGCGATTGGAGATCGCCTCGGTGCCGAGCATCGGCCCCGACACCAGCGCCCCGGGCCGGATGCTGGCGGCCGTGATGTCCATGTTGAACTCCGCCGCCGCGGCCGGGCGGGCGACGAGCACACCGGTGAGCAGGACGGCGAGCAGGATGAGGCGGACTGCCGCATGCCAGAATTGCGGGAGCATGACACTTCTCAGGAGCACATTTGTCACCGACGATTCATTCAAACGCAGACTACCCGCCTGGGGGGCCGGAGGCGAGCGAGGTTCAGGCGCCCGCCGCGAGGCCTACCAGCGGCCCGGTGCTGTCGCCGAACGCCTCGGCCGCCACGCCCATCCGCTGGGCGATCGCCAGGTGCAGGTCGCAGAGCGGCTGCTCGCCGTCGTGCTTCAGGTGCCGGCCACCGGCGAGTGTGCCCCCGCCACCGCCGGCCAAGAGGATCGGCAGGTTGTCGGGGTCGTGGGCGTTGCCGTCGGACATGCTCGAACCGCAGAACAGCATCGTCGAGTCGAGCAGGCTGCCCTCGCCCTCGGGGATCGCCGCCAGCCGGCCGACGAGCCCGGCGAACTGCTCGACATGCCAGCGGGTAATCCGTTTGTACTGCTCGATCTTCTCGGCCTTGCCCTCATGGTGCGAAAGCTCGTGGTGGCCGCCGCTGACGCCGTCTAAAAAGGAAAAGTTTCGCCCCGAGACATCGTTGGCGAACATGAACGACGCCACCCGAGTTGAGTCGGTGCGGAAGGCGAGCTCGAGCATGTCGAGCATCAGGGAGACATGCTCCCGCGGTTCGGCGGGAATGCCGGCCGGCGGGCTGACACCAAGCGTGGCCGGATCGGGAGGCGGACGATCGGCGGTGGCGGCATAGTCGAGCCGCTGCTCGACGGCCCGGACCGCGTCGAGAAACTCCTCCATCTTGTGACGGTCGTCTCGCGAGAGTTTGTGGCGCACGTCGCGGGCGTCTGCGAGCACATGATCGAGGAGGTTGCCGCGCAGGGTCCGCATTCGCGGGTCGGCCGGGCCGCCGCCGCCAAAGATCCGCTCCCAGACGAGCCGTGGATTGGTCTCGCGGGCCACGGGTCGGTTGGCCGACTCCCAGGAGATGTGGCCGCCGTAGAGCCGGGTGAAGCCGACGTTGCTGTCAACGCCTGAGACGACCGGCTCGGTGCTGAGTTCGAGCGACGGCAGCGGTGTCTGCCCGCGGAGCGACTGGGCGATGAGTTGGTCGACCGAGACACCCCCCGACGAGAGCTCGGCGCCGGTGGTCTTTGCCACCGGCATCCCGGTGAGGAAGTTGGCCGTCTTGGCGTAGTGGCCGTCTCCCCGCCGCGAGTGCTTCTTGTCGAGGCCCGAGATCACGAGCACGCGGTCGCGAACCGGCGCCAAGGGCTCAAGCGCGAAGGGCAACGTGAAGTCGCTGCCGGCGGCCTCGGGCACCCAGTGCTTCATCGGGGCGCCGTTGGGGAAGTACAGAAAGGCAACTCGCCGCGGCGGTGCCGTCGCAGCGGCTGCCTGGCCTCGGCCCGGCCAGGAGGCGAGCCAGGGTAGCGCGAGCGCCGTGCCAGCACCGCGGAGAAACCCCCGGCGGGAGAGGGGCAGGCGGCGATCGGGGCGAGGCGTCATGGCGGGGATCGGAAGGCAGGCGCGGGTCAGGGGGCGATCGGACCGGATTCGAGTTTATGGTACCGGTGGCGAAAGGGGTGACTGACCACGATTTCCTCGACCAGCAGGGCCGCACGGTAGGCGGAATCACCGAGCTTTTTCGCCGTCCGCTCGACCACGCACTGGTCAAACTCGTCGAGCTGCCGGCCCAGCGCATAGCCGAGCAGTTTTCGCGTGACATGCGTGATGAACTCGCCGCGTCGATCGAGCAGCCGGCGCTTGAGCTCCTCAGGGCCATTGAAGCCGCCGCCGGGTGGGAGCGTGCCGGATGCGTCTACCGGCTGGCCCGCGTCCTCGGTTCGCCAGCGGCCGAGCACGTCGTAGTTCTCGAGGCCAAAGCCGATCGGATCCATCCGCTCGTGGCAGGAGGCGCAGGTCGGATTCGAGCGGTGTGCCTCGAGCCGTTGCCTGAGCGTCTGGGGCGCGGTGTCGCCGTGGGCTTCTTCCAGCGGCGGCACGCCCGGCGGCGGCGGTGGCACCTTGCCTCCGAGCATCTGTCCGAGCACCCACTGTCCGCGGAGCACGGGGCTTGTCCGCTTGGGATATGACGTGCCCGCGAGGACGGCGGCTGTCGTGAGCACACCCCCGCGGCGGCGGTCGGGGAGCGGCACGGTCGCCCAGCCGTCGCCGGCCCCACCGCCGGCAACCGCCGGCCAGGCGACCTTGTAGTGGGCGGCCAGGCGGGCCGTCAGCGGCGTGGCGGGAGCGTCGACGAGCTCGAGCAGGCTCGTGTTGTCCGCGAACACCCGGTGCACGACGCGCACCACCTCCTCGCGGAACTCGGCCGCGAGCGCCGCATCAAACTCGGGAAATGCCTCCGCGTCGGGCGCTACCCGCTGGGAGAAGTTTTTGAGTTCCAGCCACTGGAGCCCGAAATCCTCAGCAAGGCCGCGGCTCCGCGGATCGCGGAGCATCCGCCGGACCTGCCCGCGGAGCACCGCCTCAGCGTGCAGCTGTCCCTCGTCGGCCAGCCGCACGAGCTCGTCGTCGGGCAGCGACGACCAGAGGAACACGGCCAGCCGGGCGGCAAGCTGCCGCTGCGAGAGCGGGTGGACGCCCGTGCCGGCCGGTGAGGTCTCCACGAGAAATAGAAAGTTGGGCGAGACGAGCACCGCCTTCATGGCCTGCCTGAGGCCGTCGAGCGGCCGGGCATCGTCGAGGGTCCGGGCCGCTTCGGCGAGCGCCACGAGCCGGTCGCGTTCGGCGTCGGTCACCGGCCGCCGCCAGGCCGCCGCGGCGAAGGCGTTGAGCCGGTCGCGTATTTGTTCGGGTGCCGGTTCGAAGCCCGCGCCGACCCAGCGCTGCCAGCCGGCCACGAGCGGCGAGCCCTTCGCGGGCGGTTCCTCGGTGACCACCGCCTCAATCACCTCGTCGGCGGCGGCCAAGTAGCGCTCGAGGTGGATCGGCGAGGTAAAGAGTGTGTCGCCGGTCGTGTCGAAGCCCTCGCCGCCGGCACCGTCGGCGGGAAAGTCTCGCGCGAGGCCCAGGTCCACTCCGACAAGCGCCGCGACCATCCGGTCATACTCGGCCGTCGTGATCCGCCGGCTCATGACGCGGCCCTGGTACCAGCTTTTCGTGTGGTCGGTAGCGAGCTGGTCGCAGAGATCGCGGCCGGGGCGGGCGTCGAACCAGCGGTGGAGCGCCGCCTTCTCGTGATCGGAGAGCCCAGGGCTGCCGGCGGGGGGCATCTCATTGAGTCGCACGCGGCCGGCCACGCGATCCCAGAGGGCCGAGTGGTCGATGGGCCGCTCGGCGGTGGCCGCCGGGGTGAGGTCAAAATCGCCCTCCACGTTCTCGCCGGCATGGCAGGAGAAGCACTTGGCCTCGAGGATCGGCCGCACCTCCTGGGCGAAGGACTTGTGCCAGCGGGTGATCGTCGCCTCGTCAGCGCTCGCGGCGGAGCCTGCCGCGAGCGAAACCGTGAGGCCGATAGAAAGCAGGCGGGAGCACATGCGACGGCGGTCCTATAAGGCCGGTACGATTCTAAGCGGCCAGGACCCGCGCCGCTCGTCCGGTGGCCACATGGATCACGCTCTGCTGGGAGGATCATCGGAATGCCGCGGTTTATTGCCCCCTGGGTGTGGTTGCAAAGCGCGTGCCTTGCCGCGACTACTCTTTGTGCCGATGACTGGCCGCAGTGGATGGGGCCCGGCCGCGACAACGTCTGGCGAGAGACGGGAGTGCTCGAGCGGTTTCCCGCCGGGGGGCCGAAGGTGCTGTGGCGCACGCCCATCGCCGGCGGCTACGCCGGGCCCGCCGTCGCGGACGGCCGGGTGTTCGTGGCCGACTACGTCACCGCCGCCGACATCAGCGCGGCCAACTTCGAGCGGAAGACCTCGGCCGGCACCGAGCGGGTGCTCTGCCTCGACGAGGCGACCGGAAAGATTCTCTGGACGCATGAAGATCCGGTCGCCTACACGATCTCCTACCCCGCCGGCCCACGGTGCACGCCCGCCGTGGACGGTGATCGCGTCTACACGCTCGGCGCCGAGGGCCACCTCCGCTGCCTGGCCGTCAGCGACGGCCGGGTGATTTGGAGCCGCGACCTCAAGCAAGACTACGCCACCAAGGCGGCGCTCTGGGGCTACGCGAGCCACCCGCTCATAGACGGCCCGCGGCTGGTATGCGTGGCCGGCACCGCCGTGGCCCACGCCGTGGCATTCGACAAACTCTCCGGCCAGGAAGTCTGGCGGGCCGGCACCGCCCCCGAGCAGGGCTACTCGCCGCCAACCGTGCTCGAGCACGCCGGCGTGCGGCAGATCGTGTTCATGAAGCCCGACGGCATCTATGCGGTCGAGCCCGAGACGGGGAAGCTCATTTGGGAGGCGGCCTACGGTGCCGACAACGGCTCGATCATCATGGCCCCGGTCAAGGTGGGCGAGCATCTCTACGTGGGCGGCTACCAGGAAAAAAATCTGCTGCTCAAGTTTGCCGCCGACGGCCGGAGCGTGGAGACCGTCTGGCGAAACAAGGCCAAGCACGGCATCTCGGCGGTCAACGTCCAGCCCTTCTTGGTCGACGGCCTGCTCTGGGGCTATCACGAGAAGGGTGAGTTGCGTGGGGTGGCGATCCCTTCCGGTGAGATCGTGTGGCGGGGTACCGGGCCCTTGGCCGGCCGGCCAGCCGGCTCGGGCACGGCCTTCATCACCCGCCAAGGCGACCGCGCTATGATGTTTACCGAGACGGGCGACCTCGTGATTGCGAAGCTCTCGGCGGCGGGCTATCAAGAACTCGACCGAGCCCATCTCCTCGAGCCCACCAACCGCGCCTTCGGCCGCGACGTGGTCTGGTGCCCGCCGGCCTACGCCAACCACGCGATCGTCGTGCGAAACGACAAGGAGATCATCCGCGTCTCACTGGCCGCGGAGTAAGTCGCTAAAAAAGGGGACATCCCCCGTTTCCGTACGCCAAGATCGGGTCGCCTGCGCCGGGCGAGAAACGGGGGATGTCCCCTTTTTGTGAACTGCGGCGTATCTGGCACGAAAGGCTCCGATGCGCAACCTCGTGATCATCCTCGGCGACCAGCTCGACCGGGGCAGCGCGGCCTTTGACGGCTTCGATGCCAAGCGGGATCGCGTCTGGATGGCCGAGGTGGCCGAGGAATCGACCCACGTTTGGACGCACAAGGCCCGGATCGCCGTGTTTCTGGCGGGGATGCGGCACTTCCGGGATGGGCTCGCGGTTGCAGGCATCGAGGTCGACTACACCGAACTCGCCCTCAAGCCGCGGGCTGGCGATTCGGCTTCGCTCGCGGCGGCACTCGCCGCAAGCCTGGCAGCCGCCCGCAAGGCCAAGCGGCTGCCCGAGAAGCTTGTGATGATCGAGCCGGGGGAGTGGCGGGTGCGCACGGAGATCGAGGCGGCGGCCCGCGGGGCCGGCCTGCCGCTTGAGGTCCGCACCGACCGCCACTTCTTCACAACCGCCGACGAGTTTGCCGCGCACGCCGAAGGCCGCAAGCAACTGCGACTTGAATATTTCTACCGCCCGCTGCGGACAAAGTTTGACGTCTTGATGGACGATGGCGAGCCGGCGGGGGGCGCGTGGAACTACGACGCCGAGAACCGCGGGGCGTTTCCCAAGGGCGGCCCCGGCACCCTGCCCGCCCCGCGGCGGTTTGAGCCCGACGGAGTTACGCGGGGCGTGCTCGAGCTCGTGGCGAAGCGATTCGCCAAGCACCCCGGCAGCCTCGACTCTTTCGACTGGCCCGTCACGCCCGCCGACGCCCGCTTGGCGCTCGACGATTTCCTCGCGCATCGCCTGGTCAACTTCGGCCGCTACCAGGACGCGATCTGGACGGGCGAGCCCTGGCTCTGGCACGCGCGGCTCTCGCAGGCCATGAACCTGAAGCTCCTCGACCCACGCGACGTGGTGAGCGGGGCCGAGCGGGCCTGGCGAAAGGGGAAGGTGCCGCTCGAGGCGGCCGAGGGCTTCATCCGGCAGGTGATCGGCTGGCGGGAGTATGTCCGCGGCGTCTACTGGCACTTCATGCCAGAGTATCTTGACCGCAACTCGCTTGGGGCCGAGGCGGCGCTCCCGGCCTTCTACTGGTCGGCCGAGACGGAGATGAACTGCCTCAAGGACGCGATCGGCCAGACGATGAAGTATGGCTACGCCCACCACATCCAGCGGCTGATGGTGACCGGGCTGTTCGCGATGCTCCTGGGCGTCAGGCCTCAGGAGGTGCACCGCTGGTACCTGGCTGTGTATGTCGATGCGGTCGAATGGGTGGAGCTGCCAAACACCGTGGGCATGAGCCAGTTTGCCGACGGCGGCGTGATGGCCTCCAAGCCATACTGCGCAACCGGGGCCTACATCGACCGGATGAGCAACGCCTGCAAGGGCTGCCGCTACAACCCCAAGAAGGCCACCGGTCCCGAAGCCTGCCCGTTCACAACGCTGTACTGGGACTTCCTCGCCCGCCACGAAAAGCTGCTGGCGAAAAACCAGCGGATGGCGATGCAGCTCAAGAATCTCTCCCGCAAGGAGGCCGGTGAACTGCGGTCAATCCGCCGGCAGGCCGACGAGCTCAAAGCATCGCTGGGGTGAAGCATGGAGCGGCGGGCGGATTCCGCGGGGCTGGAAGCCCGCGGCTACGAGGCGGGCGGTCACACGGTGTCTGCCGCGTGACCGGTTCACTTGCCGGCTGCGAGCACCTGGCCGTCGGCGAGTAGCCGCCCGCGGAGCCGTTCGTATAGCACGTCCTGGACCGCGAGGCCGTCGCGGGCTGCCAGCGCGGCGGCCGTGGCAGCCGACTGGCCAAGAATCATGAACACCGGTTCCATCCGGATACTGCCGTAAGCAATGTCGCCGCCGACTGGGCGAAGCTCATGGCCGTCACGTTACTTTGACGGTGGCGTGGGCAGTAGCTCGACTGGCGGCTGCGTGACGGCCGGGCCCGACAGAGTCGGGGTGGGCTGCTGGGACGGCGGAACGCCTCCGGCGGCCAACACGCTCCGCGGTTGGCTGGGAGTGAGCTCGGCCGTAGCCGGTGAGACACCTTGCTCGGGATCGAGCGTCCAGACGCCAGGCTCGCTCGCGTCGGCTGGTGTGCTGGGCCTGACTAGAACGGCGGTGGCCGGCGGCGCAGCGCCTGCTGCCGCCGCGCCGGGCTGAACTACCGGCTGCCGCGCGGCGAGGCTGCGGGGCGGCTGCGGGGCGGGGGCTGCTGCCACGGCCGGCGGCGTTGGCCCGCCGAGCGGTACGCCGGCCCGGGCCATGCGGCGCACGGTCGCCGGCCGAGGCGGTGGGGGCACGGGCACCACCGGCGCGATCTCGGCGACCCGGGCCTCCGCGCGAACCACCCGTGCTTCGGCGATCGACATTCGGGCGTAGCGGCGCTCGGCGACCCGGTTGGCCACCCGTTCGGCCCGGGGCGGAACGGCGTACGCCTCGGACGCGAGCGGCGAAAAAATCATCGCCGCCACCGGCAGCCCAACCACAAGGGCGAAAAATCGCGGTGCGGGGGACACGATCAGACCCATGGGTTCATCTCCGAGCCGGCTTGCCGAGCGGCAATCGCGATTGCCGCATCAGAAGCATTGTGCCTACAGTAGGGCCGGAAAAGCAACTTTCCTGCGGAATCGCGATGTCTGCCTACAGCCTCACCCACCTCCGCCAACTCGAGGCCGAGAGTATCCACATTATCCGGGAGGTGGCCGCCGAGTTTGAAAACCCGGTGATGCTCTACTCCATCGGAAAGGACTCGGCGGTGATGGTCCGCCTGGCGGAAAAGGCTTTTTTCCCGGCCCGGCCCCCCTTCCCGCTGATGCACATCGACACGACCTGGAAGTTCCAGGAGATGTACAAACTCCGCGACGAATACGTCGCGAAGGAGCTCGGCTTCACGCTGCTGGTGTACACCAATGAAGAGGGGCGGGCCGCGGGCATCAACCCGATCACCCACGGCAGCAAGGTGCACACCGATGTGATGAAGACCCAGGCCCTCCGGCAGGCGCTCGACAAGTACCGCTTTGACGCAGCCTTCGGTGGGGCCCGCCGCGACGAGGAGAAGAGCCGGGCCAAGGAGCGGGTGTTTTCGTTCCGCGACGAGTTCCACCGCTGGGATCCCAAGAATCAGCGGCCCGAGCTGTGGAACCTTTACAACACGAAGGTCCGAAAGAACGAGAGTATCCGCGTCTTCCCGCTCTCCAACTGGACCGAGCTCGACGTCTGGCAATACATCCATCTCGAGAAGATCCCGATCGTGCCCCTGTACTTCGCCGCCGAGCGGCCGATCGTGTGGCGGGACGGCGTGATGATCATGGTGGATGACCACCGGCTGCCGCTGCACCCGGGAGAAACGCCGGAGCTGCGCCGGGTGCGGTTTCGCACGCTCGGCTGCTACCCGCTCTCGGGTGCGGTTGACTCCAATGCCACGACCCTGCCCGAGATCATCCAGGAGATGCTGCTGACCACCTTCTCCGAGCGGCAGGGGCGGCTGATCGACTCGGACGAGGCAGGGAGCATGGAGAAGAAGAAAAAGGAGGGCTACTTCTGAGGCGGTGTCGGCTCCTGCCGTTGCAGCGGACCGCTTCGCGGCCGCTGAACGGCACTTGCGCGCCGGCGCTTCCAGCCGCACCTGGTAACGAAACCCCAATCAGCTCTTTTGTCTACTGAGAACTCAGCGCGGGCAACCCCGAGTCGGCGTCACCCAAGGCGTCAAGCCATAACCGAACGACTGACTGAAACGCGAATCATGTCACACCAATCAGCCCTGATCGCCACCGACATCGACACCTACCTCGCGCAGCACGAGCGCAAGGAGCTGTTGCGATTCATCACCTGCGGCAGTGTCGACGATGGCAAGAGCACGCTGATCGGCCGGCTGTTCTACGAGTCGAAGATGATCTACGAGGATCAGCTGGCCGCGATCACCAAAGACTCCGCGCGCTACGGCACGACCGGCGGGGAGGTTGATCTCGCACTCTTCACCGACGGCCTGGAAGACGAGCGGCAGCAGGGGATCACGATCGACGTGGCCTACCGCTACTTCTCGACCGACAAGCGGAAGTTCATCATCGCCGACACCCCCGGCCACGAGCAGTACACGCGGAACATGGCCACCGGGGCCTCGTCGGCGGATCTCGCGATCATCCTGATCGACGCCCGCCATGGCGTGCTCCCGCAGACGAAGCGGCATTCGTTCATCGTCTCGCTGCTGGGGATCCGCCACATCGTGGTGGCCATCAACAAGATGGACATTGTCGGCTACGACGAGGCGGTGTTCGAGCGAATCAAGCGGGACTACGTCGATTTTGCCAGCCGGCTCGAACTGCCCGACGTCCACTTCATGCCGATCTCGGCGCTCAAGGGAGACAACGTCGTCGCGGTGAGCCCGAACATGCCCTGGTTTGCGGGCTCACCCCTGATGCCGCTCTTAGAGACCGTCTACATCGGCTCGGACCGCAACATGGAAGACTTCCGGTTCCCGGTGCAGTTCGTGCTCCGGCCAAACCTCGACTTCCGAGGGTTCGCGGGCACCGTGGCCAGTGGCATCATCCGCACCGGGGACGAGGTGATGTCGCTCCCGTCGCGGAAGAAGACCCGCGTGAAGTCAATCGTGGCGTTCGACGGGGAACTCGACGAGGCGTTTGCGCCCCTCTCTGTCACGCTCACGCTCGAGGACGAGATCGACTCCAGCCGCGGCGACATGCTGGTGCGGCCGGGCAACGTGCCCAAGGTCGACCACAAGTTCGATGCGACGATCGTGTGGATGGCCGAAGAGCCGCTCGTGCCGGGCAAGGAATACCTCTTCAAGCAGACCACCAAGGTCGTGCCAGGAAAGGTGACCGTCCTGCGCTACCGGGTGGACATCAACACGCTCCACCGCGAGCCGGCTCCCGCGCTTGCCTTGAACGAGATCGGCCGCTGCGGGATCACGCTCACGACGCCGATCGCCTTCGACGCCTACCGCCGCAACCGGACCACCGGCGGCTTCATCATGATCGACCGGCTCACCAATGCCACGGTGGCCGCCGGCATGATTCTCGACCGCGAGCCGGAGGATGGCAGGCGGGATCACTGGGAAGACGAGCCGGCTGTGGCCGAGCAATCCGCGGCTGGCGGTGAGGTGACGGCCGAGGAGCGGGCTGCTCGGTTTGGGCAACGGCCCGTCACGATCTTGTTTACGGGGTTGCCGGGCTCGGGCAAGACGTCGCTGGCGCGGGGCGTCGAGCGGCGGCTGTTCGACTCGGGCCACGCCGCGACGGTGCTCGATGGCACGGCCATGCGGCAGGGAATCTCCCGCGACCTCGGGTTCTCGGCTGACGAGCGGAGCGAAAATCTGAGGCGGAGTGCCGAGGTGGCGCGGCTCTTCAACGATGCGGGGATCATCTGCTTGGCGTCGTTCGTGGCCCCGGACGCGGTGATCCGGGAGAAGGCGGCCGACCGGATCGGCCGGGAGCGGTTCTTGGTGGTGCACCTGGCGGCCCCGGTGGAGGTCTGCCGGCAGCGTGACTCAAGCGGCGGCTACGCCAAGGCAGACGCCGGCGAGATCACGGACTTCCCGGGCGTGACAGCTCCCTATGAGCCGCCGACGAAGCCCGACCTCGTGATCCCGTCGCACGAGTGGCCGCTCGCCAAGAGCGTCGAGGCCGTGCTCGCGCTGCTCGAGTCACGGGGCGTGCTCGGCTGAGGGCTGGCGTTCGCCCGCCCGCTCCGTCTTGTAGGGCACCATGCCCCGCGCCTGATAGTTGGTCAGCGAGGCCGGATGGTCGAGCGTGCACGTGTGGACCCAGACGCGGTTTGGTTCCATGGCCCATGCCTCCTCCAGGGCCCGTGTCAGGAGCGCGGCCCCAAGCCCCCGGCCGACGAAGGCTGGCAACAGGCCGAAGTAGGCGATCTCGACGTCGCCGTCACGGGACGCCAACTCGAAGTATCCGGCCGGCACGCTATCCCTCGAAGCGATGAACGTCCGCAGCGACTCGTCCTCGACGTAGGCCCGCCACTGCTCGTCGCTCCAGGCCTGCTTATCGTGCCAGCGGTAGTCACCGCCGACGCCCTCGTAGAAGAATCGGTTCACCCGCCACTGTCGGACCGTCGCCTCCCGCACCGTGAACAGTGGGTCAGCCGTGGGGCGGCCGCGGAGTTGCGCCTGGCCCGTCATCTCGAGATACGTGATCGTGACGTCGCCCATCGAATGGCTCCGAAAGTCTCCGTCCGTGCCGCGTGCCGGCGGGTCGGCGGATCGCACTTGGGAAATGGTCTCGAGGGCCGACGGCCTCTTGATCAGTCGCCGCCTGGCCCCGGCAGCGGTCCCGTGGTCGCCAGCCGCACGCGGCACAGGAGCGAGTCGGCGGTGATGTAGAGCGTCTTACCGTCGTCGCCGAAGGCACAGTTGGCCGTGGCCTGGCCGGTCAGGAGCGTGCCGAGGTGGGTGCCGTCGGGGGCGAGTATGAGCACGCCGCCGGGGCCGGTCGCGAACAGGTTGCCCGCCGCTTCCACCTTGAGGCCGTCGGGTAGGCCGCGACGCGTCGTGGCCAGGGCGGTCGCGTCGAAGAACACGCGGCCGCCGGTTTTGCCGTCGGCGAGCGTGCCGTCGGGGGCCACTCCAAAGGCCCGCCAGATCGGGGCCTTGGGGTCCGACTGGGCGACGTAGAGCGTCTGCTCGTCGGGTGAGAGGGCGATCCCGTTGGGGCGGGTCATCGTGTCGCACACGAGTGATAGCACGCCGTCGGGCGCAAGCTTGTAAACGCCGCAGAAGTCGAGCTCGCGGCGCTGGTCGTCCCAGCCCTGGGGCAGGCCGTAGGGAGGATCGGTGAAGTAGATCGCCCCCGAGGAGTGGACGACCGCGTCGTTGGGGCTGTTGAGCCGCTTGCCACGGTAGGAGTCGGCGAGCGTCTGCTTGCCGCCGCCCGGCTCGAGTCGCGAGACGCGGCGGTCGCCGTGCTCGCAACAGATGAGCCTGCCCTCGCGGTCGAGCGTGAGGCCGTTGGAGCCCCGCTCGTTGCCGTAACCGGCCGGCCCCGTAAAGCCCGCAGGCTCCATGAAGATGTCGAGGCCCTTGCCCGGCTGCCAGCGGTGGATGCGGTTGTGGGGGATGTCGGAGAAGAGCAGGCAGCCGGCGGGCAGCCCGCCCTCGTCGCTCGTCACCCAGACCGGGCCTTCGCTCCAGGCGAAGGCCGAGGCGATGACCTCGATCACGGCGCCCGGCGGTACGAGCGCGTCGAAGCGGGGGTCGAGTCGCTCGATCGAGCCCACGGTCGGGACCAGATCGGGGCCGGGCTCGGCGGCGTACCCGGGCAGCCACCCGAGCAGCAGGGCTACGAGCGCGGCCACCGCGGATGCAGCATGACGGGGAGCAGGGATCGTCATCGGGAGGTCTCCAAAGCAGATCCGGTCATCCCGGCAGATGCTAGCTGGAGTCAGTCAGGCCGCGTTGAAGGGGGCACGAGGACGGGTTAAACTCTCTGGCCTGGGGAACATTCCCATCTTGCCGGAGCATACTCGTATGGAAGCGATGTTAAAAAATATCCGGTTGCTCGGCTGGGTGGCCGTCGCGGCCCTGGGCTGCGGTTCGCGCGATAACGCCGGTGGCAGGCCTGAAACATCGTTGCCCCCGGTCAAGGTGATCGCGTTTGACGAATCGGCGGCGGTGCTCCAGGGGATCGCCGACGGCACGGTCGTGGGCACGATCGTCCAAAACCCGTTTCAGTATGGCTTCAAGAGCATCGAAACCCTGCACGGGATCAACGAGGCCAAGGCCGAGGCCATTCCCGAGAGCAAGTTCATCAACATCCCGGCCCGGGTCGTGCTGCCCGACGACTCCCGCCAGGAGTTCGCGGGGGCCGAGGTCGTGCCGGTGGCTGTGTTTCGGGAAGAACTCAAGACGCTGCTGGCCGGCGGCGGGGCCGCGGCGGCAAGCGCGGGGCCTGAATACGCCTTCATCACCAACGGTGTGGCCGACTTCTGGACGATCGGCAAGGCCGGCGCTGAGAAGGCGGCGGCTGACCTTGGTGTCAAGGTGTCCGTGATCATGCCCAGTTCGATCACCGATCAGACCCGCAAGCTCGAAGACCTACTCACCCGGGGCACCGCTGGCATCGCCATTAGCCCCATCAATCCGGCCAACCAGGGGGAGGTGCTCGCTAAGGCAGCCGCGGCCACAAACCTGATCACCCACGACAGCGACGCTCCCGACTCGCCCCGCAAAGTCTACATCGGCATGGACAACTACGAGGCGGGGCTGATCTGCGGCAAGCTCGTCCGCGATGCCCTGCCCGACGGCGGCAAGGTGATGCTGTTTATCGGCCGGCTCGATCAGGACAACTCTCAGCGGCGGCGACAGGGCTGCATCGACGGGATTCTCGGCCGCGGCCCCGATGCGTCTCGTCGCGATGATCCCGGCGCCGCCATCACGAGTGACGACGGCCGGTATCAGATCCTCGGCACGATGACCGACCAGTTTGATCGGGCCAAGGCCAAGGCCAATGCGGAGGACGTGCTCCTGCGGCACCCAGACGTGGCCGCGATGGTCGGCCTGTTTGAATACAACCCGCCGTTGATTCTCGAGGCGCTCGAGCGGGCCGGCCGGCTTGTTCGTGCGGCGGCCAAGTGAACGCCGCCCAGGCCCCGTTGATCGCGGTCCGCGGGATCGGGAAGCGGTTTCCGGGCGTCCGGGCCCTCGACGACGTTTCGCTCAGCGTGGGGCATGCCGAGGTGCTCGCCCTGATCGGCGAAAATGGCGCGGGCAAGTCGACGCTTCTCAAGATCCTGGCCGGCGTGCAGGCGCCGGATTCCGGCTCGATCGCTGTGGCGGGCCGGCCGCAGCGGTTTTGCGGCGTGGAAGATGCACTCGCGGTCGGGATCGCGCTGATCCACCAGGAGCTGAACCTGGCCGACAATCTCGACCTCGCCGGCAACATCTTCCTGGGCCGTGAACCGCAGCGGTTCGGGCTCCTCGATCTCGCCGCGATGCGCCGAGAGGCGGCCGAGTGGCTCAGCGTGGTGGGCCTCAATCTCGATCCGGCGACGCCGCTTGCCGAGCTGCCGATCGGCCAACAGCAGCTCGTCGAGATCGCCAAGGCGCTCTCCACACGGGCCCGGCTCTTGATCATGGACGAGCCGACGAGCTCCCTCTCGGCCCGCGAGACGGAGACGTTGTTTCGGGTCGTCAAGGACCTGCGGCACCGGGGGGTGAGCGTGATCTGGATCTCGCACCGGCTGGGCGAGGTCAAGGAGCTTGCCGATCGCGTGGTGGTGCTCCGGGACGGGCGGAACGCCGGCGAAATCACCGACCGCGCGGAGATCGAGCACGAGCGGATGATCCGGATGATGGTGGGCCGCGACATCGATCGCCTGGCCCGCCGGCCCAGCCATTCCCCCGGCGACGTGATGCTCGCGGCGCGGGATCTGCAGACACCCGCCCATCCGACCCATCCGATTTCGTTCGCGGTGCGGGCCGGGGAGATTGTTGGCATCGCGGGGCTCGTCGGGGCCGGCCGCACCGAGCTGCTCACGACGCTGTTCGGGATCACACCCGCGGTGGCTGGGAGCATCGCGGTGGCGGGCCGGCTCGTGACGCCGCGCTCGCCGATCGAGGCGATTTCGGCCGGCCTCGCACTCGTGCCCGAAGACCGCAAGCTGCAGGGGCTCGTGCTCGAGATGGCCGTGCGGGAAAACATGTCGCTCGTCGCCCTCTGGCCCGAGAGCCGGGCGGGGTTCATCGACTTTTCCCGGGAGCGCCGCCGCGCCGCCGAGATGATTCCGGCGCTCGCGATCAAGACCCCCAGCGACCGCCAGGCCGTGCAGTTTCTCTCCGGTGGCAACCAGCAGAAGGTGGTGCTCGCCAAGTGGCTGGCGATGAAGCCGAAGGTGCTTCTGCTCGACGAGCCGACCCGCGGCATCGACGTGGGAGCCAAGGCGGAGATTTACGACCTCGTTCACCGGCTCGCGGGCGCGGGGCTGGCGGTGCTGTTTGTCTCGAGCGAGATGGAGGAGATCCTGGCGCTCGCCGATCGGGCGCTGGTGATGCACGAAGGGCGCTTGGCTGGCGGGCTCTCTCGCGGTGAGCTCAGCGAGCAGAACGTGATGCAGTTGGCGGCCGGAGGCACGGCGGAGAGGATGAGTGCATGAGCGAGCAGGCGACAACGAGCGATCGAGCCGCGGCGATCTGGCGGGCCCTGCGGGGTGCGGTGGCGCCGAAAATCCTGGGGATCATCAGCCTGCTGGCGGTCGTCTGCTTGTACACGGCCCTGGCCAGCGACAACTTCCTCAAAGTCGGCAACCTCGAGAACATCGTCCACCGCACGGCGCTGTTCGGCATCCTCTCGATCGGAGTGGCCTTCGTCATCATCACCGGGGGCATCGACCTCTCGATCGGCTCGGTCGTGTGCCTGGTGGGCGTGCTGTTGCCCTGGCTGCTCGTTGAGCACGGTTGGAGCGTGCCGGCCGGGGTCGGGTTTGTGCTGGCCCTGGGGGCGGCGATCGGCCTGATCCACGGGCTGCTCGTGACTCGACTCGGCCTCCAGCCCTTCGTGGTCACGCTGTGCGGCTTGCTCGTCTACCGGGGCGTGGCCCGCGGGCTCACGCAGGATCAGTCGCAGGGTTTTGGCACCGCCTTCAAGGGGCTGCGGTCGCTGGCCACCGCGCGGTTTCCGGTGTTCGGCGCGGGAGGCTTCGAACTGCCGGCCACCACGCTCAGCTTCCTGGTGCTGGCGGTGGTGGCGGCGGTGTTTCTCAACTGCACCGTCTGGGGCCGGTATCTCCTGGCGCTGGGCCGCAACGAGCAGGCGGCCCGCTATTCCGGCATCGACACCAGCCGGATGAAGCTGCTGGCCTATGTGATCTCGAGCACGCTGGCAGCTGTCGGGGGCATGCTGTTCGTGCTCGACATCAACGCCGCGCAGCCGAGCGACTTCGGCAACTTCTACGAGCTGTATGCGATCGCGGCAGCCGTGCTTGGCGGCTGCTCGCTCCGGGGTGGTGAGGGCTCGATCCTCGGGCTGCTCGTCGGCTCAGCGCTGATGGTCGTGCTCAACAACATGATCAACCTCGCCCACCCGCAGTACCAGAACGTGGAGTTTGCGATCATCGGCGGCGTGATCCTGGCCGGGGTGATCGCCGATGAACTCGTGCGGCGGGCAACGCGCCGGCGGCCAGCCGCATGAGCCAGCCTCCCCGGTTCGGCCCGGCAACGGCCACGTTTTTGGTCGTCTCGAGCATGATCGGAACCGGTGTGCTCACCACGAGCGGGTTCACGGTGGCCCTGGTCGGCAGCAACCAGTTGATGCTCGTGCTCTGGGTCGTGGGCGGAATCCTGGCGGTGTGCGGGGCCCTATCGCTGGTGGAACTCGCCGCGGCCCTACCCGAGAGCGGCGGCGACTATGTGTATCTGCGGGAAGCCTACGGGCCGCTGGCGGGGTTTCTCTCGGGCTGGGTCTCGTTCCTGATCGGCTTCGGCGGGCCGATCGCGGCCTCGGCGTCGGCGGCCGCCAAGTATCTGCTTGCACCCCTGCGACTGGAGGCGGCAGTGGCCCTGCCGGTAGAGCTCGCCCTCGCGACAGCTGTGATTGTCGGTATGGCGTTGATCCACTGTCTCGGCCGCCGCGCGACGATCCGCACGCAGGCGGGAATGACCATCGTGAAGCTTCTGATCCTCTCGTGTTTCGCGATTGCCGGGCTGGCCGCTGGGGCTGACCGCTGGGGCAGCCTCGCCGATCGGCCACCGCTGACGCCGGAGCTCGTGGTGGCAATGGCGTCGTCGCTGGTGTTCGTTTCATACGCCTATACGGGCTGGAACGCCGCCGCCTATGTGGCCGGTGAGGTGGCCGAGCCGCAGCGGTGGCTGCCCCGAGCGATCCTGGTGGGCACCGGAATCGTCACGGTGTTGTACCTGGCTCTCAACGTCACTTACGCGCTGGCCCTGACCGCGGCCGATGTTCGCGGGATCATCACCGAGCGCGGGCTCGACGCGGTGGCACCGATCGCACAACTGGCGGCGGAGCGGCTGTTTGGGCCGGGGATCGCCGCGCCGCTCTCGGTGGCCTTGGGCTTCACGCTGTTGGCGTCGGTGAGTGCGTATGTCTTGACCGGGCCGCGCGTGGCCGCCGCAATGGCCGACGCCGGTCAGTTTCCTGCGGTGGCTGGCCGGGTCTCGTCCGGCGGTGCCCCCGTCGTGGCCACCGTCCTCCAGGCGGGCTGGGCACTGGTGCTGCTGTGGAGTGCGTCGTTCGAGGCGATCCTGCTCTACGCGGGGGTCGGGCTGGCGATCTTTTCGATGCTCTCGGTCGCGGCCGTGTTCGTGCTGCGGGTCAGGCGGCCCGAGCTGCCGCGGCCGTTTCGCGTGCCGGGCTATCCGGTCGTGCCGGCCGTGTACCTCCTGGGAACCGGCGTTCTGACGGCGGCGGTTGCCTGGGAGCGGCCCGTCGTAGCGGCAGTATCCCTGGCGACGATCGCCGCCGGGGTGCCCGTGGCCTGGCTCTGGCGGCGGGTTTGCCTCCCCCCCGGGGAGAGGATCTAATCTCACCTTGTGCGGCGTCAGCGACCGCTTGCAGCGCTTCCCGCGAACTGCCGTAGAACCACTGTCGCTTGTGCCCACCGGAGACCTTGCCATCCCACCGATCCGCCTGCTCGCCGCGCTGTGCCTGCTCGCGGTCGCCCTGCGGGGGGCCGCCGCCGCGGATCGAATCACCGTAATCGCACCGCCGGTCGGACAAGACGTGGCCGAGGAACTCGTGGGGTCGCTGGCGGGAGCCTGCAACCGGGGCGACTTCATCAGCTTCATGAGCCACTTCACGCCGTCGCACGGGGCCCGGATCCGCCGCCGCATGGAAGACATCTGCGTCACACACGAGCCGCGGATGAGCATCCGCCAGGTGACGCTCCTGTCGGAGAGCGAAAACCGGATCACCTTCGGCGTCCGCTACGCCTGGCACCCGAAGGACAAGCCCGAGCAGGTGCTGTCGTCGAAGGTGACCGCCCGCAAGGTCGAAGGGGAGTGGAAACTTGACAGCGAGCAGGTGAAGTCGGTGTCGAAGCCGGCGGCCGAGTCCGACTACGGTGACGCCGGTGAGGCCGCCCCGTTCAATCCGTTCAACCCGCCGGCCGACCTGATCGATCCGGATCTCGAGCACCTGCGTGGCGACATCGGCATCCGGCCGGGCGGCTGTGCCAATGGCCGCTGCGGCAAGTAGGCGTCGGCAGGTGAACTCAGCCTGAGGAGGCGTCGGGTGCAGCGCTCGCAGAAGCCATCCCGTGCCCGACATAGTCCGCCGTTAGCCCTGCACGCCGCGGCTCTCGAACTGCCACACCCGAGCACCGGCGAGCGGCTCGCGTTCACCGCGATGCCACCACACGCGCCGCCCTGGGAACGCCTCACCGCTGCGATCATACGGCACGCTCTGCCAGATCAGCGACGCCGCGAAACCTGAACCAACCGCCGTTGCCGAACTGCCGTGGGCGGCCTTATCCTACGCCCCATGCAAGGCACGACAGGGTTGTGCGCCGCGATGCGACGCGGCTGGCGGGATTTCAAGAAACTGGCACGAGCCCGGACGTTTCTGCCGCTCACGGAACTGCCGGAATATCGACGCCTGATCATTGGGGACGCCCGCCCTCTCATCGGCGTACGGGTTCGGGCTCTTGGCGGCGGTACGGTGTTCGCGCGGCCAGGAACGGAAGACCACACGACGCTCGCCTACGTCTTCCGCGACCAGTATCACCTCCCGCCGGCGGAACTCCCCCGGGCCCCGGTCATTCTCGACCTGGGCTGCAACTGCGGCTACACGATTGCCCATTACAAGCATCTGTATCCCGCTGCACGTGTCGTCGGGGTTGAGTTGGACGAAGACAACTTTTCCGTGGCTGCCCGAAATTTGAAGCGGCTTGATCACGTGGACTTGATCCACGCGGCCGTGGCGTACCGCGACGGGGAAGTGTCGTACGACAAGCTCGCCAAGGAGGACGCCTACCGCATCGAGCGGCCCGGCTCAGGTGGACGTGCCCTGAAGAAAACCGTGCACGCGATCTCGATTCCCACGCTGCTGCGGCGGTTCGGGCTAAGTGGCGTGGACTTCGCCAAGATCGACATCGAAGGAGAGGAGGTGCATCTGTTCGACGAGGCCAACGGACTTGGCTGGCTGGATGCGATCCGATCCCTGAACATGGAAGTGCATGCCGACGCATCGGTTTTGGACGCGATGCTGAAGACCCTCGAAGGCCGTGGGTTTCGGGCCTGGAAGGACGACCACCATTGGTCAGCGATCATGGCTGTGAAAGCACCTTGACCGCCGCCTCCTCCCACCCGCCTCGAGGCAGCAGCGACCATCGGCTTTGCCAGTGAGACACGAACCGTAACTCCGGTGGCCGTGAACGCCGGTTGAAAAGTGCGGCGCGGGGCGGTCGACAATGGTGGCGCTTGGTGGTGTTGACTTCTTCTGAATCCGTGGAGGTGTCGCGGGTTGTTCGGTCGCCTCGTCAGTCCGTTCACCGACATCGCCGCGTGGCGTCTTGGAGTCGATAGCTCCTACCCTTGCTCTAGGCAAGCCCCGCGGTGATGAGGGACAGCGTGCCCCAGCCGACAACGAAGGTGGTGCAGTCGTCCATCGGGATCCAGTCTCGGCGGGGCGGATTGCCAGCGGGCTGCCCGCGTCCCCTCCCCAACCCACCCGAGGTTGGGTTTGAGTTTGGGACTTTGTCGTCTCCGAAAATCAGCAAAAACAACTAGGCCCGGTGTGATTCGAACACACGACCAAGGGATTACGAGGACGAGAGTAGTCCTTGTCATCGAATCTGCAAAAACCGGGGTTTTCGCTGTTTCGCCCGTGAAAGCATCTGGTTTGGTGCTATGGGACGAAGTCAGGTTTTGTCCTGTAACCGTCCCGTATTCGTCCAACTCTGTGGGGTTTGGGCGTACGCCCAAACTCTCCTCTCGATCCCCTCCCGGTCTGCGGCAGGTGGTAAGCGGCGACAAGTTTTCGATCCGAAGAGAAGGACCCGCCTGCTGGGCAGCGAGGGCGAGACAACGCCGTTTGTCGATTTCACTCGAGCCTGACGTGCAGATGCCGGGGCAGCAGGCAAGCCGCCGCTAGGAAACCCCGAACGGGCTAGCCTCAAAAACGAATCTCACGAGTCCAATCCCAAGGCGATTTTGAGAGCCCTATCGAGCTCGTTGATTCGTGCCGAGGAGAACTGCCCCATCAGCCGAACCAGTCGCTGTCGTGGCACCGTCAAAATGTTATCCGTGTTCACCACTGACGGGCGGGGAAGCCCCTCGGCTTTGCCGACCGAAACCTCGGTAGGAAGTCCGCGGGAAGTGCGGGTAACAAGGGCCACCACAACAGCTCCGATCGTGTCGCTGACGGCATTTCTCGTCAGCACGACGACCGGACGCGGCCCAACCGGAGGTGGCAGGTCCGCCCACCAGACTTCAGCCCTGCGCATCGGCCCCGGGCGTTTGGCAGCCCCCCTCAGCCCCCTCGATCTCGGGCAACTCCGGCAAGAGGGCCAACTGAGTCGCGGCGATGTCAGCGGACTCGATGTCGGTAATCGCTTCCGTCTCGATATAGCTTCGGAGGGCTGCTTCGACGACGTCAGCCAAGGCACGCCCCTGATGACCGGCGAGCCGCCGCAGCTCCTGCTCAATCTGATCGCCCACCTGAATGACCATGCCTGTATCGTACGCTCCTGGACAAACCTCGGGAACTGAGGCCTGCCCGGCCTTATTTCCGCCCCCCGATCACGCCACGGCGTAGAGCGGCTCCGAGACCGGCGTCAGGCCGCACCGCCGGCGGGGCCATCCTCGAGGGAAGCTTTGCCCCTCGAGGCCGCCGCGCTCGCCATTCCTAGTGGGACACCACCGGGATGCGAGCCGCTCTCTTGGTCACGTTATGCACG
>Ga0247833_1003112_pt1 | contig 22593 bp, 14 predicted proteins | sample LaCruzMarch2015__7_FD_187117 | JGI IMG/M metagenome (GOLD analysis project Ga0247833, IMG submission 187117) | Freshwater microbial communities from meromictic Lake La Cruz, Castile-La Mancha, Spain - LaCruzMarch2015_8m | ecosystem: Environmental > Aquatic > Freshwater > Lake | place: Spain... | reverse complement strand
TCCGCGTGCTCCAGGTAGGCTAGGCGCACGAGCCCGTTACCGTCCTTCATATCAATCTTGAAGTCGGCCGTGTCGTCGCCGCCGATGGCGAACGTATAGTTGCCACTGATGGGCACCGTCACCGTTCCCTGCAAGCGTTGGCCGTAATAGTCGGCCCAGGTCTGTGGGGGCTCCGCACCAGGGAGCAGATCCTCATGGTGGGGATTGGCCAACGTCGGGTCGATGGCCAGCAGGTCGGTGATCCGGGTGCCGCTGACATCGAACCATAGCGAGCGAGTCAGGACGCCGCTCACGTTTGGCTGAGCGTTGTTGATCCGCACACTCATCGTGTCGCGATGGGTGGTGGTGCCTTCGGTGGCGGCGAGTTCAAAAATGTAAACGCCGACCCCCGAGAAGGTGACCTCCGGTGCGGCAATGCTGGGGGTGGAGAAGGTGGCCACTGGGCCGCCGATCTTTCGCCATTCATACGTGACCGGGGTGCTGCTGCTCTGGCGGCGGATTGCCCCGCCAGACAGCGTGGCCTTGCTGTGCGGCCACCAATACGTGCGGTCGCGACCAGCAGCAGCGTAGGTGTTCAAGCTCGGGCTAAAGATCGAGGTGCTCTGCGCGGGCTCCAGGTAACTGCCGCTGATGAGCCGCACCTGCTTGTCATGCTCAGTGCTCCAGGCCACGGAGAAGTGATCGCTGCCATACTGCTCCTTGTGCAGCAGTTGGACAAAATATCGGCCCGGCTTCAGTGGCACAGCGGCGGAGACTTGCGAAGCCTCCGAGGTGTAGGTTTCCCGCCCGCTGGACTTGGTGGTGAAGCACACCGCACGCAGGTTTGCTGGCGTCGCATCCGTGCTGATGGAGAACTCCACCACATCGCTGCCGGAGCAGTAGAAGAAGTAATTCACCGGGGTGCTGCCCGTGCCCGGCACATTGAGAATGCCAGTGACGCGGGTCGCATACAAATCGGCCCAGTCATTGACCTGCCGGAACTCCTGGACGTTGTCTGTGATGCCTGGCGTGTTGGGGAATGTCGGGTCAGCTTTGAAGGCGGCAAGGTCGGCGAAGTTCCGATTCCACCACACCTGTCGGGTCAGCGCACCGGTGTTGGCATTGATCGAGGCGCGTACTTCAATACGGACCTCATCCGTGCTGACGTTGCGTTGTGTCGTCACGCTGTAGCGCAAAAGGTAAGTGCCCGTGGTGGCGAAAACGACATTGGTCTGCGCCAGTCCTGAATCCGAGAAAGTCACAGTCCCAGGGCCGCTGACCTTGGTCCACGCCCGGGTCGGTGTGTCGCTGCCCGAGTAGCGGCGTGATTCATACGCACTCAGAGCGGTGTTCATCTGTGGCCGGTAGAGGACCTGATCGCGACCCGCATTCAGGATGAAGTCCGAGTTTTGATCAAAGGGGCTGGTGGCAGCCTTCACCGCAGCGGCGTCGGCTGGCGGCGCGATGAATTCCGTGCTGACCTCTGTCACGTAATCGCTGCCGGGCTGCTGCCAAAGCACCGAGCAGTGATCGCCGCCAGAGTCGTCCTTGTGCCGGAGTTCAAAGGCGTAGCGCTTGCCTGCCTCCAGCGCGATGACGCTCGAGGCCTGCTCGTCACGACCGAAGTAGTTCTCCGCAGTCACGGCAGTGGTGACTTGGCAGCGTCGCTGCACATTCGCAGCGGTGGCGTCAGGGCTGAGCCAGAACTCCGCCGTCGAATCGCCCGCGACAAAGAAGCGGTAGCTGCCTGTGGCGGGGGCCAGGATGAAGCCGCGTGTGCGACTGCCGAACAGATCGCCCTGGTCCAGGGCCGCGCTCAAACTGGTGACCACGCGGTGCGCATGGGGGAAGTTCGGGTAATCCACGGAGCCCGTCAGTGCGGCGATGGTCGCGCCGCTGACGCCGAACCAATACTCCGCCAGTGCCGTGCCGGCATCGGGCGCGAGCTTGGGCAGCACCTTCACAGTCACGTCGTCGGTGCCCGTTCCGCCATTCACCGTTGCGGTGACGCGGAACACATACGTCCCCGCTGCGGGCAAATCGACGGTCGTATTGCCATCCGATGGGGTCTTGATCACGGCGGCGGCACCACTGACCTGCGACCACGCAAAGGTGGGTGAGCGGCTGGTGTTAGCCATGTGCAAAGCTTGGGCGCTGAGCTGCACGGTCAGGTTGGGTGAGTATTGCGTGATCTCGCGCCCGGCTTGAACCACCACGCCTGTGGGCGCTGCGCCCGTGGCTAGGAAAGGAGTCAGCGCGGAACCGGCAAGCACCACCGGTGTGGTGCTGGGCGCGGCGGCCCAGGCCACCGAAAGGCTGTCTCCTCCTGTGCTCTCTTTCATCAGCGCCTCAATGTAGTAGCGGCTACCGGCGGTTAACGACACCGGAGCTGAGCGCTGCTCGGGGTAAGTCGTCCACGTATCAAGAGCCGTCCATGCTGGCGCACGTGCGATCCTTACCTTGTTCGCCGGGTTTTCTGTTGTGCTCAGATACAACTCGCAGGTGTCATCACCGCTGATCCAGAAGGTGTAGTCCCCTGTGGCTGGTGCGGTCAGTAACGCGCGCATTCTTACACCGTAACGATCACCCCAATTCGTCGCACTGCGAAACTCTGTCTGCAGCGTGCTGAACAAGGGCGCTTCCGGGTAGTTGGGGGAGGTCACCAAGGCATTGATGGTCCCGCCATCGACTTGGGTCCAGACTTCGCGCAACACACCACTTTGGCCAGAAGCCAGCGTTGAGACCGCCAGAAGACATGCGAGAATCTTGAACGTCATTCGCACAGTATGCAGGTTAGGCGCATTTTCGGCAATAATTAAGGCTGACTTTGAGCAAATATTTGCAGGGCAGATGTGGCGCTTTTGACACGCAAGCCGTGAAGCTTCTTTTGCTTGTGAGAATTGCGCCGCCTGAAGGGGCAAGTCCATGCCGGAGGTTTCTCATTTTGGCCGTGGGGCATGGGGGCAAGGCGCGGAAATGGGATGTGCACGCTGCCCGACCCGGCTGTCGAGCGAATGTCTCGGCTGCTCGCTTTTTGCGCTTTCCAAGCTCGCGCCGTCTTCTATCATCCACGCCTCTCCCAGCGAGATATTCAAACCCGTAATCATCACGACCATGAGCAAGACCCTACCCAAATTGCACAACGCCATGTGGCCCGGACTCGTCGGCAAAGGCGACGCCGAAGGCCAGGAACCCCCGATCAGCCTGGAGCACATGCTCGACCTGACCGCCGCTGCCGAGGTGAACGGCCAAAAGTTCGAAGGCATCGACTACTTCCTCTTCCTGCCCCACACCAATCCTGAGGCCAGCGACGACGAACTGAAGGGCATCGCCGATCTCATCGCGAGCAAGGGGTTCGATGTCGGTTCGCTGGTGGCCCCTGTGTGGCCCGGCACGGTCGGTGATTCCGCCATGGGCGATGACGCGCAGCAGGAGAAGTTCCTCAGCGCCGTGAAGATGGCCTGCCGCATTGCCAAGGTCTTCAACAACCACGGCGTGCGCAAGGGCGGCGTCATTCGCATCGACTCCGCTGAGTTTGGCGTGACCAAGTGGCGCGAGAATCCGCAGGCCAGCACGGCCCGCATCGTTGACACCTTCAAGAAGGCGGCCGCCATTGCTGCCGATCACGGCGAACGCCTCGCGGCGGAAGGCGAAATCTGCTGGGCGGGCATGCACTCCTGGAAGGACATGCTGGACGTGCTGGAAGGCGTGGGAATGCCAAACGCCCTGGGTTTCCAGGCCGATCTGGCGCACACCTACCTCTATACGTTGGGCTACAATGCACCGGAGCATGCACTGCTTCAGCCAGGCTACAGTGACGCTGAGTTCTGGGCTTCCTATGAGAAGATGACCGACGCTCTGCGCCCCTGGACCATCGACTTCCACGTCGCCCAAAACGACGGCACCGTGCATGGCGCAGGCAGCCACGACAAGACCGGCAAGCATTGCCAAGCCGACGATCCAAACGGCAAGCTCGACATCGTGAAGGCCTCGGGCTACTGGCTCAAGGACGCCTCGGCACGTGACATCAAGCACATCTGCTGGGATGGTTGCATGTTCCCGAACGCCGTGCTCGAAACCCCGGCTACCTGGAACGCGATTCTGAAGACCATGATCGACGTGCGCAACGCCCACGGCTGGGCTTGATCCGTCCTGACTCACGCGGCCCGGCTGGCATCGGCTGGTCGGGCCGTTTTGTCTTCCTTTTTGTGACAAGAAAAACCTACTTGATTTCTCTTTGTCTCCAGGCACTATCCCGCCCCTCTAAATCCAGATAACTTATTTAACATGGTCGCCATTCGTCTCCGCCGTGAAGGCAATAAAAATCGCCCGTTCTATCGTATTGTGGCCGTGACGCACACGAAGAAGCGCGACGGTGGCTACATTGAGTGCCTCGGCACTTATGATCCAGTTGCCAAGGCCGACGGCGAAAAGCTCGACCTCGCTGCCACCGACAAGTGGTTGGCCAATGGTGCCAAGCCTTCCGAAACGGTGGCTTCCATCATCAAGCGCGCTCGCCGTGCTGCGAAGGTTGCTGCTGAGGCGGTCTAGTCGCTGGTTCGCTTCATTTCATTTCCTCAAGGTCCGGCGGCTGCTTGCAAGGCCCCGGACCTTTTGTTTTGTTGACACGTCTCACTTTTCCCCGCCATGGACGCCCCTGAAGCCCTTCGCGAATACCTCTCCTACGTGGTCGCCAACCTGATCGACCATCCGCAGCAGGCATCCATCGCCATCGGACACAGTCCCACCGGGGCCACTAGCTTCCGCATCCAGCTGGCGCAGGATGACGTGAAGCGCGTGATCGGCAAACACGGGCACACGATCAGTGCCATCCGCTCGCTGCTGAATGTCGCGGCGGAAAAGCACGGCATCAAAGCCACGTTGAAGGTTGGCACGGTGAAGGATGAGGATGCTGAGGCGGAGCACGAGGAGACTGCCGATCCGGACGAGAAGGTGGGCGAGTAAAAGCGGCTCCGGCTTTTTATCCAAGTCTGGCAGCAATTCCGCTACCTTGTGCAGCGTTCACGATTCTGTGAACCTCTGCGCGTGAAAACTCCCCTCCGGTCTGTCGCTTTTCTCATTGCCACCAGCCTGATCGTTGGGCTGGCTCAGGAAGCATCACCAGACGCCAAGCCGCAGAGTTTCGGCATTCCCGATATGGTGTCCGATGACCCGCGCGAGTTCGGACGCGGCTACAATGGCGACTACCCCAGTTGGTCTGTAGGCAAGGAGACACCGAACGATGTCTTCACCTTTGCCCGGCTGCGCTACCCGTCCTTCACTGATGGTCGACGTCACGGCAAGTGGACCACGGACTACCCGGACAGTGATCTGAACTTCTCGTATCGCCTCCAGCAGATGACTTCGCTACAGGTCAATCCGAATGGCGTGGTGTGTGACATCGAGGCCGAACAGATCCGGCATTACCCCTTCCTCTACATGGTCGAGCCGGGCCATATCGAGTTGAGCGACGAGCAAGCCAAGACCCTGCGCGACTACCTTCTCAACGGCGGCTTCATGATGGTCGATGACTTCTGGGGCACCGATGAGTGGGACAATTTTCATATCGCGTTGAAGCAAATCTGGCCGGACCGCGACTTCGTGGAATTGGAGATCGATCACGACATTTTCCACTGCGTCTTCGATCTGAAAGTGAAGCCGCAGATTGCGCACATCAGCTACAAGGAAAGCATCCTTCGCGGCATCACCTGGGAGTTTAACAAGCCTGGTGCTGAGACCGTTCACTATCGCGGAGTCTACGATGACAAGAAGCGCCTGTGCATGGTCATCTGCTGGAACACAGACACCGGCGAAGGCTGGGAGCAGGAGGGTGCCGACCCTTGGTATTTCAAGGAGTTCTCCGAAAAGTATGCCTACCCCATTGGCATCAACATCATCATGCACGCGCTGACGCACTGACTCATGAATCCAGACTACGAACAAGAAAAAGCCGCCGTCGAAGCCCTGCACCAGGCACGAGGGCGCATCTTCACGGAGGTCGCGAAGGTGATCGTAGGGCAGCAGCAGGTGATCGAGGAAATGCTCATCACGCTGATGGCGGGCGGTCATTGCTTGATCACGGGCGCGCCAGGACTCGCAAAGACCTTGCTGGTCAAAACGCTCGCGCAAGTCTTCGACCTCAGCTTCCAGCGCATCCAGTTCACGCCGGACCTCATGCCTAGCGACATAACGGGCACTGAGATCTTGGAAGAGACACCGGAAGGTGGTCGCAAGCTCGTTTTCAACAAAGGCCCGATCTTCGCCAACATGATCCTGGCCGACGAAATCAATCGCACACCGCCCAAGACGCAGGCCTCGCTGCTGGAAGCCATGCAGGAGCATCAAGTCACGGTGGCGGGCCACACGATGAAACTGGAGCAGCCCTTCTTCGTGCTCGCCACGCAGAACCCCATCGAGATGGAAGGCACCTACCCGCTGCCAGAGGCGCAGCTCGACCGCTTCCTGCTCAACGTGGTCATCGACTATCTGCCCATCGACGACGAAGTCGCCGTCGTGCAACGCACCACCGCTGGCCCTGGCGAGCCGGTGCATTCCGTCTTCACCGGGGACCAACTGAAGCTCTTCCAAAAGATCATCCGCCGCGTGCCCTGTGCCGAGGACGTGGTGCGCTACGCCGTGCGCCTCGCCGCTGCCTCGCGCCCCGGTCAGCCAAACACGCCGGACTTTATCAAGGACTGGGTCAATTGGGGCGCAGGCACACGTGCGGGTCAGAGTCTTGTGCTCGCAGGCAAAACGAGAGCGCTACTGCATGGCCGCGCGCATGTGACCTTTGAAGACATCGCCGCGCTGGCTCAGCCCGTGCTGCGCCATCGCATTCTGGTGAACTATCGCGCAGAAGCCGAGGGCGTGACCGTGGAGAAGGTGATCGGCAAGTTGTTGGAAATCGTGAAGCCCGGTGCATGAGAATTCTTCGAGCATTGCCTTTTCTGTGGCTGGTCATGCTGACCGTGGTCGGCGTGGTGGGCTTCCGCTTCTTCAACCCAGCCGTGCGTGAGATCGCACGTGCTGACCAGCGGTCGAACAAGGTCGTTATCGTGCAGTGCAAGGACTATGCGTTCTTCGTCTTCGATAAGCGCAACACGCGCTATCGGTTCGAGGCCTGGGATCAGCTTGGGTTGCAGGTAGCCTACTCGCCGATACTCGATCGCTATCAGGCCACCACTGCCGAAGTGCGCGCGGAGCGCGACGGCATGTATACCTGCCTGCTCGATGACAAGCCGCTTGCGACGTGGGACGGCGAAACGTGGCGCAAGGTGTATGGCAAGAAATAAGGGACGCCGTGAAAACTGCCGCCGCCATCGACTCCGCCTCGCTCATGCGCATCAAGTCGCTGGAGTTGCGAGCACGTGTCGTGGTGGAGGGCTTGTGGCGCGGGCTGCATCGCAGTCCGTTTCATGGCTTCAGCGTGGAGTTTACCGAGTATCGTCAATACACCAAGGGCGATGACTTGCGGCACCTAGACTGGAAGGTCGCGGCGCGCACGGACCGCTACTACATCAAGAAGTTCGAGGACGAGACGAACCTGCGCTGCCATCTGCTGCTGGATCAGAGCAAGTCGATGAGCTTTGGCTCCAGCGGCTTCAGCAAGGAAGACTACGCGGCGACCTTGGTGGCCACGCTCAGCTACTTCCTCATGCAGCAGGGCGATGCGGTGGGTCTCACCACGTTTGGCGAACGCATCGCCGAGCACATCCCGGCACGCAATCGCCCTGGGCATCTGCGGCGCTTGCTCACCGAGCTGGAGCGCAAGCCTGCCTTCAAGGGAACGTCGCTCCAGGCCTCGCTGCAAGGCCTTGCGGAACTGCTGCGACGTCGCGGCATGGTGGTGCTGGTGTCGGATCTGCTCGCGCCTGCGCAGCAGTTGGAAAAGCAACTCGGCTACCTGGCCACGCAAGGGCATGAGGTGGTGCTGTTCCATGTGATGGATCGTGCTGAGATCGATTTCACGTTTGGTGAAGCCGCGCTATTTCGCGACACCGAAAGCGGGGCACAGATGTTCGTCGATCCGGCTGCGGCGCGTCCCGCTTATTTGGCGAAATTGAAGGAGCATCTGGAAGCCGTGCGTAGCATCTGCGAGAAGCACGGCGTGAACTATCGCTGGGCACCCACCGATAAGCCGCTGGATCAGGTGCTGCTGAGCTTCCTGGCCGAAAGGGGGAGTCGGTGATGAATGAGGACCTGCAAAGTGGTTTCGACCTTAGTCGAATCTGGGGCCGCTCAGTTTCGACTGAAGTCGAATCTACTTTGGGCTACCGCTCTGATCGTATCTGTCTTGAGCACCAAAGGTGCGGATCTATCTCAGCCCAGGGCAACGCCCTGGGTAGATCGCATTTCCATTCCAGCCCTGTAGGGGCGGAACAAAGGGGGGCAAAGGTGGGTCGCCCCTTCAGGGCTGGGACACTTCATCGTGGCATACCCAGGGCGTTGCCCTGGGCTGGTATATCGCCGGGCCTTTGGCCCTCCAGAAGACACGCTTTTGGGGTGTTGTTTCATGCCCATTGTCTTTCACCCGCCGTCGCTGAGTCTATGGCGGTAGATGGGAGCATCGGTCACTCGTCATTGGTCATTCGTCATTCGGCGGCATCTCTCACTGTCTTTGCAAAACAGTTACCATTCACACCGCCATGACCGCCCTCTTCCCTCTCTACCTCGCAGCGGGTGCGGCGGTGCTTGCGCCGATTCTTTTGCATCTGCGGCGGAAAATGCCGAAGACGCAGGTGGAGTTTTCGTCGCTGCAATTCCTTGCACCGACACCGATGGTCACGGCCACGCGCAGCAAGATCGTGCGCTGGCTTTTGCTGCTACTCCGCTGCCTGGCGCTGCTGCTGCTGGCGGCCATGTTTGCGCGTCCGTTCTCGCTGACGCAAGACACCGCAAAAGGCCAAGGCCGCGCGGTCGTCATCATGATCGACCGCAGTGCGTCCATGCAGCAGGCCGATCACTGGCCACAGGCGCTGGGCAAGGCACGCGAGTGGTTGAACAAGCTGTCGCCGCAGGATCAGGTCGCGTTGGTCACCTTTGATCGCAGCGTGCAGCGCATGTCGGTCTTCACTCAGAATGCCTCGCGCAGTGCCGGGGATCGTGCGGTGGCGTTGCAGACGCTGGCGTGTGGATGGGCGGGCACGGACCTGGGGCGTGCCTTGGTCGAGGGCGTGAGCTTGCTCAATGAGGCGTCGAAGGCCGCTGAGAAGCGACTGGTGGTGATCAGTGATTTTCAGGAGGGCGCTGAGATCGAAGCCTTGCGCGGGTTTGCTTGGCCGGAATCCGTCAGCCTGACCACTGAGCCGGTGACAATCAAACAGACGAACAATCTGGCCGCCAGCCTAGTGGCCCAGGCTGCGGATCAGGATGATAACGCGGCCGCAAAGGCAGGCGAATCCTGGCTGCGGGTGCGGCTGGCGAATGCGCGGGAGTCGCGCTCGGAGAGCTTTTCATTGCGTTGGGCGTCAGGTGAGATCGCGGCGGAAGGGCACCTGTTGCCGGGCGCGACACGGGTGGTGAAGTTTCCCCGGCCTCAAAGCAGTGAAGCCCAGGTGCTGACGCTGACCGGCGACGAGTGGCCCTTCGACAATTCGTTGCACATCACCCCGCCGCAGCCGCGCCTGGTCAAGGTCGCCGTGCTAGCGGGTGAAGGCGACGCTGGCAGCGTGGACTCGCCCTTGTTTTACCTGAACCGCGCCCTGGTGCCCAACTCGAAGCTATCGCCCTCGGTTGTCATGCTGAAGGACGATAATCAGACGCCTGCTGTAAATGACGCTGGCTGGATGGTGGCGATGAACGATGCAAGCGCTTCGGCCGCACCGCAGGCATCGGCTTGGGTAGAGCAGGGCGGTCGCCTGTTGTGTGTGGTGACGGACACGAACACGAGCTTCTTGAAGGCATTGCTGGGCACCGAGGTCAGCCTTGCCGAGGCCGAAGTGAAGGACTACGCGCTGATCAGCGAAATCGACTTCGCGCATCCGGTGCTGAAGCCCTTTGAGGATATCCGGCTGCGCGACTTCACCCGAATTCATTTTTGGAAGCATCGCATCCTGAAGGCCGAGGGGCTGAAGCCTGAGGTGGTGGCCCGTTTTGACAATGGCCAGCCAGCGTGGCTTTCCATCGGCCATGGCAAGGGACGCATCGTGATCATGCTCAGCGGGTGGCAGCCGAAGGACAGCCAGGTCGCCTTGTCCTCGCGGTTTGTGCCGCTGTTGTTTGGCCTGATGGCTGAGGCCGGGATCAGCCTGGAGCAGCCGTCGCAGTTCGTGGTGGGCGATGCCTTGCCGGGTGGCAAGGCCGAGAAGCCGGGCTTTGTGAAGACCCAGGACGGACGCACGCTGGCCGTGAATGTGCCGCCTGGGGAGAGCCGAGTGAACGTCATGGATTTCGGTCTGCTCACGGCCCTGGGAGTGAAGATGCACGCCGTGGAAAATGCGACCGTCTCGCCTGCCGATCAGGAGCGCATTGCGAACGAAGAGCTGGAGTCTCGGCAGCAGTATTGGCTGATCGCCTTGGTGCTGCTGTTGATCGTTCTGGCCATGGAAACGTGGCTGACGGGAAGGAAGCCCGCCTCCGCACCGTTACAAGCCTCGTGAAACGGTCCGTGACAATCTTGGTTCACTGACTGCTGCTTCTAACTCAACCCCAGCCCCGCGCGTCCCATGCATCCCATCCTGCAACGCAAGCTCCGCGAGGTGATCGATGCGCGCCGTCAGGTGCGTCTGCTGTGGGGCTATGCGATCCTGCTCGCACTGGCTGGCGTGGTGGCCTGGGGCGCTTGGTGGTTGTTCGATTTCACGGGTGAAACGTATGGGCGTCTGCTGCTGTGGCTGGCGGGAGGATTGTTGATCGGTGCGCTGGTGGTGAAGCTGTGGAGCTGGCGCGTGAGGCTGAACTTCCAGCAAGTAGCGCGCATGGTGGAGGCAGAGCACCCGGAACTGCACTCGATGCTGCTCACGGCGATCGAGCAAAAGCCAGGCGCGCAAGGCTTCGGCTACTTGCAGGAGCGTATCGTCAACGAAGTCGTGCGCGAGGCCGTGCGGCACCAATGGGATCAGGAAATCACGCAGCGTTCGCACAAAGCGGCCACTTGGGCGCGTGCGGCGTCGTTGCTGATGCTGGCGTGCGGAATGCTCTTCCTGTCCTACAAGACCTTTCTCAAGCCCCTGCTGGCGAAGCCCGAGATCGCTGCTACCGAAGCCGCGAAGGAAGCGGAAAATCCCGCGTCGAGCTACACCGTCGAAGTCACGCCAGGAGACACCGAGATTGAGAAGGGCTCGCGCTTGGTGGTGGAGGCGAAGTTCACTCAGGATGTGCCGCCAGACGCGGTGCTGGTGGTCAGCGATTCGAAGGGCGCTGAGCTTCAACGTTTGCCGATGAAGCCAACGGTCGATGCCAAGGTGTTTGGTGGCATGGTCGGCAATGTGCGGGACGATGGCTTGTATCGCGTGGAGTTCGATGGCCAGAAGTCGAAGGACTTCAAGATCACGACCTTCATCTATCCAGAGCTGGTCAGTGCCGATGCGACCGTGACACCGCCGAGCTACAGCGGCCAGCCTGCGAAGACGGTCAAGAACACGCAGAAGGTCACGCTCATGGAGGGCTCGCAGTTGACCTATCGGCTGAAGCTTAACAAGCCGGTTCAGGACGCGGAGTTCTTCGCGGACAAAGACCACCTGATTCCGCTGAAGGCCACCAAGGAAGACGCCAGCGTTGTCGAGGCGACGTGGATCCCCGATGAAACGCGGAAGTATCGACTGCATCTCGTGGACGCCCAAGAGCGCGCAAGCAAGCAGACACCGCAATTCACCATCACGGTGCTGGCGAACTCGCTGCCCAAAATCGAAGTGGCTTTCCCCAAGCGTGATGCTCGCGTGTCGCCGCTGCAAGAGATGCCGCTGGAGGCAAAGCTCTGGGACGATGTGGGCGTGCAGAAGGCGGGAGCGGTGATCGAGCTGGCAGAGGCTCAGCGCGAGGTGTTGCTGCCGGTTAGCAAATCTGAGCCTGGCAAAAAAGTGGATGTCCGCACGTTGCTGAATCTGGAGCCCGAGAAAGTCGAGCCGCTGCAATTGGTGAGCTACTACTTCTGGGCGGAGGATCGCGGACCGAAGGGCGAGACGCGTCGTGCGATGAGCGACATGTTCTTCGCCGAGGTGCGGCATTTTGAAGACATCATGCGCGAGATGGAGCCGCCGCCTGGAGAGCCCGGCAAGCCAGGACAATCCGATGAATTGGTGAAGCTGCAGAAGGACATCGTGAACGCCAACTGGCGCCTCATTCGCGATCGCAGTGCCGGCAAGCTGATGCCGGCGATGAAGCCCGATGTGGACACGGTGCTGGTGTCTCAGGGCATCGCCTCGGACAAGTTGGTGGAAGCGCTGGAGAAGGTCGAGAACCCGCAGGTCAAAGCCGCGCTGCTTGGCGCTCAGCAGGAGATGAAGAATGCCGAGAAGACCTTGGGCGAGGCTTCGGACAACCTGGACGAGAAAGCGATGCGCGAGGCCTTGAAGCCGGAGCAAGCGGCTTTGCGCTGGTTGTTCAAAGCGCAGAGCAACGAGCGCAACATCACCAAGGCCAACCCCAAATCGAAAGGCCAGGGGGCCTCCAAGGAGCAAGAGCTGACGGATTTGGAACTGAAGCAGAAGGAGCAACGCTACGAGGAAGACAAGCAAGCCGGTGAAGAGCAAACCGCCGAGCAGCAGGAGAATCTGGCAGTGCTGAATCGCTTGAAGGAACTGGCACGGCGTCAGGAAGCATTAACCGAGAAGATGAAGCAACTGGAGCAGCAACTCGCGCAGTCCAAGAGCGAGGACGAGAAGGAAGAACTGGTCAATCAGTTGAAGCGTTTGCAGGACGAGCAGGATCAACTGCTGCGCGATCTGGACGATTTGAAGGAGCGCATGGAGAAGCCGGAAAACGCGGCGAACATGGCCGAGGCCAAGCAGCAGCTGGAGGACACGCGCGAGAAGGTGGCCGAGGCCGCCGAGAAGCTGAAGGAGGACAAGCTTGCCCAGGCCTCCACGGCTGCCACGCGTGCGCAGAAGGAACTGGAGAAGGCCCGTGATGACTTTCGCCAGCGCACGGCGCGCCGGTTTGGCGAGGAGATGAAGGCCATGCGTGATGAGGCGCGTCAGCTGGCTCAGGAACAGCAGAAGCTGGCCGACACGCTGGAACAGAGTCCGATAGAGGGCGATGCGAAGAATCTCAACGACACGAGCGATGCGCTGAAGCAGCAGTTGAGCGCAGCACAGACGGCACGACAGGCCGAGGCCCAGCGTGAACGCGCAGGCAAACTGATGGAAGACATGAAGCGCCTGAGCGAGCAGGCTGAAGGCAGCGAGCCCTTGCTACACAAGCACCTCTACGACGCGGTTCGTCAGGCCCAGGCTCAGGGCTTGGAAGAGAATCTGGAAGAAGCCGGAGCCCAGGCCCGCTACGGGGATCGCACCGCTGCGCTGGACGCCAGCAACAAAGCCACCAAGTCCGTTGAACAACTCAAGGCTGGAGTCGAGAAAGCCGCCGAGAGTGTGCTCGGCAATGAGAGCGAAGCGCTGCGCATGGCGCGCAATGAACTCGACAAGCTGATCGACGAAGCGAAGGGCGGGGAGGGAAAGAGTGCTCAGTCTGAAGTTCTCAGTGAGAAGTCAAAGAAAGGTGCGAAGCAAACGGCTCAAGAAGGCAAGCAGCCCAGTGACAAGCCTTCCGAGCAAGATGGCCAAGGTGAGAAAGACCTAGCTCAAGGGAAAGGTGAACCGAAGCCCGGTGAACAAGGCAAGGGCGAAGGACAAAAGCAGGGCGACCAGCCCGGCGGCAAAGGCATGGCCCAAAACGAGGGTGAACCCAAGGCCAGTGAGCAAGGGAATGGCCAGAAAGCTGGCGAGCAAGGCCGGGGACCAAGCACGCCTCGTCCAGAATCGGGGACAGCGGACGCCTCGTCCGCCAAAGGCCAAGGCGACAAGCCCGGCGGGAAAGGTGAGGGCAAAGGCGAGCAGCCGGGACAGCCTTCGGGCCAAGGTGAAGGCAAGGGGCAGATGGCCGATGCCGAGGGGCAAGACGGACAGCCCGGCGAGCGCATGCAAGGTTCTCGCCCCACACCAAGCGGGAGCCGCTCTGGTCAAGGTGGTGGCAGCAATCGTGATGGTGGCAGCGATGAAGGCGGTTGGTTCTTCGATGCGGGTACCGAGGTTGCCGCTGCCTCGCCCATCACCGGCAGCAACTTCGACAACTGGAGTGACCGCCTGCGCAATGTGGAGGAGATGCTGACGCGTCCCGAGTTGCGCAACGAGGTGGCAAAAGTCCTAGACCAAGCACGTGATCTGCGTGCCGATGCCCGGCGCAACGATGCGGTGCCACAGGTCGAGCATTTGCAGATGCGCATCTTGAATCCGCTGGTCGAGCTGCGGGACAAAGTCACCGAAGAACTCGCGCGCAAGGAAGGCAAGAACCCGCTGGCCCCTGTGGACCATGATCCTGTGCCCGAACAATACCGCGAATTGGTGCAGAAGTATTATGAGCAGTTGGGCGCTGGCAAGTGAGGGGGCGCCCATTGCTCCCCTTGATAGCTGAGTGCGTTACCCAACGATCATCTGACTCTTGTCAGACGCTCGGGCATTGACGGGGAAGCGTGCTCCATGGGTTCACCCCTGTCCGTGGAGTGTGTGTGCCAGATCACTTCCTTATGAAAGCTCTATCGACGTTTGTCTTGTGCGCCTTGGTGTTGCTGTCGAGTTCTGCCCAAGCCAGCATTGCCTATACCCGTAGCAATGGTGACACGGTGTTGCCGGAGTAGATGGAGCCGAACTTCATGTTCCCCGATTAGAAGACCAACTCAAAGTTTCATGTGGTGGAGGGCATTCGCTTTGTTGGCTCCAATGTCAACCGCCTGCCGATTGCACGCTCCATCATCGCCAATAGCGACCTGGAAGCGACGCTGCCCTTCGAGATGGTCGATACCGTCACAGGCACGCCCATGGGGATCACTCCGGCGAGTGGCGTGGAATCGCCGAAGGCGGTCCATAGCAACCGCTACGTGGTGAACCCGACTTCACTGTGAGAAACGCATGCGATTCCGACGATGAATGTGACAGTGCCTGCACCTGGACAGCAGTAGTTCCAATCGGTGAGTGATACGCCTAGCTGGGTGCTGGAATAGAGTGCTGTCTTCCCGTGTCGTTTCAACGGCGAGCAATGCCAGCACAGTGACAGTGGCGGCGGGCGGTGTCTCCTGCTTTCTGCGACTGGCGCATCCGTGATGATGGTCCCCTGGTTCAGGGCTCCGCAGGCTGACTCCCAAGTCGCCTGATGGGGCCCATCTTGCGGTGCGTGGGGCGCATCCTGCGGTTTGTTGCCAAAGCATCATGTTGAGGCGCGATTACTGGCTGGCTGTTCTGCGTAACCTTTAATGCCCGCTGCTTGCGACACTCAAAGTCACCGTGCGGCAGGGCATAACAACCCGCCTACCACCACCATGAACAAGATCCTGGTTTGGGATATCCCTGCGCGCCTGTTTCACTGGGCCTTCGCGGCGTCACTTACCGCAGCGATCGGTATCGGCTTCCTAGCGGATGACGATGCACCACTGTTTCAGTTTCACATGCTGTTTGGCATCGTTGCCGTCTTTCTGCTGGCGCTCCGTATTGTGCTAGGACTGGTGGGATCGCGGTACTCACGATTCACGAGCTTTCCCGTTTATCCTCGCGAAGTGGTCGGCTACATGGTCAGTGCAGCGATCTCCAAGACCAAGCTCTACGCTGGCAACAATCCGGGATCAGCGGTCGCCGCCGTGCTCATGTTTCTCTTGGTGCCAGCCTTGTTCATCACTGGCCTGAAGGCCAACAGTGAGTCTGCGGAGGAGCTGCATGAGGTCCTTGCATGGGCGCTGCTCGCGGTGATCGTGATGCATCTCGTTGGACTTGCTTGGCATACGATCAGGCATCGCGAGAACATCTCGCTTGCCATGGTGACGGGAAAGAAAGCAGGCAAGCCCGATGATGCCATTGGTTCTGCTCACGCTGTCTGGGGAGTGGTTCTACTGCTGGTAGCGGGGCTCTGGATTGCCGCGCTTTTTGCGGGGTTCAATGCAAGCCGTTCAACCGTGAAGCTGCCAGGTATTGGGGTGACCTTGCAGCTTGCTGAGAGCGAGCTTGGCGAGGGTAAGCAAGGCCGTCGCGGGGACGACGATTGATGCATGAGGCTGCGTCTTTGGGGACTGCAAATGATGCTATGAGAACCCATCGGAACATGATGAAGCGGTAACTATTCCTCGCGCTCATCCTGCCCACCTTGGCGTCGTTCCAGGTTCTCTCACGAACATGTGTTTGCCCATTCATCTACGACTCCTCGCCTTCCTGCTCGTGCTGGTCTATGCCAGCACCAGCACTGCTGTGTTGCCAGCGCTGATCGGATGGGCGGCAGCGCTTGAGGGAAGTCACACGGTCAACGTCGCCAAGTCAGCGAGTGGGATGCAAATCACGCTGCATCATGTGCGGGGAGATTTCACGCCGAAGATCGCCGACCATCAGAACGTCCTGGCACGAGTGATGGTGAGCCTATGCAAGGCATCGCAATCAGGTGATCATCATCTCGACGCCTCGCAGATGAATGACGGACCGAGTGCCTGTCGAGATCGGCTCGTGGATTCGAGTTCCGCGGCATGGCCAGCCTCTGCCTGGCCCGAGCAATCACGACACGTGTTGCCGCTCAGTCTGGCCTTGATGAACAATCGAGTTCTCAAGGCACGGCAGTCCCACGATGTCCGGCATCGCTCTCCGGCGTGTCTTGCGACGATCCAGATGCTCATTTGAGGTCAGGGATCATCCTGCCATTCGGGTCGCGCTTGGGCTGAATCTAACGGCCTCGCACCCGCCTTCGTGCGCCCTCACGGCGTTGTCCACGCCAGCGCACCGCCGCCTTCAGACCTCCCCATACCTTCGTCTCACTCCCCCATCCCCATCATTGCTTTCCATCATGAAATTAGCCGTCTTCCTTTCCCTGGCCACGCTGGCCCTCAGTGTTTTCGCCGCTGCTGGTGAAGCCACGTCCACTCGCTCACTCATCGCTGAAGCGTTGCAGAAGAACCCCGAGATTCGCTTCTATGAGGCGGAGATCGCTGCGGCTCTAGGCGGTCGTCAAGCCGCTGGCCAGTTGGCCAATCCCGAACTGAGCACCGAGCTGGGCTCGATGAACGTTCATGGCCAAGGCGATGGCTTGGTGTGGCGCGCAGAGATTGCGCAGGCCTTTGATTTCCCCGGTCGACTCTCGTTGCGCAAGGCGATTGCGGATCGCGACATCGCGCTTGCCGGGCTGGGCTTGGCTCAGTTCAAGGCGCAGCTGGCCAATGAGGTCAGTGCTCGTGCAGGCGATATGGCACTGTTGCAGCGCAAGCAGGCGGCAGCGCGCTCGGTTCGTGAGCGTGTCGAGGCACTGATCGAAGTGCTGGTGCAACGTGACTCCGGCTCCATCAGTGCCCTACTCGAGCGTCGCATTCTGGAGGCGACCTTGCTGAACAGTGACCGCACGTTGACCGATGCCACCAAGCAACTGCGCGAGGCCAGTGTGACCTTGGGGGTGCTTTGCGGACGCTCGCCGGATGAGACGCTGATCATCGACAGCAGTGCGGCGTCTTTCCCAGCGACACCTGCGCTGCAATCGCTGAAGCAGCAGGCGGCGAATACGAACTTCGACCTACAGCAGAAGCGTCTGCAAATCGCACGTCAGGGATTGAAGGTGGACCTCACCAAATCCGAGCGCTGGGGGAACATCACCTTCGGTCCTTACATGGCCGGTCAACACGCGGGTGGCACGCAGGTGGAAGGCGGACTTTCCTTCTCCATTCCGCTGCCGCTTTGGAATAAGAACAAGGGCAACATCGTGGCCGAGCAGGCGAGGTCCCAGCAAGCCGAAGCGATGCTAACCGCCACGCTGCGTGATCTGGAGCGTGACTTGGAGATTTCTCGTGCGGCCTACGCGGCGGAGCTGGAAGCTCTGTCGCATTGGCGTCCTGAGAGCGAGAAGCAGTTCAGTGACGCGGCTGCGGAAGCGGATCGTCACTTCCGCCTTGGGGCGGTGCCTGCCACGACTTACGTCGAAATGCAGCGCGGCTACCTCGATGCGATGGACTCGCTGATCGAGTCGCGTCGCAACGCGTGGAAGCACCTGATGGAGATCGAGCGCCTGATTGGCAATCCGCTGCCGAACAACCAAACCGTCACTCGCTAAGTCATGATCAATTCCATTCTCGACTTCTCGCTGAAGAATCGCTTCCTCGTTGTCATGGGAGCACTGCTGCTCCTCGGCGCAGGCATCTTCTCAGCCTTGCATCTGCCTGTGGATGCGGTTCCCGACATCACCAACACACAAGTGCAGGTGAACACGGCAGTGCCCGGTCTCGCACCGGAAGAAACGGAGAAGCTCGTCACTTATCCTTTGGAGCTAGCCTTGGCGGGCATCCAGGGCGTGGAGGAGTTTCGCTCGTTGACCAAGTCAGGCCTGTCGCAGGTCACGCTCGTGTTTCGCGATGGCACGGACATTTTCCGGGCACGCCAGTTGGTGAGTGAACGCCTCGTTCAGGTAGAACTCCCCGAGGGGCTCAGTCCGCAAATGTCACCCATCAGCACCGGCTTGGGCGAGATCCTGTATTACACCCTGGACTACAAGAAGGGCGTGCCAGAGCGCCAGCAGTCGCGTGAGCGTCAGTTAATGGATCTGCGCGACGCGCATGACTACATCGTGAAGCCGTTCTTGCGCACGATCCCGGGCGTGGCGGAGGTGAACAGCAGCGGCGGTTATGAGCGGCAGTTGGTGATCCTGCCCAAGCCCGAAGCGCTGGCGAATGCAGGCATGACCTTTGGCGAGTTGGCTGAGATCATTGGCCAGAATGTGGACAACGCAGGCGGCGGTGTGATTGATCGTGGCACCGACCGTGTCTTGATTCGCGGCGTGAGCAAAGTGGCGAGCGCGGAAGACATCGCGAACCTGCCGGTGAAGTTCGCGGCGAGCGTGGAGCCCCTGAAGGTGAAGGACCTCGCCGAGGTCGGCATCGGCAGCAATGTGCGCACGGGCTGCGCGGTGGAGAATGGTGAGGAAGCCGTGCTGGGCACCGTGATGATGCTGGTAGGTGAGAACAGTCGCATCATCAGCAAGCGTGTGGAGGCGAAGCTTGATGAGTTGCAAAAGAAGCTGCCCGCCTCGCTAGAGATTCGCATTCAGTATGCGCGCAGCGAGGTGGTGGACCGCACGATTGCAACGGTGGAGCACAATCTTTTCGAGGGCGCGATCCTGGTCGTGGCTGTGTTGCTGTTCTTGCTGGGTAACTGGCGTGCTGCCTTGATCGTGGCTTTGGCCATTCCTCTGTCGTTCTTGTTCGCCCTGATTGGCATGACCTTCGGTGGTGTGTCGGGGAACCTCATGTCGCTGGGTGCGGTGGACTTCGGTCTGATCATCGACGGCGCGGTCGTGATGGTGGAGAACATCGTGCGCGTGCTCGGCGAGAAGCAGCACGAGTTGGGTCGCAGGCTCACAGCGAAAGAACGTCTGGCAGCGGTGCATGAAGCGGGCGAGCAAGTGGGCAGCCCCATGTTCTTCGGCGTGCTGATCATCACGCTCGTGTATCTGCCGATCCTGGCGCTGACCGGGATCGAAGGGAAGATGTTCCACCCCATGGCCATCACGGTCATGCTCGCTCTGGGCGGTGCCTTGGTGCTATCGCTCACGCTGATGCCCGCTCTGTGCTCGCTGCTACTGACGGGCAACATCCGTGAGAAGGACAACCTCTTCATGCGCTTGGCCAAGTCGGCGTATGCGCCGTTGCTCGGCATCGCGTGGAAGACTCGCTGGGGTGTGGTCGGTGCGGTTAGTGCGCTGCTCGTCGGCACGGTCATGCTCTTCATGAGCCTGAGGCAAGAGTTCGTGCCCACGCTCAATGAAGGCTCGTGGACCGCCATGGTTTACCAGCCTGCGAACACCAGTCTGAAGACCTCGCTGGAGCGCTGCATCAAGACCCAGCAGTATCTCATCAACAAGGTGCCCGAGGTCACGCGCACCTTTGCCCGTGTCGGCACGAGTGAGGTGGCCACGGACCCGATGTCGCCCGGCGAATACGATCTCTACGTCTTCTACAAGCCTCAGTCCGAGTGGCGTCAGGAGAATGGCAAGCCAGTGAACCGAGATCGCTTGGCGGAACTGATTCGCGAAGAACTGGCGAAGGAAGTGCCCGAGCAAGACTACGACTTCGCACAGCCGATTCAGATGCGTTTCAATGAGATGTTGGAAGGCTCGCGTGCCGATCTCGCCGTGCGGATCTTTGGTGATGACTACGACACCATGGAAAAGATCGGCGAGCAGGTGAAGTCGATCTTGGAAGGCCTGCCCGGCACGAACAATGCGGAGTTCGAAACACAGGGCCGAGTGCCCGTGTTGGAGATCCGTGTGGATCGTGCGGCGCTGCTGAAGTTCAATGTGAAAGCTTCGGAAGTGAACTCCGCGATCACCACCGCGATGGCGGGGCACACAGCAGGAACGTTGATCGAGCACAATCGCCGTCGCAGCATTGTGGTGCGTCTGCCCGAGAACCTGCGCAACAACCCGGAGGTCATGAAGGCGCTGCCTGTTCGCACGCAGGATGGCTCGTTGGTCAGTCTGGGCCGACTTGCTGAGTTTGTGGAAGTCCCGCAAGTCGATGCCATTGGGCGCGAGGATGGGAATCGTCGTGTGGGTCTGAACGTGGACCTGGCCAGCGGTGTGGACTCCGAAGCCTACGTCAATGCTGCCCGTGCGAAGATCGCGGAGAGTATTCAAATGGCGGAAGGCTATCGCGTGGACTTCGGTGGGCAGTTCGAGCATTTGCAGGAAGCTCGCGCTCGGCTCATGATCGTGGTGCCACTGGCCTTGGTGCTGATCTTTGTGCTCATCCATGCCACCTTCAAGAGCGTCACGCAGACGCTGATCATCTACACCGGTATCCCCTTGGCGATCACGGGCGGCGTGCTGGCACTGTGGATGCGTGATTTGCCCTTCAGCATCAGCGCCGCCATTGGCTTCATCGCGCTCTGTGGGGTGGCTGTGCTCAATGGCGTGGTGCTGATCAGTTGCTTCAATCAGTTGCGCAATGAAGGCCGCAACGCCGAGGAAGCTGTGGCCGAGGGCAGCCTGCAACGTCTGCGCCCGGTGTTGATGACCGCCATGGTGGCCAGCCTCGGCTTCATCCCCATGGCCATCAGTGAGGGCGCAGGGGCCGAGGTGCAGCGGCCCTTGGCCACGGTGGTCATTGGCGGCATCGTCAGTAGCACCTTCCTCACGCTGTTCCTGCTGCCGGTGCTGTATCGCTGGCTTATCGAGGTGGCGGTTCGTGCCCCACGGCGTGCCAAGGCGATGCAGCCCGAGGGCGAGGTGGCGCTGGCCGGATTGGCAGCGGAATAATCATTGTCTGCCGGGCTTGAGCAAGATGGGGCGGTGGTGGAGTGTTATCCATCACTGCCTGATCATGTTTTCGTCGATCACCTTCCTTCACCCCGAGCGTCTCTGGCTGGCGGGGCTGTGGCTGGCGGTCCTGCTGGTCGTCTTGCTCGTGGGGTATCGAAATCTGGCCCTGCGCGGCTGGCGGAAAGGGGCAGCACTGGGTTGCAAGATCTTGCTGGCGCTGCTGCTGGCTGTGTGTGTGCTCGATCCCGTGCAGCTCACGGAGACGGTCAAGCAAGGCGCGAACGAAGTCATCGTCCTGGTGGACAACAGCGCCAGCCTGAACATGGCCGAGATGCCTGGCAGCCCGACGCGTGGCGAGGCTTTGAAGGCGGCCATGGCCCCAGATGGCAAGGCCTGGCCAGCGTGGATGGAGGAGTTGCGCAAAACCTTCCGTGTGCGCTTGCAGTCCGTGGATGAGCGCGTGCGAGCCATTGGCGATGCTTCGGCATTGGAATTCACGGGTGGTCAAAGCAGCCTTGCCTCTGCCGTGATGACGGCCCGCGACCGCCGTGCTTCTTCCGTGGCGGCGGTGGTGCTGATCAGCGATGGCAATGCGACCGATGTGGCGGCGTGGACCGCGGCGGCCAAGGATCAATCCGCGCCCGTGTTCCCGGTTCAAGTCGGCGAGGCCGCGCCTGCCGTCGATCTGTCGCTTGCGGAGCTGAGTTCGCAGCAGACCACCTTTGAGGACTCGCCCGTGTCAATCACGGCCAAGGTCACGCAGTCAGGTTTTGAGGGCAAAGAGGTCGCGCTGTGCGTGCTGGATGCCGAGGGCAAGACCTTGATCACGGAGAAGCATCGCTTTGCTGCCGGATCGAAGAGCCACGTGTTTCGTCCACGTCTCGCCGTCGCCAAGCCGGGCGTTTCCTTTTTCCAGATCACCGCCATCGCGGCGGAGCATCTGCCCTTGCTCAAGCAGTCAGCCGAATGGCAGAAGGCTGCGGGCGAGGCTACGCTGGTGAACAACACGCGCACGCTCGCCGTGGATCGCGGTGCGGGGCCGTATCGCATTCTGTATGTCGGTGGGCGTCCAAATTGGGATCACAAGTTCCTGCGTCGGGCCATGGCGTTCGATCCCGAGGTGCAGCTGCCCAGCATCATCCGACTGGCGCGACGCGAGCCGAAGTTCGAGTTCAAGGCGCGCGATGGAGAGTC
>Ga0247833_1003103_pt1 | contig 22633 bp, 18 predicted proteins | sample LaCruzMarch2015__7_FD_187117 | JGI IMG/M metagenome (GOLD analysis project Ga0247833, IMG submission 187117) | Freshwater microbial communities from meromictic Lake La Cruz, Castile-La Mancha, Spain - LaCruzMarch2015_8m | ecosystem: Environmental > Aquatic > Freshwater > Lake | place: Spain... | reverse complement strand
AAAGGTGAAAACGTAAAAGTAATTGACGGACCATTCAGTGGTTTCGATGGTGCAGTAGAAGAGATTAACGAAGATAAGAAGAAATTGAGTGTAAGCGTGAAAATCTTCGGACGTAGTTCCCCAGTTGAGTTGGGATATATGCAAGTCGAAAAAATGCAATAGTCAATCATAGAATATTTCATAGAGTCTTTCTGGAAAGAAAGACTTTTTTTATGCCCAAAAGTGATAGACATTTTGGACTGATTTTAGTGTAAAGCCACATTTTTCGTAAAATTTGCAAGCTTGAGTATTATCAAGCTGAGTTGGTACGTCAAGTGTAATAATATTTTCTGCTTTACAATACCGCACACAAGCATCAATCAACGACATTCCTATACCTTTTCCCTGCAAAGTTTCATCTACGGCAATGAGTCCGATATTTGCTACTTTTTCCTTTACTCCCAAAGTTATCATTCCCATTATTTGCCCATTCTCATTATAGACAAACACTTTTTTAGCAATTTGATGACCCACCGATTTATCTATCCATTCTCTATATAAACGTTTGAAGTTTGCTATTTCTATGCCTTCATCTAATTTGAAACGGGAGTATTTACCACTCAAATAAGCTAATTCGTATAATAAATTGGCATTTTTTTCTTCAAATTCTTTAATTTCTACTGTATTTTTAGTTTTCAAATCTTCGATTTGAGCAGTATATGTAATCTTTTTGTCAACTAATTTACCATTAAATTTTGTAAGAATCTGGTTCGGAATATCAGTGTTTTTATCTCCAAAAATATAAACTAAGTCGTACTTTTGTTTAAATGCTTTTTCGAGATTTTCGACCAAATTGGCATAATCGTTTTTATCTTCAATTCTTCCGATTCTTTTATTGAAAAAATCACTATCCCACGTTAGTTCTATCATCAGAAATTTAGTTTTTGGTCGATAATATGAGCAGGACGTCCTTTTACTTGCTCGAAAGTTTTGCCTAAATAAATACCGATAATGCCCAAAATAAATATTATTAAGCCTGAAAAAAAAGTAATAGAAATTATGATACTGGCAAAGCCTAATTGCTTGATTTGGCTAGTAAAATATAAATAGAGGTAAGCTACCCCCAAAAGAATCGCAATTACAGACATAATTAGACCCAAGCGTACGGTGAGCCTTAATGGTTTATCAGAAAATGAAATGATATTATTGAAGGCTAGCTCGATAAGTTTTGACCATGAGTAAGAAGATTTTCCCGATGCTCGTTCATCGTGTTTTACGGGTAAATACGCTTTTCGGAAACCAACCCATTGAGTCATAGTTGGAAAGAACCGAATGTGGTCGCCCAAACTTACAACTGCATCAACTACCTTTCGGTGATAAATACCGAAATTAGCTACACTACTATCTTGTACTGTATCTGTCAGATAGCTGAAAATCTTATAAAATAATTTTGAAGAAAACTTCTTGAAAAATCCGTCTTGGCGAACCTGACGTTGGGCAAAAACAATTTCAAAACCTTCTTTTGCTTTAGCGAGCAAATGAGGAATCTCATCTGGACGGTCTTGAAGGTCACAGTCCATGACTACCACCCATTCTCCTTTTGAAGTGGATAAACCTGCTGAAATTGCGGCGTGTTGACCAAAATTTCTGCTAAGTTTTACGCCTTTAACTATTTTATCTTCCTCGCATACACTCAAAATAGCTTCCCAAGACTTATCTGGACTGCCATCTTCTACCAATATAATTTCATAAGAATCAGTTATTAGCTTGACCGCTTGGTGGATTTCTGTAACTAATTGTTCAACGATTTCTTCGGCTCTGTAAACGGGCGAAATAATAGATAAATACATTCGGAAAGATTTTTTACTGCAATATTCGTCACTTACAACTAGAGTGCCAAATGATTTACCGATGATTTTAAAATATATCAATAAAACTGTAACTTTGGTCACAAATAAAACAAAGCTATGAATCTTGACTTAACAGGAAAAACGGCCTTCGTATGCGGCAGCACACAAGGAATTGGAAAAGCCACAGCCATTGAATTGGCTCTTTTGGGTGCGAATATTACGCTTGTTGCCCGAAATGAAGAAAAACTAAAAGTTGTTTTAAACGAATTACCACGCAAAAAAGGACAAAAACACCGCTATCTGTTAATAGATTTCTCAAAAACTAATCAGATTAAATTTCGTATCGAGCGTCATTTGTCAAAGTATCCAGAAGCACATATTCTGATAAATAATACTGGTGGGCCAGTAGGAGGGGCAGTAATTGATGCAAGTCCAGAACTTTTTGTTCAAACTTTCAACGAACACCTAGTTTCGGCTCAAATCTTGACTCAAGCCATAGCTCCAAGCATGATAAGAACAGGTTTTGGACGAATTATTAATGTGACTTCGATTGGAATGAAACAACCGATTATAGGCTTAGGAGTGTCGAATACCGTCCGTGGGGCAATGGGAAATTGGTCAAAATCAATGGCCAATGAGTTGGGGAAATACGGCATCACGACCAATAATGTTTTGCCAGGATACACAACAACTGCTCGTTTACAGAAAGTAAACGAAATGAAAGCGGCTTCAACCGGTAAAACAATCGCTGATGTTGAGCAAGATTTAATCAAAGATATTCCAATTGGGCGATTTACTTCGCCGCAAGAAACAGCTTCTGTAATAGCATTTTTATGTTCGCCGGCTGCCGCTTCGGTCAATGGTGTTAGTATTCCAGTTGATGGTGGGAAAACAAGTAGTTTGTAATTTTAGTCAAAAGTTTTTAGTTGACAATCAGCAATAATAAAAAAGCTCTTTAAAATTAATTAAAGAGCTTTTTGCGTGTCTCCCCTTAAAAAATTACGCTTGCTTTGATACTTGAATATTGAAAGCTAATCTTACTTCATCGCTCACTACTACGCCACCAGCGTCGGTAATTGCACCCCAAGTTAGACCAAAATTATGACGATTGATTTTACCCGAAATATCAAAACCTGCTTTTATATTTCCGTAGAAATCACTCATAATTCCACCGAATTCAGCTTTCAAAGTTACTTGTTTTGTTATCCCTTTGATTGTCAAATCACCAGTTATTTTATAATTATCGTTATTAACTTTTTCCATTGATGTAGAAGCAAAAATCAATTTTGGAAATTTCTCTGAATCAGAGAAGTCGCTTGATTTCAAGTGTCCATCTCTTTGCTCTTGTTCAGTCGAAATACTATCGATGTCTGCCGAGAAATTTATTTTTGAGCCTATAAAATCTTCTTCGTTTACTGTTTCTACACTTCCTTCGTAAGTTCCGAAATTACTTGTTACTGTCGAAATCATTAAGTGCTTTACTTTAAAATTTACCTCTGAGTGCGTTTGGTCAATAGTCCAAAATGCCTTTGTTTGTAATGTTTAAATTTTTATAAATATTTTAATTAATGTAGAGAAAGGTTTCAAATAAATAAAATTAAATGTAATTCTAATTTTAGAACATCACTTTTATAGAATTATCTCGTTGATTATCAGTTAATTAGTTCTTTTGTATTTCTTTTAAAATTCCTTCACAAATTTCTTTAACTATACTTGGACCTTCGTAGATAAAGCCTGAATAGACCTGAACAAGCGATGCACCAGCATTGAGTTTATCAATGGCATCTTGGGCGTTGTAGATTCCACCCACACCTATGATATGGAATGCTTTATTTGATTTTTCGGATAAATATCTAATTACTTCAGTTGAGCGGTCGGTTAAAGGTTTTCCGCTTAATCCACCTGCTCCCATTTCGCTAACTATCTCATTATCAGACACTAAACCTTCTCGACTGATGGTTGTATTGGTAGCAATTACTCCCGCAATTCGGCTTTCTTTCACGATTTCGATGACATCATCGAGTTGTTCGTTTGTCAAATCAGGTGCAATTTTTAAGAGGATCGGTTTCGGTTTTGATTTGCGACCGTTATCTCTTTCCAAAATCTTCAAAATATATTTAAGTGGCTCTTTTTCTTGTAAATCTCTTAGTCCAGGAGTGTTGGGGGAACTCACATTTACCACAAAATAATCAACGACCGAATATAGGTCATTAAATGCTTTTAGATAATCAATAACAGCATCGTCGTTGTCAGTTACTTTATTTTTACCGATGTTTCCACCGATAATCATTTTTGATTTGCGTTTTCGTAGATTATTGGCCGCTTCGATTGAGCCTTCATTATTGAAACCCATGCGATTAATGAGTGCCTCATCGGGTTTTAGTCTGAAAAGACGAGGTTTATCATTACCTACTTGTGGTTTTGGAGTTACTGTTCCGATTTCGATAAAACCAAAACCAAGATTTGAAAGTTGGTCAGTCCAAACGCCATTTTTATCGAAACCTGCTGCTAGACCTACCGGATTTTTAAAGTGTAAACCAAAAATATTTCTTTCTAAACGAGTATCTTTTTTTTCAAAAATCAATCTCAATATACTGGGCATGAGAGGAATATTACATGCAATCTTGAGGATATCCATAACAACATAATGAACTTTCTCAGGATCGAAGCGAGTGAGGTTTGGAAATATATATTTTTTGTAGAAACTCATTTAGGCTTAGAAAATTTAGGTTTTAGCAAGTGTTGAGCAGTTGGGTATATTTTAATGACAAATTTGTTTTTCACAAAAAAGTGATAGACAGTATTTTATGTTAGTGTGGATTGTAAATTATTGATTGTGAACTATCTATTTGCACACTATTTGATACTCATTTTGATATTTTGGATAGTACCAAAACCTTCTGTTTAATTTTATAAAAGACTTTTAGAGTATTAAAAATGTATAGGAAAGCAGATTTAATTAGTAGCTTAACAAAAGTACGATTTATCCACAAAATTTCCTCAAAAATCAATCATAACATTTTATGGATAAAATTGTAAATTAGAAAAGTACAATATTTTGTTAACTTGATTCAATTATTAAGATGGCTGTTTTATATTCAAAAATAGGTTCATCCTCACATTTTTAAGGTTTATAGCAGTATTTTATTGCTTCATCACCTTTGTTTTCTTGAAATAAGTTTGATTTTTAAACTTTGTATTATTAAATAGAAGTTCTAAAAAAAATTATAAAAACTTTGAACCTTTTGAAAGTTTCCATAGTTTCTTAAAAGGTAAAAGAAATTAATTCCACGGGAATTTTGTCATTTTAAGGACGAAGAATGGAAATGAGAGAGCGTATATTAAAAGCTGCTGAAGAACTTTTCATAAAGTTTGGGATTCGTAGTGTGACTATGGACGAGATAGCTTCTAAACTTGGTATTTCGAAGAAGACAATTTACATGCACTTTGTAGATAAAGATGCAATCGTGCATGAAGTTGCAACCAATAGAATGAATTATGAACGAGGAGTTTGTGAGCGAATTTATGAAGAATCAGAAAACCCGATTCATGAGGTAGTGAAAGAAATTGAAGGCTTAAAAAAGGATGTTGCTATATTTAATCCTATAATAATTTACGACTTAAAAAAGTATCATCCGAAAACATGGGCGGGTTTTCAGCAACATAAACAAACAATTTTTTTGGATATTACCCGGCGTAATCTACAAGAAGGCTTAAAGCAAGGATTATATAGACCAGAAATTAATATTGAGATTTTATCGAGGCTTCGCATGGAAGAAATTGATTTTGCTTTCGACCAAAGTGTTTTTCCAAATAATACATTCAATCAGTTTGATATCCACAAAACCTTTATCGACCATTTTTTAAGAGGGGTGTTGACCGAAAAAGGTCTAAAAATTTACGTACAATATATAAATGCCGATAATAACTAAACATCCATTTTAATAAAAAAACCTAAAAATCAAAGTCTTAATTAAAATCAAATAAAAAAATATGAAAATAAAATACCTATTGGCGACACTCCATTGGGCGATACTCCGTCGAACGGCGTTTTGCTTATTTTTTCTGGTAGTGAGTTCGAGTGTGTATAGTCAGCAATCGTTTACAATAAAAGAGGCCGTTCAACATGCTTTAAAAAATCACATCACGGTAAAAAACGCTGAATTAGAGATCTATTCAGCAGAAAACACTATCAAGCAGGTCAAAGCTGCTGGTATGCCGCAAATAAATGGACAGTTTCAATACACCGCCAACGTGATTGTTCCGACATCATTAATTGGAGCCAAAAACTTTAATCCAAATGCTGCGGAAGGAGAAATAATAAAAGTCAAGTTTGGTGTACCTTGGGGTGGGCAAGTTGGCATTGGCGTTAATCAATTGATTTTTGACGCTACTTGGTTGGTTGGCTTAAAAGCAGCTCCGGTTTATCGTGAGTTGGCACAACGTACAGTAACCAGCTCTAAAGTGGCAGTTGCCGAAAACGTAATGAAGGCTTATTATTCTGTATTAGTTGCTGAAGAAAGAACTAAAATTTTGAGCTTAAATATCAGTCGTTTAGATACGCTTCTCAGGGAAATCAAGATAATGAATGAAAAAGGTTTCGTAGAAAAATTAGACGTTGACCGCTTACAAGTACAACGTAATAATTTGGTTACTGAAACGATCAAAGTTCAAAACTTAATTCAGTTGTCTTATGGCCTATTGAAATTTCAGATGGGAATTAAACAACAAGAGTCGATTTCGTTGAAAGATAAACTTTCTGAAACTGATATAAATATGCTGCAATTGCCCGAGTATCAAGGAGTTGATTACGGAAATCGTATTGAATATTCAACATTGATGACACAACGGAAACTTACAACACTTGATATTGAACGTATTCAGAAAGGTTCTTTGCCAAAAGTTTTTTTCAGTGGTTCGTTGGGTGCTGGTCACAGTAATCCACGTTTTAATCCTTTTGAGCGTTGGTTTGGTGCGTCGGCTTTGAGTTTGGGCGTTCAAATTCCGATTTATGATAGTGGTCTTCGTAAGACGCAAGTTCAACAACAAAATATCAATTTGACTAAAATCGACCAAAGTTCATTGTTATTGCGTGAATCATTTGAATTGCAAGCCAGTCAAGGTATTATTAGTTTGAAAAATGGCTTGGAATCACTCAAATCTCAAAAAGCCAATATGGAATTGGCAACAGAAATAGTACGAGTTTCAAAAATCAAATATCAAGCAGGTGCAGGTACAAACATCGAAATAGTAAATGCTGAATCTTCATTGAAAGAAGCACAAACCAATTATTTTGCAGCCTTGTATGATTTATTGATTGCAAAAGTAGATTTAGACAAAGCAATGGGTAAACTATTGCCGGAGTAGTGCAGTGGGCGGTTTTCATTAATCAGTCTCAGTATTTTCTAAAGAAACTCAAGTTATAGTCATTCACTCATTAAAATATTTGCTCATTTATTCATTAATTTAAATATGAAAAACACATTATATATTTTATCAGCAGTTATCATTTTAGCTTCTTGTTCGAAAGGAGGCGGAGACAAAATCTCAGAAAAAAGAGCAGAACTAACTAAACTTCAAGCCGACGAAAAAGCAATTGTCGCAAATATCAAAAAGTTACAAGCAGAACTTGATATTCTTGACCCTAAAAAACAGGTTGAAAAAATCATCGCCATAACTGTTTCGCCGATTTCAACACAAACTTTCAAGCATTTTGTTGAGATTCAAGGTCGTGTTGATGCTAAAAATAATCTTTTTGTTTCGCCACAAATGGGGGGTGCAATCACGAATATTTACGTAAAAGAAGGTGACTACGTAAAACAAGGGCAATTAATTGCTTTGATTGATAATGCGGTTTTGAAGCAATCTATCCAAGAAATTGATGTACAGCTCGGCACAGCTAAGGTTTTCTTTGAAAAGCAAAAATCTCTTTGGGACCAAAAAATTGGTACCGAAATTCAATATATTCAATCAAAATCTAATGTCGAAGCTCTTGAAAAACGTTTGGCCACCCTCCAAACGCAAACAGGTATGACCAAAGTTATTGCTCCTTTGAGCGGTTTTGTTGACGAAGTACGTATGAAGGCTGGCGAAATGGTTGCCCCTGGTCTTGGAATCGTAAGAATCGTAAATTCGGATAACTTAAAAGTTATAGCACAAGTCGCTGATACCTATGCAAGTACAATCAGACAAGGCGATGTGGTAACTATCAAATTTCCAGATTTAGGCAAAGAAACTACTGCAAAGTTGACATTCGTTGGTCAAACGGTAAATCCTGCTTCAAGAACATTCACGGTAGAGGCCTCAATTTCAAAAATTGACCCGCAATTAAAGCCAAATATGACGGCAGTAATGAATATCAACGACCAAGCAAAAGGTGATGCGATTATTATTAATCAAAATTATATTCAGCATACAGAGTTGGGAGATATTGTTTATATAGCCGTAAACGAAGGTGCAAAAAAAGTTGCACGAAGCCGCAAAGTGACCACTGGAATCACTTATAATGGTGAAATTGAGATTACAACCGGCTTGCAAGCTGGCGATATGCTTATTACACAAGGCTACCAAGATTTACTTGACGGGCAAACGGTTAATTACTAAAAAGGCTTTGAAAATTGGTTTCTTTTTTTAATTTTCCCTCCTTTTCAAGGAGGGGTGGCAAAATTCCGACAAAGTCGAATTTTGACGGGGTGCTTAATTCCAACTTGATTACCTTTCAAACTAATTCTATAGCAACAAACCACCCCCGACTGGGCGTCCCCGCCGACTTTTTCAGGCGACCCCTCCTTGAAAAAATGAGCGACCGTCGCACGGGGGAAAATATCGGAATCTAAAACATTATACTAAATGGAAAAAGATAATTTACACGAACAAGATTTACCTCACGGAAGTGGGTCTATCTACAACCTCGTTCGTTGGTTAGGAAATAATCAAACGACGGTTTATATTTTTACGGTCATGATTTTTATGGCAGGTTTGGGAATTTATTTCAACCTTCCAAAAGAACAATTTCCCGATATTAAAGTACCACAGATTTATGTCCAAACGATTTATTTCGGAACTACACCTTCTGACATAGAAAATGTTATCAATAAACCAATTGAGAAACAATTAAAGACGATTTCTGGCGTAAAACGCATTAAATCAAATGCTTTACAAGACGTTTCAGTGATTTTAGTAGAGTTTAACCCCGATGTAAAAGTTGAGGCTGCTCTACAAAAAGTGCGAGATGCGGTCGATAAGGCCAAACGTGATTTACCACAAAAATTGGATAGTGGTCCAACTGCCCAAGATGTGAACTTCTCGGAGTTTCCGATTATGAACATCAACTTGGTTGGAAATTTTCCGCTTGAAAAACTCAAAGGATATGCCGAACAATTACAAGATGAGATTGAATCTTATCCAGAAATTACGAAAGTTGATATTGTTGGTACTTTAAAACGTGAGATTCAGATAAACCTCGATTTGTACAAAATGCAAGGAGCAGGTCTTACATTTTATGATATTCAGAGTGCGGTTCAAGGCGAAAATGTGAATATTTCGGGTGGCGAACTAAACGTCGATAATGTGCGTCGCACAATTCGTGTGAAAGGAGAATTTAGTAACGTTCAGCAAATCCAAGACTTGCAAATTCGTAGCTCAACAGGTGCGACGGTTCGTTTGGGTGATGTAGCTGATGTGCGAGATAGCAACGAAGAACAACAAGATTTTGCTCGTTTAGATGGAAAATCTGCCGTTACGCTCAATGTGGTGAAGCGTGCAGGTGCTAACGTAATTGCGGTTTCTGAACGCATCGAACAATTACTCGAAAAATACCGTGGCGACCGTTTTCCACAAGGATTGGAAGTAAAAGTGACAGCCGATACTTCGGAGCGTGTGAAAAGTGAGATTGCCGACTTAGTGAATACCGTTGTTTTAGGTTTTATTTTCGTAGTAATCGTTTTGATGTTTTTCATGGGTGTGCGTGATGCCATCTTTGTTGGTCTCTCGGTGCCACTTTCAGCTTTGATTGCCTTTATTCCGCTTTGGTTTTCTGGTTTTACGCTCAATACAATCGTACTTTTTGCATTCTTACTCGGACTCGGAATCGTGGTAGATGATGCAATCGTGGTTATTGAAAACTCTCACCGTTTGTTCAATAGATTCAAAAATTTAAGTATCAAAGAAGCGGTGGCATTGGCAGCATCAGAAGTTTTCTTGCCTGTATTGTCAGGAACACTCACTACTATTGCTCCATTCTTCCCTTTGTTATTCTGGCCGGGAATCGTTGGTGAATTTATGAAGTATTTGCCAATTACTTTGATTTATACACTTTTGGCCTCTTTGGTTGTAGCTTATGTAATCAACCCAGTTTTTGCGATTTCATTTATGAAACGTAATAATGAAGGTGACCACGAAGACACAAGTTTCAAAACAATCCAACGCCCAATGATTATTATGGCAATAATAATATTGCCAGCTTATTTGATCAATGTTGGTATTGGTAACCTTTTAGTTTTGTTTGCATTGTTATATGTTTTCAACCACTTTATTCTTACGCCAAAGATTATCAGACCTTTCCAAGATGGAGCTTTACCACGTTTCAAACAATCGTATCGTAACCTTATTTCTTGGGTAATTACAGGCTATCGTCCAGTAATTGCGGTTTTAGCCATGTTTGGCGTCTTGATTATGACATTCGTTTTGTTGGGAATAGTTAAACCAAAAGTTATTTTCTTCCCAAGTGGCGAGCCAGATTATATTTATGTGTATAACGTAATGCCTGTCGGAACTGATGCCCGTGTAACTGACTCGGTGACAAGAATTATCGAAAGCAAAGTCTTTAAGGTAATCAAGAGAAACAAGGCCGAGGCTGCTATTAATTCAGTAATCTCAAATGTTGGTAAAAATGCAGGTGATCCATTCAATCCTGACCGATCGGCAACGCCTCAGAAATCGAAAGTGACGATTGCGTTTGTTAAAAAAGAATTCCGTGGAGAAACTTCTTCGGCCAATCTTTTGGAAGAAATGCGAAAAGAAATTCAGGGAATTCCAGGAAGTGAGATTTCGGTTCAAAGAGAAAATAATGGACCTCCAACTGGAAAGCCAATTTCGGTAGAAATTTTGGGCGATGATTTTGATAAATTGATTTCTATCGAGAAAGACGTTCGTAAGCGTATCACTGACGAGGGCGTCCAAGGTATCGAAGAATTGAAATCAGATTTGATTACAAATAAACCAGAAATCATTATTGATGTTGATAAAGTAAAAGCACAGCGAGAGGGTATCAGTACCTCACAAATTGCAATGGCGATTCGTACAGCTTTGTTTGGTGCAGAAATTTCAAAGTTTAGAGATGATAAAGATGAATTCCCAATTCAGCTAAGATTAAAAGCTGATGACCGTAATCAGATAGAAAAATTATTGAGCTTGAATATTACTTATCGTGACATGAACTTGGGCGGTGTTTTGCGTCAAGTTCCGTTAAATTCGGTTGCAAAAGTGAGTTATTCAACAACTTTTAGCCAAATTAACCGTAAAAACCAACAACGTATCATTACGCTTGGTTCGGAAGTTTTGAACGGCTTTAATGCCAACGAAATTGTTGGTGAGATTCAAGAAAAAGTGATTGATAGAATGGAAATTCCGAGCGGTTATATCGTAAAGATGGGTGGTGAACAAGAAGAACAAGCCGAAACAGGAGTTTTCTTGGCAGGAGCTTTGGGTGCAGCAGTTTTGTTGATTTACTTGATTCTTGCAACTCAATTCAACTCGGTTATTAAGCCAGTTATCATTTTTGTTACGATTCTACTGTCATTTATTGGTGTTTTCTTAGGCTTTATGGCTTTTGGAATGACCTTCTCAGTTCTTATGTCGGGTGTTGGTATCATTGCCTTGGCAGGTATTGTGGTGAAAAATGGTATTTTGCTCATCGAGTTCACCGACGAATTACGCAATAGGGGTTATGGTCTCAAAGAAGCGATTATAGAAGCAGGTGGGGTGCGTCTAACGCCGGTATTATTGACAGCATCGGCCGCTATTTTAGGACTTGTGCCTTTGGCTTTTGGTGTAAGTCTTGATTTTGAAACTTTGTTTACCGAGCTAAATCCGCACTTGTTTTTTGGTGGAGACAGTGCTGTATTCTGGGGAATATTGGCATGGACAATCATTTTTGGTTTGAGCTTCTCGACCATTCTGACATTGGTTATCGTGCCTTGTCTGTACTACATCAATGAGCGTGTACGTGATAAATGGTTTCGCAAGAATAAAACAGTAGAATTGATTGAAGAACCAGCATAATTTCTGCTAAAATGCCTGAGCGAAGTCGTGTTGCCTGAGCGAAGTCGAAGGCAACAATTTAGAGAAATCCCCATTCTCAAAAAAGTTTGGGGATTTTTTGCTTATTTTTATACTAAAATTCAACCTTACACCAATGATTTCCATTTTTAAAACCCTTTGTTGTTCTTTTTTATTATTATCGTCGCACTATTGTTTGTCACAGACATCCCTCAAAGATGCCTACAAAGACGCTTTCATGATGGGAGTTGCTGTAAATGATGGCATCGTTTCTGGGCGAGACAAAGACTCGCAAGATATTGTCCTAAAGCAATTTAATACCATTACTATTGAGAACTCAATGAAGGCCGAACGCATTAATCCTAAGCCTGGGGTTTTTAATTACGAACCCGCTGATGCGTTTATTGAGTTTGGCAAGAAAAACAATATGTTCATTGTAGGCCATACGCTTGTGTGGCATAACCAAACGCCTGCTTGGTTTTTTCAAAATGAAGATGGAAAGCTCAAAACAAAAGAAGAAGTGATTGAGCGTTTGCGTGAGCATATCAAAACTATTGCAGGAAGATATGCTGGTAAAGTCAATGCGTGGGATGTGGTCAATGAAGTAATTGATGATGATGGAAATTATCGACAAACTACTTGGGTAAAAGGCGTTGGCAGTGGCGACGAGTTAGTGAAACTAGCTTTTAAATATGCCGCAGAATATGCACCAAACACTGAATTATATTACAATGATTTTAATGAGTGGCGACCAACCAAACGAGACGGAATCGTGAAAATGGTGAAAATGCTTCAAAAAGAGGGCATTAAAATAGATGGTATAGGCATGCAAGGACACTGGGGACTAGATTATCCGAAAATAGAATATATCGAGGCTGCCATCGAAGCTTATGCCGCGTTGGGCGTAAAAGTAATGATTACAGAGCTGGACGTTGATGTGCTACCTCTGACCAAAAATGGGCAAGTAATTGGACAAGGAATGAGCGATAAGCAATTTCAAAACGAGGAGTTTAAAACAACTCTCGACCCTTACAGCAATTTTCTGCCAGCGGAAGTTCAAACCCAATTGGCTAATCGTTATGCTCAGTTATTTGAGATTTTCTACCGAAAACGTGATAAAATAGACAGAGTAACGATGTGGGGAGTCCACGATGGTATGTCTTGGAAAAACAATTATCCAGTACCAAAACGAACAAATTATCCACTACTTTGGGATAGGATCAAACAGCCAAAACCTGCCTATGATGCAGTTTTGAATCTGCCAAATAAATTGAAATAGCAATAAAAAATTGAACTGAGATGAATGTAAACCAACTTAAATTTTATTCCTAATAATATTTTTAATAAAAATGGTATAAATTATGAAGTTTATTTGGTCTTCACTTTAAAGTTTTCAAAGAACTATAAAATTTCAGAAAAAATTAATTAAAATTTAATAAGCTGATTATAAGTTATTTATACATAGAAACAGTAGTTTGGGATTTGTAATTCTTAATTTCATTTTGTACTTTTCTCATTTCAAACTACTTTTACATAAAATTCAAAATACACCAAAATAATGAGCGTTCTTGTTAATAAAAACTCCAAAGTAATCGTACAAGGTTTTACTGGCTCGGAAGGAACTTTCCATGCAGGTCAAATGATTGAATACGGCACAAATGTCGTTGGTGGTGTAACGCCAGGTAAAGGTGGACAATTGCACCTTGACCGCCCTGTTTTCAATACTGTAGAGCAAGCAGTAGAAAGCACAGGAGCTGATGTCTCAATTATTTTCGTGCCACCAGCGTTTGCAGCCGATGCAATCATGGAAGCAGCCGATGCAGGTATCAAAGTAATTGTTTGTATTACTGAAGGTATCCCAACCAAAGATATGGTAACTGCCAAATCGTATATTCAAGGTAAAAATGTCACCCTTATTGGTCCAAATTGTCCAGGTATCATCACAGCTGAAGAATGTAAAGTTGGTATCATGCCAGGTTTTATCTTTAAAAAAGGTACAATCGGTGTAGTTTCTAAGTCTGGTACGCTGACTTATGAAGCTGTTGACCAATTATCAAAAGTAGGTCTTGGACAAACAACAGCTATTGGTATCGGTGGTGACCCAATCATCGGAACAACTACAAAAGAGGCAGTTGAATTATTAATGAACGACCCAGATACTGAAGGTATCGTTATGATTGGTGAAATTGGTGGTGGAATGGAAGCAGAAGCCGCTCGTTGGATTAAAGAAAATGGTACAAAACCAGTTGTTGGTTTTATTGCAGGTCAAACAGCTCCGAAAGGACGCCGTATGGGTCATGCAGGTGCAATCATCGGTGGTGATGATGATACAGCCGCAGCTAAAATGAAAATTATGGAAGAATGTGGAATCTTCGTAGTAGCATCTCCTGCCGACATCGGTGCAACGATGTTGAAAGCTCTCGGAAAAGCTTAATTCAAAATTGATGATTCAGTAATATTTAGTAAATATTAAGCTCAAATTTGAGTAATCTAACTCAAACAACTTATAAATCTTTTTGGTTTAATTATAAAAACAAAAGGTCAGATCCAACAAGTCTGACCTTTTTTGCTTAATTTTGCAAAAAAATTAAAGCATACCTTTGAAGAAGATTCTTTACATACTTTTGTTATTCATATCGTCAAAGTCGTTTGCCACAACCGTTGGCCCTAACGATCAATACTTCTTGGTGCATGATTATCACGATGATTGGCAAGTGTATAATGACCGAATGAAAGCCTATATTCCCTACATTTCAGAACAGCACTTGGGATATCCTTCTCACACTGTTTTCTGCGATATTCAGAGTAATCGAGGTCATAATATTTTGGTTTATGCCCAAAAAGACGATAACTTTTTGTTTATAAATGGCTCCCTTCGTCAGAAAATCCCAGTAGGTAAATGGATTGTCTTAAATGTCGATAGTCTTTATCGAGCTTATGAACAACCTGTAATCTACATTACGCTCTACGGCTCAAATGATATCGAAGATAAAAAATTGATGTTGGGCTACAAACGCTCACTTAATCAGAAACCAATAGTGTTGGCAGAATCAGGTATCACAGCAAAACCTCGAACGCCTGCACCTTACAGAAATTATATCGTACTGGTGTCGATGTTTATTTTGGTTTTCTTCTCATATTTATCTAACTCATACATTAGAGCTTTCCAACGATACTTTAACCTTAAAGATTTATTCAACACCTTTGCTCGGGATCAATCGTCTCTTATAAACAATCCTCTCAATAGAATGAATGTTATGTTTATAATACTACTGAGCTTGATAATCAGTTTGTTTTACATGCTTTTACAAAGCAAAGATATTAATATTTTTGGAGGAAGAACAATCTTACAAGAAGGAGATACACTTGGAATTTTGCTTTCAAACTATTTCCGAATGACCTTAGCGGTGTTTGTTCTCATGGTTATAAAATATTTTTTCATTGGCGTAGTTGGGCAATTATTTAACCTCGAAAAAATAGTCGATTTGCATTATTTTAAGATTGTTCAAGCATCAAGTCTTTTTTACTCGGCTTTAGTTTTATTATTATCGATACTCTTTATGCAATACTTACCGAACAATTTTAATTGGCAAGCATATCTATTTACACCAATAGTTGCATTTTATTTGATTAGAGTTTTCATTCTATATTCCACCATAATTCGTGGTATTCCTAAACAAAATCTCTATTTAATTTCGTACCTATGTATTGTAGAAATATTGCCCGTTATTCTCGGCATAAGGTTTGCCATATAATGATGTCTTTTAATTTTCATCATTTTAAAAAAACCAAACAAAATTTTGTACTTGAAAACCCGCAATTTGGATGAGTGAAGTAGCAGAAAAAATAACTCAAGACCGTCTCCGCAAAGTGGAGGGTATTTTGGTAACACAAGCAAGACCGGCCGACGAAAAGTCTCCGTATTTTGAAATGTCCAAAAAATTTGATTTAAAAGTGGACTTCCGATCTTTTATTGAAGTAAAAGGCCTAGACCATCGTGATTTTCGTCGTCAAAAAATAGATATTTTGGCTCATTCAGCCATTATTCTTACAAGTCGTAATGCGGTAGATAATTTCTTTCGTATTGCTAAAGAAATGCGTATCGAAATCCCGATCGATATGAAATATTTCTGTATTTCAGAGCAAACGGCTAATTATTTGCAGAAATACATCGTTATAAGAAAACGTAAGATTTTTGTAGGTCAGAAAATTGCTGCCGACTTAGAAGCTTTGATTTTGAAGCATAAAAATGAAAAATTCTTGTTTCCATGCTCAAATATTCGAAGTAATGAGATTCCAAATTTGATGAACCGCAATGATTTGCACCTAACAGAGGCAATCATGTATGAAACAGTTCCATCTGATTTGTCTGATCTGACAGAGGTTTTCTATGACATTATCTGTTTTTATAGTCCATCAGGAATTACATCATTGATTTCTAATTTTCCAGACTGGAAACAAAATAATACACGTTTAGCAGCTTTTGGCCCTACAACTGCCAAAGCTATTCGAGATGCAGGCTTTATTCTTGATATTGAAGCTCCTCTACCCAACGCACCTTCAATGACTGGAGCGTTAGAACTCTATATAAAAAGGGCAAACAATATATAATAAAAATAAGTTAATAGGCTAAACCACAAGTTTAGCCTATTTTTTTTCGTTATGGTGCTAGGATACAAATAATTAATTAAATTGCCTTTGCAAAGAGAAATGACATAAAAAATGCGTTGCTTTTGCAGCCAAAATCGTATCAGTTCTTGTCTATTGACTATTCGACTATTTTCGCCCATTATGAGAAAGATTTATTATTTAGTTTCTTTGATTGCATCTTTTACTGCTCATGCTCAACAAGATGCACAGTTTACCCACTACATATACAATCAGTTGTTTCTAAATCCGGCTACGGCTGGTTCTGAAAATGTTACTCGTTTTCAGGCAATTTACCGTAGTCAATATCAAGGATATCAAAGTACTTTTGATGATGGTGGAGCTCCAGTTACCCAAGTGATTTCGGTCAATGTTCCGCTTAAAATGCTTAAAGGTGGTGTCGGAATTACATTCGTTAATGATAAAATTGGTGCAAGTACACAGCGAGATTTTAAATTATCGTATGCTTATCAAATGCCTATCGGTAATAGTCAATTAGGAATTGGTGTAAGCGGCGGTTATTTTTCAAGAGGAATGGATTATAGTCGCTTGCGTGCAAAAGATGAAAATGATCCACTTTTAGCTTCCGGTCGAATTAGCCAAACTTCTATTGATTTAGGAGCGGGTCTTTACTTAAACAACCCCTCTTATACGGTTGGCTTATCTATGAATCATATAAATCAACCAACATTCGGACTCGGAACTGATAAAGCAACAAATACCCTCAAACGCAGTGCCAATCTGACGGGAAGTTTGCTAATTGGTGTTTCATACACAATTGACATAAGCCCGATGTTGATTATAAAATCAGATTTAAGTACAATTTCTGCTGAAGCGGGTGCAATAGCTACTTACGATAGTCGTTATTGGGTAGGAACCAGCTATCGAACAGGCGATGCCGTGTCGGGTCTCGTAGGGGCGAATTTGCTAGGTGGAAGTATGAGAATTGGATATGCCATAGATGTAATTATTGGAGGAAAAAATGCTAAAAGTCCGATGTCACACGAAGTACTTTTGAGCTATTCGCTAGCAGCCCTTAGAGCAGGGAAAAAATCAATTGTTCGTACACCAAGATATAGGTATTAAAATTTTTTTAAAAAAATTTGCCAAAGAAAATTTGAAATAACTACTCATTTTTATTTCAAAAAATGTCCTAAAATCTAATCTTGCTATTGATTTTGCCGTTTATTAATAAAATTGTTATTTTATTTACCCTTCTATTAATCCCTAACAAAACCTGATTGTTTTAACAATAACTGCATAAAAATTGTTAGAAAGTTTATTCCAAATATTTAAATTGAAATTTTGGCTTAATAATTGCTTTTCAAATGTATAGTTATCGGAAAAGCTTATTTTTTTTTATAACTTTGTGAACTAATGCAATATTAATTTCGGAAGTCACGTTTCTATATTATCCAAAGTATCAATCTAAAAAAATAGATAACCAACTTGTTTTCAGCTATGAGCAAGAGAATATTAAGTACCTTTTTGAAAAGTCTGTTAGTGATTGCTCCAATCGTAATGATGCAGAGTTGCGGTTCTAAAAGTCCCTTAAGTAAACTGGGGATTGGAGGAAAGAAGAGCAGTAAAAGTGGAGGCAATGATAATGGCATGAATGGTATCCAAGATGGAGAAATCATGGCAACCTCTCGTAAAGGATTTAAGCAAACTGCCCCTCGTGGAATGGTGCTAATTCCTTCGGGATCGTTAATGATGGGACAAGCCGATGAAGACGTAATGTCGGCTCGCATCTCAATGAACAAACGAGTAACCATCGTTCCGTTTTATATGGATGATACAGAAGTTACTAACCATGAGTACCGTCAGTTTATGAATTCAATGATGACCGATTCGGTTTCTGTTTTAGGTGAAGAGTTTATCATGTCATCTCTTTATCCTGATACTTCAGTTTGGAATAAAGATTTTACCTATTTCAATGGCGACGTAATGACCGAGAATTACTACTCGTCACCCGCCTTCGATACGTATCCAGTAGTGGGTATTAGTTGGGATGCAGCCGTTTATTTTAGCAAGTGGCGTACAAAATTATTGAACGATAATAGATCTCAGAAAAATTTATTCAAATCACCTCGCTATCGTTTGCCTTCAGAAGCAGAATGGGAATGGGCCGCGCGTGGGGGCAAAGAAGGAGCAAAATATCCTTGGGGAAATCCTTACGTAGCCAATGGCAAAGGATGTTTCTTAGCAAACTTCAAACCCTTGAGAGGAAATTATCGTGCGGACGGTTATGCTTATACTGCCCCATCAAATGCTTTCAACCCCAATGATTATGGTTTGTATAATATGGCAGGAAATGTGGCTGAATGGTGTCAAGATGCTTATGCCGAATCGTACATGCCAGTTACATGGGATTTGAACCCTGTGTATAATGACGAAAACGAGCCTCGTAAAATCATAAAAGGCGGTTCTTGGAAAGATGTTGCATATTTCCTCGAAACTGGTACTAGAACCTATGAATTCCGTAGCGAACGTCGCTCATATATTGGTTTTCGATGTGTGATGGATCGTTTAGGTAGTGTTCCAGGAAGAGAATAATATCAAAAATGATTGCGAAGTATATTCTGAGGTATTCAGCACGAATATTTCGACTTATACTTCGCATTTATTATGTTTATTTGAAAGTAGATTCAAAAAATAAAAAACAAATTCCCTTTTAAATTAAAGCTTAATTCTTAACTTTTTTAAACAAATGGCAGCAAATAACAACGGTACAAGTTTATTTTGGGACAAAATTATTCCGTTTTTTTACGGAGCAGGAGCATCTGTTGTAATCTTGGGTGCTTTAGGTAAAATCATGCACTATGATTGGGCAAATTTAATGTTGCCTATTGGTTTAGGTACTGAAGCTGCTATCTTCTTAATCTATGCTTTTCAATCATTTCTTCGCCCTGATAGTGAATATCAGTGGGAAAAAGTATATCCAGAATTAGCTGACGATTTTCAAGGTGAACTTCCCAAAAGAAGCGTTTCTTTATCTCAAGGGGCAGGTTTAACAGCTAAAATGGATGATATGCTTGCTAATGCTAAGTTTTCTCCAGATATTTTTGATGGTTTGAAGACTGGTATCCAAAGCTTAACGGGACAAGTTGCTAAAATGACAGATTTGACAGATGCAACTGTAGCAACAAGCGATTATGCTAAAAATGTAAAAACAGCCTCTGGTCAGGTAACAGCTATGAACACAGCTTATGGCACAGCGATGAATGCGATGAACAGCATGGCCGATGCAACTAAAGACGCTCAAGAATATCGTTCCCAATTCAGCAAGATTACTCAAAATATGGGTGCATTGAATGCTGTTTACGAACTCGAATTACAGGATACTAACAAACATTTAAAAGCAATGAACGCTTTCTATGGTAATTTGACATCTGCTATGCAGGATATGTCAGATGCCTCGAAAGAAGCTCAACAATTTAAATCTGAAATGTCTAAATTGACAAATAACCTTACTTCATTGAACAACGTTTACGGAAGTATGTTGTCTGCAATGAAAGGAAACTAATAAAGAGTGCTGAGTTATGAATACTGAGTTTAGAGTGATTACTCATTTTATGCAAAAATTTACGACGACGCAACCTAATTTAAAATTAAAAAATTTACTAACTGTATAATATATAGAATATATGGCAGGTGGAAAAGAGTCGCCACGTCAGAAGATGATCAATATGATGTATCTAGTTTTGACGGCAATGTTAGCACTTCAGGTAAGTAATGCACTTCTACAAAAATTTCAGCTTTTGAATAATAGTTTGGAAAGAGCAAACGGTGCTGCCAATGACAATAATGAAAAATCATTAAAAGCAATTGAAAAAGAAATCAGGGAGAAACCAGGTGGTATTCAATATGCTGAGGTTCTTCAAAAAGCTACCGAAGTAAGAAAAATTACAACCGAAATGGATAATTATATCGGTGGTTTGAAGCAAGAAGTCGTCGATGCTGGCGGTGGAATGGATGCCGAAACTGGTGGTGTAAAAAATCCTTCGGAGGAAGAAAAAGTAGCTATTTTGATGGTTGGAAATTCAAAAAGTGGTAAAGGATACGAATTGAAAAAGAAATTGAATGATTTTGCCATTCAATTACAGAAATTTGCTGCACCAAATACAAAATTTCCTGAGTTAGCAGTTGATGCTGCTCAAGATCCAGCTTTGGCTAAAACTGATGCAATTACGAAAAGTAAAGACTTTACTGAATTATATTTTGCTCAAACTCCTGTGCCAGCGGCATTGGCGGTTTTAAGTCAAAAGCAATCAGAGGTTCGTCGGATTGAGGGCGAAGTTTTAGAATATCTTGCTAGCCAAGTTGGTATCAAAGAAATTAAATTTGATGAAATTTTTGCGGTAGTAATTCCTGATTCACGATCTGTAGTTGCTGGTCAAAAATACAAAGCAGAGGTAGCAATCGGAGCGTATTCTAAATCAATCACCCCCAGAATCAGCATCAATGGTTCGGCTTTACCAATTAAAGAAGGTAAAGGTTTATACGAAATCACGGCATCAGGTGGCGATTTTGACAAAAATGGTCAGTTGAAACGTTCATACAGAGCAACAGTTTCATATCCTTCACCAGATGGAACAATGAAGTCGGTTGAAAAAGAAGAAACTTATACAGTATTGAAGCCTTCGGTACAAATCGAAACAGCCTCAATGCCAGCTTTATATTTTAAATGTGCTAATCGTTTAGCAACCTATTCTCCAGGTTTAGGTGCTTTGTATAGCCCATCATTTAGTGGTTCGGGTGCAGAATTTATCCCAGGCGAAAGTGGAAAAGTAACGATTATACCAAACTCAGCTAAAGCTTCGATGAATGTTGTAAATAGTGGAATTACGCTACAAACATTTAATTTCCCTGTTCGTCGTGTACCCAAACCAACTATCAAATTAGTTGGTATTGACGAGCGTAGAGGAGCTTCTGCATCTGGTTTAAGAACACTTAGAATTGATGCAATTGCTGACGAATCTTTCAAATCGACTAACCCAGAAGATGCTCAATTTAGAGTAGCAGAATTTGAAGTAAACTTAGCTCGTGGTTCAAGAAGAGTAGGAGGTGGTACATTTACTGGTACTGCAAATATTTCTGACCTCGCACAACAGGCACAAGCGGGCGATCGTTATGTAGTTATAGTAAAACGTGTTGAACGTAAGAATTTTAAAGGAGAAGTAGAGTCAGTCGATGTAGGAGAACTAATCTTTAATATCAACCTCAATTAATAACAAAATAATTGTCAGAATTATGAATAAATTACAAGGCTTGGCTTTTGGTATCTTATTGATTATCAGCCATTTTGCAGTAGCTCAAGAAAAGTCAAATAATTATATGAATCCGCTATCGCTTCGCCCTATACATGAGGAAAACGTTATGTATAAAACAACGTTGTGGAGAAGAATTGACTTGAAAGAAAAGCAAAATCAGCCGCTTTTTTCGAAAGGAAATGAAATTACGAGAAATTTAATTGATGCTGTAAAAGCTGGTTTAATTGAAGCCTATGACAATGATTCTTTGACAACAAAGCTGACCCTTGACCAGTTCATCGAGCGTTTGATACTGAAAGGTGAAGGCGGTGGTTTATCCGATGAAGAAAAATCCGCTGGTTTCTCTACTGGAGGCGGTGATGATGGTTGGGGTGGAGATAGCGGCGGTGCTGCAAAACCTGCTGGTGGTGCTGCTTCTGCGGCAGCGGTTGACCCTGGTGCTGGTGTGGAGATTTTTCCGACGCAGCTGACAACTTTAGAATTGAAAGAAGATTGGATTTTCGACAAACAACGTTCACGTCAGTATTTTGATATTCTTTCCTTGAAATTAATTATTCCAGCTGACCAAACAACTCTAGGTTTTGACCGACCTATTTGTGTATTCAA
>Ga0247833_1003102_pt1 | contig 22634 bp, 20 predicted proteins | sample LaCruzMarch2015__7_FD_187117 | JGI IMG/M metagenome (GOLD analysis project Ga0247833, IMG submission 187117) | Freshwater microbial communities from meromictic Lake La Cruz, Castile-La Mancha, Spain - LaCruzMarch2015_8m | ecosystem: Environmental > Aquatic > Freshwater > Lake | place: Spain... | reverse complement strand
CTACGGCGGGTCTGGACTGGGGAATGATGACCTAACCTCTATTGTAGAGGATCACGAATATGTCATCAGGTACCATAAACAACGACTGGAACAGTCGTTAACCGACATGCAAAATCGTACAGGTCTATCAAGGGGTACTTTGCACGATCTGGCCAAGTATCAAAGGGATATTTTGGCCGAGAGAGCCTTGGAGATGAACCTCTTAGATGAGGTAGTTACTTCAGTCCCAAAATCGGAGAGGCCTCCGGCGTAGTCTGGAGGGTGGGTTCGATTTGGGAGCTCAAATAACACATTGGGGCGAAACATTTATGTTTCGCCCCATTTCTTTTTATCTAAATATCAATAACCTAACATGTTAAAATTTAAAAATGAAAATACTTATTCTTAATTGGAGATCTATAAAGGATCCAATGGAAGGAGGTGCTGAAAGAGCTACTTTCGAATTTGCTAAAAGGTGGGTCAAAAATCATAACGCTAAAGTTATATGGCTATCACCTTCCTATGACAACAAAATAAAATCTGAATCTATTGAAGGAGTAGATTTTGAATATATTGGCCTACCTCTAAGTAGAAATATTTTTTGGTTACTCGTAGTTTTTCCATTATTTTACATTTCAGTAATATATACCTATTTAACAAAATACAAAGGCAAGGTTGATGTTGTAATAGATCAAGTCCACGGGATTCCATACCTTACCCCTTTATATGTAAAAGAAAAAATTGTGGTTTACATACATGAAGTCGCTGGAGAAATTTGGAAAATAATGTACCCTTTTCCTGTCAACTATTTAGGTTTAATAGCTGAGAAACTGTTTTTTTCTATTTATAGATTTCTTAACATTAAGTTTATAGCAAACTCTATGTCTACCCTAAATGATTTGAGAACAGTTTTAAAGATTAAAAAAGAAAATATCAGTATGATTCCGTACGGAGTTACTGCACCGATAGTAAATTTAAAATTAATACCAAAAAAAGAAAAAAATCTAACAATTGTATATCTAAGTAGATTAGTAAAAATGAAAGGCATTGAGAGAGGTATAAAAGTTTTTCAAAAAGTAATTCAAAAATACCCAGAAGCAAAAATGTGGATTATAGGAAGCGGTGAGGATAAGTATGTTAATCATTTGAAAGAATTAGTTATAGACAAAAAACTAGAATCATCAGTTATTTTTTTAGGATATATTGACGGTGAAGAAAAATTTGACTATCTTGCTAAAGCACATGTGCTAATAAATCCAAGCTATCTTGAGGGGTGGGGACTAGTAAACATTGAAGCAAATAGAATGGGCACACCTGTAGTAGCATTCGATGTAAAAGGCTGTAGAGATTCAATTGTAAACGGGATAAATGGGTATTTATCACCCGATGGGAATATCGAGTCAATGACAGAAAAAATATTCAAAATATACGAAGAGGACAACTTACAAGAAAGTTCGTGGAAGTATTCAAATGAATTTGATTGGGATTCGTTAGAAAAAGAATTCTTGAGACAATTAGAAAAATAATTTAATTTTTATTTACAAATTTTGGAAATATCTTCAATTGATTTAATAGTAATATTTTCGGCTTCGGATACAAAAACTGTCGGAAATTTATTGAGTAATTTAAATTCATAATTTTTAAAATCACGAATTGCAATATATTTTCCGTTAAAATTTGAGAAGTAAAATAAGTTCTCACAAGTGTCTAGATTTGAAGTAAATTTTCCAGAATCGAAATTTATGTCACCTCTAACCAGACCACTTGGGTTAAAAAAAGGACTTTCGAAAGAGGGCATATTTAATAGAAAATCATTTCTAAATGAGTTTGGATAAACTACAATCATCTTATTTTCAGAATCAACATTCTTAAGAAAGGAATTAGTTTCATCAAAGACTGGAATATTTGTAAACTTATAACTAGATAAATAGTCTAAAGACATCCCGCAAACAATAAATATCAATATAATTGCAAATTTCTTAATTGGTAGAAATTTGGTTAATTCATTCAAAGTAATAGCTGAAATTATAAAGAAATTTATTTGAATAAAAATTACAATTCTGGCAAGAGTACGAAACATAGGAAATAATAAGTAAAGTAGGTAGGAAGGTGTATAAATATTTGTTCCAAAAAGAGTAACATACGGAGGCATAGATAAAATAAATAGTAGAAAATTAAGAAATAATAGACTTTTAATTGTGTTATTACTTTTAGTTTTTTGATTAATTTGTGAAATTATAGTCAAAATCAAAATTGTGTATCCTATAAATGATGCGTTATGTTCATAGGGAAAGTAATTTTTAAATATCCAAAAGTTTTTTGTTTCTGAAAAGTAATTAATTGTACTTTTTGTAAAATTTCCAAATAAAGGGTGGGTTGATGGAAAAAACATAAAATACCAAGGTCTTGAAGAAAAATATAGAAAGTCATTTAACGGCTTCTCCCTATCAAAAGAAAAATTTGAAACGGTTTGGGAAATATTTTTGTTTGGAAAATTATAATTGACTTGAGTTCTTGATGGTTGAAGATAATCAAGCACCAAACCAAAGTTAAAAACTAAAAACATAACACCTACTAAAGAAGTTATGTATCCCAAATTATATAAGACCTTTGTATTCTTTTTTAAAATTGAAGTGTAGATAAAATATATAAAAATATAAATCAAAATAAAATAAATTAAATAAAGTGAAAACAGTCCTTGTAAAGTTGCCCACAATGAAATAAGGAAAATACTCTTGATATTTAAACTTGATAAATCTAAATTGATTAAATATTTGATTACTATTATTGAGGGAAAAATTATAAGTAAAGTTTGGTGTTCGAAGTGCATATAAAAAAAGGGGATAAAAGATATGAAAAAAGAAAATAAAATAGCAATTATTCTTCTAATATTCAAACTCTTAAATAAATTGTATAGACACGCAGAGTTAATAATTAATATAAGAATTGTTAGTAAGTTGTAGGTTAAAACACCTCCCAGAAAATAGGAAAAAGAAAGATAAATAAAGTTATAAATATTCGAAAAAAGATTATTTAACTCTGAAGATTTTTCTACTTTAAAATACTCAATTGAGTAATAGTTCAATAGATAGAATTTTTTGGAATAAAAAACATCTCCAAGCCATATACTTCCAATCTGATCCCCTAACTGCCCCAATATATTATTGCTCAAAAAATTAAATAGGTTCATTAATTTATTATTACATTATTTATTTGAAGATTTATAGTAAGAAAGCCAAACAATAATTGAAAATACAATTAAATAAGTTGTAATCGAGATATATTTAAATATATGGTAGTAATATTCAGGGATATAAATTAATTTATATTTTGCAGATTCAGAAGAAAGATTCTCTAAATAGAATGAATTTGAAAATGTATTTGATACAAAGTGATTTTTATCACTATCAAATGTAATTTTTCCAAAAATACTTTCTTCTTCAGACACAAGCTTCCATAAACTATCTGCTGATAAATTAAAATTTAGTATCGTATTATATTTATCTTTATTATCTTTGGGATTGATAAAAATTTCGTATTCAGCATTTGATATTCTTTTATAACTTAGTGAACATTCATCTAATTTTTTATCATTTAAAATTACTGGAAAATCTGAATTTTTAATATATAAGGTATTAACTGGATCTACATTCTCATATATGAACTTTGATATATTTTTAAATTTTTCATATTTTGAGTAACATTTAACCAGTTGTAAATCTGAGGTATTCATATACAACTCTGATTTATCTTTTTGCAGATTTTGCAAATTAAGTTTTGCGCTGTCATCTTGTTTAAACAAGCCAAGTGCAATTCGTTCTATTTTCAAGTGACTTCCTATAACTTTAGAGTTTAATTTAATACTAAAAGATGTTGAGGGTGTATCTGTAATTATTACCTCTGTTATAAAACAATCTTTACAAATCGTATTATTTGAATGAACTGGAATTTCTTTTGTCGCTTTTTTTTGATTAACAATTAATAAATTAGAAATATAATCGATATCAGAAGATTGAATTAATATAAAGTAAGGCCTACCTACCGGAAAAGAATACTGAGCTTCAGGTATTACTTTTAAATACAAATCTTTTTCGAAGTCTGCCATAATTTTTATAGAACCATCAATTGAAGAATAACTGTTTCCCTCAAAAGAATTGTAGTTTTTGGTAATATTAGCAGTTAGATTATAACTATTAATTTTAACAAGATTTTCTAAGTCAGGTACTTGGTTTTCTATATATAGTTGTTTAACTATAGTAGGTTCTAATTGAGACCTTTTTTTAAAATTATAGTCTTCTCTAAATAATAAATATTTAAACAGAAACAGGTCTAAAACTAAATTTTTATTTTTTACATAAGCTAGATTTCTTAAAACATTAGATCTGTCAGAATACTTGTCAGGAGCTAAAAATGAATAGGAATTTCTAGATAAGATTTGATGCAATATGTCAGCACCGGTATACCCATGCCCCCAATTATATGTGATCCCTTCCTCAACTAAAGGCAAAACTAAGGTATTTAAATCAATATTACTTAAATCAGAATTTATTATATTTGATGAGTGTAGATAATAATCTGGAACATCAATTTTGTATCCAATCGAAGTATTGTTATAAGGATATTTTTCTCCAAGAAAAATTTTAGAAGAAAAAAGTAAGTAGGAATTAAAAGAAAGGTACAAACCAATAATAAGGTAACTTAAAAATTTATACCTATGTTGAATCAAACTAAGTAGGGATAAACCGAATAGTAAAAGATAAGGTAAGTAGAAAAGCAACACTCCTTTTTCAAAATTATTTCTAAATATTTGCAAAAAATTAATTTTATTAAATAAGAATAAATATAAATCCCCAAATGGAAAATTTGCCCCTCGAATAATAATTAAAAAAAGAAAAAACAAAAAAACAAGTAAATAGATCCTTCTTTCAATCATTTTTCTCATAAAATTTAATTTTCTAATGGAAATGTACAAACATAATAAAATTGTAAATAAAGGTAAAAGATTGATTAGTCTAAATAAAATTTTTAAAATTTGTTTATCTCTAAAAAATAAATTAAGGTATTCGTCACTAATTAAAGTTGCGATATTTAAGAAACTGGCATCTCTTGCTGAAAAAAAGAGCAAAGTTGATGAATTTTGTTTACTATCTAATTGAAAAGTTGAATTAATTAACGTATTTGGAAATTTATTTTCAATAGCAAAAGGTACCACCCAAAAGGAGTTTAATAAAAACCATAAACCAAAAAATCCTAGAAATTTAATTAAAAAAGAAAAATTGAAATTCTTAATTAGATAGATGGAGGCAATCAATCCCCATAATATAAACACTAGAATCAAACTAACCACCGATACGTAAATAATTGAAAATATAAATAACAATGTATTGAGAATTAAAAAGTATTTTAGGTAATCTTTATAATTTTTAGAATCAAAAATTTTAATTGTTAAATACATTATCATTGGTAGAAGAAAGTAAAAGGCTATATAGGGATATTGAAATCTAGCTAAAACAGATAATGCTGCAGGACTGTATACCCCTATCAAAGAAATATATAATTTAGAAATTTTATTAGTTTCTTCTGAATTGTAATAATTTAACAATAAATAAACCCCCCAGTAGCATAAAAATGAAAGGGATAAATAATACAAAAATTGATTTATAAAAGGGTATGAAAACTCTGGAAAAGTTAAGAACCTAAAAATAAACGTGGAGTAACTTAAAAAGGATGAGTTTCTATATCCAAAATAGTAAGATCCCCAAGAAGATAAATTATTCGTAAAGGTATATGAAGGATAAAATAAAATTCCAGATTCCGATTGTGCAACTTGGAAAGTATCATAATAAAATAATCCAAAAATAGAAAGTGTAATTATCGATAAGACAATAATTAAGTTAAATTTGAAGTTATAAAAGATTTGTCTGTTTAAAATTTTTCTCATAGATTTGTGGCAGAGAATCTTTAATCATGATCGTATTATATAGATAACTGTCGTTATTTCTACGATTTCTTTGAATAATTCTTCGCTGATTTAGAGTATCTTTTAATTCTGTAAAATTCCATATCAATGATTTTAGAAATGCATTGATAGAGCTAGCATCATTTCTTTTAATTAAAACAAGTAGTGCCCTAATAAAATTTATAAGTAGAGAAAATGGAAGATAATATATTAAATATAAAAAGGAATAATTTTTAATCAGAGATCTAATAGAATTCTTAGATATATGAAAATATTGTGAAAACAAATTTACGTTCATTTCTTTTCTATTTTCAATACTTTTTGAAAAATGATAAACAACAGATGATGGGCAGTTATAAATTTTGTAACCATAGATCCAAATTCTCCAAATATAATCCAAATCTTCAGTTGAAACAGCTAACTTTTCATCAAATAAACCAACATCTTTGATAACATCTGATTTTATAGCTACGGCAGCAGATATTGCTGCACAAGGAACGCTTTCTATATTTAGGTTTTTTCTACTTGCCCCCGACTGTAGAGAAACCCCCCAACAAACGTGAGGAATCAAATATACCCCATTAGATTGAATCTTACTTCTATCTTCATAATCAATTAACAAACACTGAACGCCAGAAACTTCTGAATTTATTAAGAGGTATTTGTTAATCTCAAGCAACCAGTTCACGTCAACTTCGGTATCGTTATCTAAAAAGACAGTAACATCAGAAGTATTGCAGTACTTTTTAATTGCTATATTTCTAGCTTTTGAGGCACCTCCATGACTTTCAAGAATTAAATCTAAGTTTAAGAGTTTAGTAAAATTTTTAATTATCTCTAAACTAGAATCGGTAGACCCGTCATCAACAATACAGATTTTAAAATTATTATATTTTGTATTGCTTAACGAGGTTAAACAATTTGTAAGATACTTCTCCCCATTATAATTTGCAATAATAATTACAAAATTTAATTCTTTAATCATTTTATTTTACAAACCATTCTAATACTTTCAGTTGATTTAAAAAACGGAGATAAGATAAAAATAATAATTGAAAAGGGTGATAAAAGTAATTTTAATATTCCAGAATTAAAATGTTTAGAAAATAGTAAGGGAAACATTCTAGGAAATTCGGTTCTAACAATCTCAAAACCACTATAATTTAGAAGTGTAATTAATGATTTTTCATTATAAAAAAATACATGTTCGGGAACAGAAATCCATTTATAATTCCTAGTAAAAATTCTGAAGTTTAAAGAATAAGAGTTAGGAACTTCCAAAATCAATACCGAATTAGCCTTCATAAGGTTCTTAATTTTTTTTAAAAACTCTATTGGATTTGGTATATGTTCAAGAACATGCCACATCGATATAACATCAACTAGTATTTCAAAATCTTTGAGGTCCTCAGAAACAGTGTGAAAATTATTTAAATCTTTTTTTGCTTTATTTAGAGCTAATTTATTATATTCAGAACCGTATAACACTTTAAACGTGTTTCTAACTGTTTTTAAAAAAGAACCGTTACCACAACCAATATCTAAGATTGAGTCAAATTTATTAGCATTTCTTAAAACATAAGTATCCCTAGGACTATAAAAGTAGTCTAAAATCTTATTTAATGTTGAGTTACTTTTTTCGGTATCTTGGTATTCATCATACTCGTCATTATAATTTGAACTTAGTTTATCTAAATCTATATCAAATAAAAATCCCGCATCACAATTTTTACAAAAGTAGTAAGTAAATTCTTCAGTATTATTTTGAGGATTAGCAACAATGACTATATCAAATTCAGTATTAGTGCAAACTTTACATTTCATAAGTTAATCCTGAATAAGTGCCTTTTAAAAATTCGATAAAAGGTTTTAATTGCAGGTTTCTCAATGAAATAAATAGATAATAAAACACATACACAGGTAAAAATAAGTAAAATAATTTAATGTTTGGCGCAAATTTTTTCATAAATAATATTCGATTTCTGCCAATAAAGAATAATCTAGTTAATAATTTTTTCTCGGAACCTTTTGGATCGAAATATATTTTATGCCAAGCCCAAGCATTATTACAAAAATATATTTTATACCCTAATTTTTTAGCTCTAAAACAAAAATCAGAGTCCTCATAAACGCTAACATAGGCTATATCAAATTTACCAATTTTCTTTAAAGATTCTCTGGAACAACATAATACACCAGGAGCTATCGAAATATATCTATCTTCATTAAATCTATCCTCTCCACCATAAAAAATAACTTGCCCTGTGGACATATTAATATCGGTTCCAGCGGACCATACTAAACTAGTTCTTTTAATCAAATCAGTATCTGATTCGTTTTCAGATTTAATTTTTGAATCAATATAATCCGGATGATAATAAATTTTTGGGGATGTTATTCCTATGGAACTATCAATGGAAAAAGGTTTAATTAACTCACTTATCATTTTCTTATCAACAACTTGATCTGAGTCAAAAAATATTACAAAATCTTCGTCTCCATTTAAATTATCAATGCCTAAATTTCTGCCCCCGCATACTCCAGTATTTATTTCAGAAATTACAAGTTTAACTTTAGGAAAAATCTTTGACACATACTCTGAGGTATTAGATTTAGACCCATTGTCTATAAGTATAATATTCAAATTTTTATGATACGAATCGTAAATTGATGTTATTCCAGCAATAACACAATCAAATTGATTACCGTAAAAGGGAATTATTATTGAAACTTTTGGCTCTTTAATCATTTTGTAACAACTTATTTTATAATAATATTGTATTAAAAATAGCCCTAAATTTCAACTTCTTTATGTTAAAATAAGTTTTATTTATGAAACCAAAATTTGTCTTTTTTATAGGTACTTCTGCTGAATTGATTAAGTTGATACCCGTAATTTCCGAATTTGAAAATTCAAAAATAGAATATGAAATTTATTCCTCAGGACAAACAGATTTAAAACAACAAGAACTTAAAGAATTACTTGAGATTAAAATTGATAAACAACTTTTAGGAAAACCTCAAAATAAAACCTCAATTAAAGTTTTTGGATTATGGGCAATTAATTCTCTTGTTATGACCGTAAGAGAATTTATTAAATTACCAAAAGAAACATATATTATAGTTCATGGAGATACCGCTTCATCTCTAATAGGTTCGGTAGCAGCTAAAATAATGGGTTTAAAAATTCTACATATTGAGGCAGGTTTAAGATCTTTCAATTTTATACAGCCTTTCCCCGAAGAAATATGTAGGTATATCACTTCAAAATTGGCAGATTATCATTTTTGTCCAAATGAATGGTCAGTAAATAATCTTAAGAATTATAAAGGCGACAAGATAAATACCTTAAATAATACTTCTTTGGAATCCTTATATAATGGGCTTAAATTAAAAAAGATATCCAAAGACATAAAAAACTTGAATTCATCATATTTTTTATTAATTCTTCATAGGCAAGAAAATTTACTATTTAAAAAGGATGTTACTAAGAAAATAATTGATATCGTTTCCAAATTTTCTAAAAGTAACTTAAAGTGTGTTTTTGTGATGCATAAGTTAACTGAAAACTTTTTAAAAGAGCAAGGAATTTATTCAGAAATAGTAGCTAATAAAAATATAATTCTTCTTCCAAGAACACCTTATCTTGAGTTTATCAATACAATTAAAAGTGCCAAATTTCTTCTTACAGATGGAGGAAGCAACCAAGAAGAGGCCTTTTATTTAGGAAAACCTACTTTAATTTTAAGAAATGTAACAGAACGAATCGAAGGATTAGATGAAAATGTAATTTTAATGAAGGAGGATTTTTCAATATTGAAAAATTTTTTAAACAATTATCAAAATTTTGAAAGAGAAGAAGTTAAAGCACCGGCAGTTCTTCCATCAAAAATAATTATCAATAAATTAAAGGAGATTATATGAAACTTACAGATATTCAAATAGAAAATTTAAGTTGGGATTCTGATTTCTTCGGTTACAAGGTTGGAAAAATAGATTTACAGAAGTTAAATTTTAGCGACAATAATGACTTTAATTTAGATTATTCAGATTTCAGATTAATCTATTTTTTTAATAAATCAAAAGATGCTGGTTTGCAGAAAAAACTGGAATCACAAGGAGCAAAATTTCTAGACAGAAAAACTGAATATAAACTTAATTTATCTAATATTCAAACTGTTGCTAATAAAAACCAGGATATTACTTTTAAATTTTTAAACGAAAATGATTTAAATGAAGAACTTAATAAACTAGCGTATGAATCCGGTAAAAATTCTAGATTTAAATTAGATCAAAACTTTAAAAATAATGAATTTGAAAAACTTTACGATATATGGTTGAAAAAATCTTTAAATAAAGAAATAGCATTCGAAACAATAGGAATTCTTTATAAAAGTAAAATAGTAGGTTTTATAACTCTATCTAAAAAATATGATGGGGCAAATATTGGACTAGTTTCAGTATCTTCAAAATATCAAAATCAAGGTTTTGGGCATGAGCTATTAAACTATTCATTTGAATACCTTAAGAACAAAAATTACAATTTTCTGTATGTAACAACCCAAGGCCTTAGCGAACAAGCAACCAATTTTTATGAAAAAAATGGTTTTAAATTAATTAATCAAATCGATATTTTTCACCTATGGATAAAATAGAAATTCCATTTAATAAATTTTATTTAACCGGAAATGAAGAAAGCTATATTTCAGATTCATTAAAACAAAACAAAATCTCAGGAGCTAATAAATACACAAAACTATCAGAGAAAATTCTCGAAGAAAAATTAAATGTTCAAAAAGTTTTTTTAACACCATCCTGTACTGCTGCGTTAGAAATGGTACCTCTACTTCTTGATTTAGAGTTGGGAGACGAGGTTATCATGCCGTCATTCACTTTTGTGAGTACTGCTAATGCGTTTGTTTTAAAAGGAGTGATTCCAGTATTTGTTGACATTAGGCCAGATAATTTCAATATTGATGAGAACAAAATAGAAGAAGCTATATCGGAAAAAACAAAAGCGATAATGGTTGTGCATTATGCAGGAATTGCTTGTAATATGGACGAAATTTTAAAATTGGCTAAAAAACATAACCTTTTTGTAATTGAAGATGCTGCACATGCAATTGGAGCTAAATATAAAGATAAGTATTTGGGAACAATCGGAGATTTAGGTACCTTCAGTTTTCACGATACTAAAAATATCACTTGTGGAGAAGGAGGGGCATTACTAATTAACAACCCCAAATTAAACGAACGAAGCGAAATTATAAGAGAAAAAGGTACTAACAGAAATAAATTCTTTAGAGGAGAAGTAGATAAATATACTTGGGTAGATATAGGGTCTTCTTTTCTATTAAGTGAGATTACCGCAGCATTTCTATTTGCTCAATTAGAAAAGTTAGAGGAAATAAATGCTAGAAGAATTAATATTTGGGAAAGGTATTTAAATGGATTTAAACATCTAGAAAATAACTCACTTCTCCAACTTCCTGCATTAACTATTAATTCTAAGCATAATGCACATATTTTTTATCTTGTTTTAAGAAGTCTTGAAGAAAGAACTAGACTTATTGAATACTTAAAAAAAAATAATATCTCAGCATATTTTCACTATGTACCTCTACATAACTCACCTGCAGGAATTAAATTTGGTAAAACACCACATAAATTAATTTATACTGAAAACTTTTCTGAAAGAATTTTAAGAATTCCGTTGTTTGTTGACTTAAAAAATGAAGAAATAAGTTTTATTATAGATAAAATAGCTTCATTTTTTAAAAATAAAACCTATGAAAATTAGCATTGTAATAGCAACTTATAATTCTATGAAAACTTTACCTAAAGTTATAAATTCTCTTAAAAAACAGACTTTATCAAAAAAAGATTTTGAAATAATTTGTGTTGATGGCGGGTCAACAGATAAAACTTTAGACTACATAAAGGAACAGGAATTAATTCTTATCAATAATCAAAAAAAAGAACCGGTTTACGCTAAATTTTTAGGATTTCAAAATGCTAGAGGAAAGTATTTAGTTTACCTAGATCATGATGAAGAAATTCAAAATAAATGTAGTTTGGAACTGAAACTAAAAGTATTTGAAGAAAATCCAAATTTAAAAGCTTTAGCACCTACGGGATATATAAATCCAAAAGGATGCCATTATATAAACAATTATATAAATGAATTTGGAGATCCGTTTTCATATTTTATTTACAATATTTCAAAAAACCAAGGTTTTTATATACCCACAATGAAAAGTAAAATAGGTATTTTCAGAGATGAGCCTGATTACATAATTTTTAAAGTCGATAGAAATCAGCAACTACTTTTAATTGAACTTTTGGCAGGAGGAAGTATGTTTGACTTAGATTTTGTAAAAAAATTCTTTCCTCAAACAAAGAAAGACTATACTATTTTAACCCATCTATTTTATATGATTACTGAAAAAAATCCTTTTTTTGCAATTACAAAAAACGATTCTATTGTGCATTATTCCTCAGATTCTTTATCTGGATATTTTAAAAAAATTGAGTGGAGAATTAAAAATAATATTTACTTTAAAAATGATTTAGGAAAATCAGGTTTCACAGGTCGAGAAGAAATAACGAATGGAAGTTTTAAGAAATACCTATTTATTCCTTACTCTTTTTCAGTAATTTTTCCTTTGTTTGATTCTATTTACTTAAGTTGTACAAGAAGGAACTTTTCAATGATGATTCATTTTCCTCTAACAGTTTATACAGCACTCTTAATTTGTTACCATTTATTTTTGTATAAGATCGGATATAAAATGAATCTAACGACATATGATGGAAAAACTAAAATTACTAATTAAAAAGCAAAATTATTACGTTAGCATTTTAATTATTTTTATTCTTGCCCTATTAATAATATGGTTTAAAGATTTTAAATTAATTGCTTCCGGCGAAGACGGGCTGTTTTTATTAAATCCAAAAAAAGCATTAATAATTTTCGATAATATATGGATTGAAAATGGAACTGGTTTTTCAACAACAGATTTTATTCCAAGAATTCCTTTTGCATATTTTATTAGCTTTTTAGATCTAATAGGGTTTTCACCATTTCTATCCCAATCACTAATATTTTTTATACTAATGACAACTGGAACTCTATCAGTATTTTATTTAGTTAGGTTTATCTATCATGAAAATACTTTCTCTAAAGAACTTTCATTTTTATCCGGCCTACTTTACTTATTTAATCCTTTTAGCCTTACACAGCTGTGGAACAGACAATTATATTCTCAATATTTTTTGTTTGCACTTCTTCCTTTATTATTGTATTTATATATCAAAGGTTTAGAAGAAAAAAAATATAAATTTACGTTCTATTTTTCAGTTGCGTCATTAATTTTCTCTACTACTTTTGGACTAATTACAAATGTTATTGTGATCTGGAGCACAATAATTATTTATTCCATTATTTATGGTATTAAAACCAAAAATATATCTCATCTTTTAAAATACCTATTATCTACATTAATAGTCTGGGTAACTTGTAATCTTTGGTGGATAGTTCCATTTTATATTAACCTGCAAGGTGACAGTATTATAACAAGCAAAATTAACCCAATAGAAAATCTTTCAACATTAAGGGCACTAAGTCCCTATTTTAGAATTGAAAATATAATTAGACTTCTTCAAGATTATTATTTTTTTAAAGATATAGTACTAAAAGAGTTTTATTCAAATTACTTTCTTCAAATATTTAGCTTTATAGCACCTAGCTTAATTTTGTTGAACACATCTAAGATTGTTAAAGGTAAGGAATTAAGGTTTTTTTTAATTATATTTTTATTGGGATTAACTTTTAGTTTAGGAAGTAATTATCCATTTGGAAGATTGTTTGAGTTTTTCTTCATCAACGTTTCATTTTTGCAAGCTTTTAGAAATCCCTACGAAAAATATGGAATAGTTTATATGCTGGGATACGTAGTTGTATTGAGCTATTCATTACTGTTCTTATTCAAAAATTTCAAAAGTAAAATAGTATTAATTATTTTTTTAACAACTTGGATGTATTATTTATCACCCTTAATATATGGGAATAGAATTAATGCTACTAAAATAAATCAGCCTATTATTATAAATGGTCTTTCGTACCTTAATAAAAATTTAAAATTAAATGAAAGAATAACCTCGCTTCCATTAACTGGAGAGGGAGTAAATACAAACTTCGGATACTCTGGGGTTGAGTCAAGCCTTTACCTATTCAATAATAATTTTGTCTCCTACAGAGTAAATACATCAGTTCAGGCTGATTATCTAAATAAATTAAATGAAAAAATTATCGCTAGAGACAATTTTAAACTACAATTATCCCTTCTTAATTCTAAATATATATTTCTAAGAAGAGATCTTGTAGGAGAAGAGTTATTCAATGAATCTAATCTAAATGAAAGAAAATTATTTGATTTAAATAGTATTCAAAATTTAAATTGTAAAAACATTACATATGAAAAAAATATGATTGAAAATAAAAAAGTGATTTCTTGCCAGGTTAAAGAACAAAATTTAGGATACATATTTTTACTTCAAATAAATATCCCTATCAATACGCCCCAAATAGAAATAAATATTATAGATACAAATGGAAATAGAGACATTTGGCGAAACCCTCCTCAACTAGAAAATAAGAATAAAACAACTACTTATTTAATAAATTCAGACCTACGTTCTGAAAAATCAAGGAATTTTGATAATAGCAAAATTTCTTTTATAAATATTGTTCTGGATAAAAATGTAGACATTAATAACTTAGATTTAAAATCAATAAATTTTTCAAATACCCATTTTAAAGTAATTAAGACCGAAAATAATTTTAGTAAATTAAATTCAATTCCAAATTATTATATATATGAATCTATGCACTTCAATCAACCAAGTCATTTAGGTTATATATCAAATATAAAAAAATTCAATAATCTTTCCGAAATTTTTTCCTTAGAAACTATTTCTGAGGAATTAGTAAACACAAGCTTAGTAGCATTAAGTCAAAACGATTATAAAAGTATAGATTTTAATAACATAATTTATTTAGATCAAAATATAGAGGGTATTAAAATTTCTAATGAAAAATATTGGATTCAAAATAATAAATCACAAAATAATATTCAAAACATACAACTATTAAACACTTATAACTCTCAATGGATAATTCTAAAAGATATTTCAGTTGATAATCTTCAAACTGGATTTCTAAACTCTCTTTATCTAATTAATAAAACTAAATCTAGTAATATTGATTATTCCCACCTAACTTCAAACGGTTATGCAAACTTGTGGCAGATTAAAAATTCTGGTGATCATAAAGGTTACGCAATTATCTATCTTCCACAAATTTACAAAGATTTATTTATATATATTTCAGGATTTTTCTTCATTTTATACTCTTCGGTTCTGCTATTTTTTAAATTTTTTAAGAAATGAAGTTCATAATAGTATTTGCTTTTTTATTCCAATCAAAATTCTCAACTACACATTCTTTAGCCTCAGTAGCTGTTTTTTTATAAAGCTCTTTATCAATTAATAATTGATAAATATTATCGGAAAACTCTTCTAAATCAAAACATTTTGTTTTTAACATTCCTTTTGGATAATATGTTTTTAAAGCTTCAAGATCAAAGCTTACTCCTGGAACTTCAAGATACATGATCTCAGCTGAGGCCATACCTCCCGAATCATAAACAGCTGGATGTACTACTACTTTAGATTCTGCAAATATTCTCAGTTTTTCTTCAGAGTCGTCCATATGCCCTTTTAAAAAAATATTATTTGATAACCTATTTTCTATTATCTTGTTTTCGACCTCTGAGAACAGTGGGCCATTCCCAATCATGATTAATTTTGCACCAGGTGCTTTTTTAAGCACTAATTTCCAAATATCAATTAATTCAAGTACGCCTTTTTGAGGGTGAAATCTACCATAAAAAATTGCATCGTACTTTTTAGTTAAGTTATTAGATAAGTTTTTATAATTTTCAAAATTAACCCCACCCATTATTGAATAAAGTTTTTTTTCTGGAAAACCTCTATTAGTAAAATATTTTTTATCTGGATCAGATGTTACAAGAATGTAATCAGATACTATAGGCAATAAAAATTTTGGTATTAAGTGCTGAAGATAAAAAGCGATATCTCTTATTTTGGGTAATTGAATTAATTTTTCATACTCTTTTCTATAGCCTATAAAGGGGTTAGGGCTAGCTAAATAGTAGGAGCCGATAAATAAAGCTTTAGGAAATCTTAGTTTAAAAATAATAAAAGGTATAAAATCCTGCCAAAAATCCGAAGCAGCATAAAATACAAACTTTTCAGTGTCTTCTTTTCTGATTTGTAATTTTAAAGAGTAATAAATTCCAGTCAGAATTCTATAAAAATAATTAATAAGAAATGGTAAGTTTTTTAAATTTCCAAGAAACCATTTCTCATAAGTTACACCTTTAAGATTCTGTCTTTGGCACATTTCATAGCCTTCTTCCCAGACACATACATTAACTTTTACAGTCTCTGTGAGATTTTTGGCTAGTTCGATAAATATTCTATCGCTACCACTTAACCCTTTTCCTAAAGCTGCGTTTGCAATAATAACCAAGTTTTTTTTCATAATAATCAAGCTACTTGTAGAAAACAAGATCGTCTACAGTTCTAAACAAGCTATAGTTTTTTTCTAAAAGAAACTTTATAGCACTATCTATTTCATCTTTAGAAAGATGCTTATGCTCAAATATAATTACTGAAGGATTAATTTTGTCAAAAGGGATGATTTTTATTATTTCATAATCGTATCCTTCTGTGTCGATCAAAATTAAATCGAAGTTTTTAAGTTTATATTTTTCAAGAAGCACTTCAAAATTTGAAGTATTTACTCTGACTGAGGTTAAAAGTTTGTCGAAATCTTTAACGCTAGGTTTATGTTTAATTAAAACTTCGTAATTAAATGATCCTATTTGGTCATACCAAGAAGGAAGTTCCGAATCATTTGATTCTTGTAGATAAAAGAATTCAATACCATTAGAAGCAGATGAAATAGCTGAATTTTCTAAGAAAACATTTTTATTTTTTCTATAGTTATATTCAAGTTTTTTAAAAACATAAGGAACCGGCTCAACCAATATTCCCTTTAAAGAAAAAAGATTTATAAGATAGAAAATAGGGTCTCCTGTTTTACCATCATTAGCTCCAATTTGAATAAAATTGTAGTTCTTGTTTTGGATTAAATTTCTAAGAAAAGAGTTAAAAACTATAGAGTTTATTCTTAAGAAATAGTAAATTCTCTGTAAATTTCGATTTATAATTTCGAACATAACTATTTTCTAGTACAAAAAAATAAAGAAACAGAAGAATAGCTGGCATCAATCCTATCATTCTTGTTATCTATCAAATTTACAATAGTATTATATATATTTAACAACCCAAATTTATTTGATTTTTCGTTTTTTGTCATTTGGAATTTATTATAGTCAGAATCTTTTTTAATAAGATTAGTATCATGTAGTATTCTAGCTCCTAAATTGAGAATGAAGTGATTAAAAGGTAGTGAATAGTGTGTAACTGCTTTAATTAAGTCTATCTTCATATCTGCATTTGAAGTAAGACTTACCAATTGATCAATTGTATATAACCTAATATGCTGATTCCAGATTCCAGCCCAAAAACCTGATCTTATATGGGTATTAAATATATTTTGAAGAACCCAGTTTAAGGGATCCCACATAAAAGGAAAGTTATAATTTGGAACTGTGAATATATATTTACCATTTTCTTTCAAAACTCTCTTAACTTCTTTTACAGCACCTAAATCGTCAGGAACATGCTCTAAAACTTCTGTAGAAAAAACAGCATCAAAGAAATTGGCTTTAAATTCTGTTTCATTAATAGATCTTTTATAGATGATTATTTTTTTATCCTTGAGCTCTTTCTCTAAATTAATATTAGCAACAGCTAAAGCTTTAGTATCGATATCAATTCCGTAAAGTTCCAAATTTGGATAAAGTGTGTGAAGAAGTTTTAAGTAGTAGCCGTCCCCGCAACCAGCGTCTAGAACTCTTTCATTACCTTTCAAGTCTAAATTTTCAATTATTAGCCTAGCTCTTCTTCTAAGAGCCTGGTCGTGAGTATTTTTAAGTAAATTATTTAACGATTTCTTCATATATTTTTATAAACGTGTTTATATTATCACACGAGTAATTTTTTTCAGCAAAAGTTCGACACTTTTTTTGCATTTTTTCAGCTCCATTTTTAATAATAAACTCCTCCATTTCCTTAATACCCTTGGAAATATTTTTAGGGTTAACATCTATTAGAATGGATACTTCATTATTAACTGCCTCGGGTATACCTCCCCTGTTTGAACCGATAATTGGGATTCCTGAAGATAAAGCTTCAATAATAACTCTACCAAATCCTTCATCGTGGGTTGAAGGAATAATTAGTGCATCAGCTAAAGAGTAATAATCGCTTAATAATTCCGAGTTTAATCCTCCGAGATACTTAATTTTATTGTTTAGTTCAACCTGTTCTTTGACAAAACTCTCAAGCGGGCCAGTACCAGCAATAATAAGCATTTTATCTTCATTTAGAAGCATATTGAAACCTTCAATCAAAGGAGTTACTCCCTTCTTCTCAAACAACCTACCTGCAAAAAGTACAACAAAAAGATTTTTATTAACTTGATATTTTTCTCTCAATGCTTGTTTGTCTTTTAGATTAAATTTTACTTGATCAACCCAATATTTATAAACTGATATTTTTGATTCTGGTAAATCAATTTTTAGTAATTCTTCTTTTGAGGCTTTTGAAAGAGTGAAGATATGATTAGCGTTACTCATAATCAAAGAAACTAATTTTGAGAGGAGACCTTTTTTAAATGAGTATGTTGCGTGAGTACTAACTACAAATGGAGTTTTAAAAAAGAACTTTAAAAACATAGAAATAAAAGCAGCGTTTAATCCGTGAGCGTGAATCATGTCAATTTTATTTTTTTTATTTCTTTTGATTAAAAAATAAATTGAATAAATAAGTAAGGGAGGTGTTAAAAATAAAAAATCTAAAATAGGATAAGGTTCAATTTTTAAAAATAAGTTTCTGATTATTTCTAACCTTCTAATAAAAATATACTTACCAATTTTTTCTACAGACGGAGCGTTTATTTTGCTCATTACTGGTTGGTAGGTTAAAACATAAGAGTTTATTTTTCTATTTGCCAATTCTTTAACTAAGTCATCTAAATGTGTTTCAACACCGCCGATGTTAGGGCTAAAAAATGGACTTAGTTGAAGAATATTAAGATCTCTGTTTAATTTTTCCATAAATAAAACCTAAACCTCCCCCAAAAGTTTCTAACGTTAGCATAAAAATTAAACCAAAACTTATTAAAAAATTTTTCGTCCATAAATTACTATATTTATAAAATTCAGGTCTTAGAAAATACACAAATTTAGAATCAGTGAGCTTCATCTTATGCTTTGTAATATAGGTTGAAGCTTTTTGAGCGTAATAAAACTTCTTATATAGAATTCTCCAAAGACCGTAGTCACCTTCATTATGATAAATTTTTGAATTTGTAAAATATTTCTTTGGATATTTTTTATTAATTCTTTCTGGTAAATCCCAATCTTCAGGGCCAGTAAGGTTTAAGTCGTAACCTTTAAATTCTTCGAAAACTTTTTTTTCAAAACATCTTGCAGCATGAGTTTTTGAATCAGGATTTGAAGAATAAAACTCTAGCTCTAATTTTTTACATTTAGCCCAAAAACTTTTCCCCGTAGGCTCCTCTTTTATTGTCAATGTTTTTAAATCAGAATCATTTAATATTGCCTCGTGTAACTCTTCTAAAACTTCTTTTTCTAAAATCATATCAGCATCAAGTATTAACACATATTTTCCATTGGATTCGGAAACCCCAAAATTCCTTTGCGCACTTCTTTCGGGCCCTTTATTTAAAACTTTAGCCCCTAAACTTTCAGCTAAAATTTTAGTTTTATCCGTTGAATTATTATCAACAACTATTACGTTATAATTTTTGAAGGTTTGATTATTAATTGAACTTAAAATATTTATAATATTTTTTTCTTCGTTCTTAGTTGTAATTATTATTGAAATGAAATCTTTCATAATTTGGTATATTATATAATCAATATGAGTAATTTGGTAAATAACATCGAGAAAGAAACTCTTGAAAATAGTTTCTTTAGAAAAGTTCTTCTCACCACCCCAAATCAGCAGCTTGTCGTTATGCACCTGAATCCTTTGGAAGACATAGGCGAAGAAAAACACAGCTTAGATCAATTTATTAAAATTGAATCTGGAGAAGGAAAAGCAATTTTGGATGGACAAGAATTTAACTTCTCAACCGGATTCTCAATTTCAATTCCAATGGGAACAGTTCATAATATTATTAACACCTCAGATATCCATCCAATCAAGCTGTACACAATCTACTCTCCTGCAAACCACAAGGATGGATTAATTCATAAAACTAAAGCTGAAGCTATAGCCGATGAAACTGACCAGCCTGAAAAAATTAACTTTTAAAATTTAGATTATCTTGTTATAAATAAAAATAAAATTCCACCAATCATGGTTAAATTTTCAGCAAGTGAAACATAGCTTAAAGGAACATTGAGTAATCCGCCTAAACAAGCACATACAAACTTCTTCTTTTGGAACAATGCATTTATTACACTTATTAAATTAGTAAGGTAGAAAAATAAACAAGCTAGTTCAATCCAAATTACTTCATAATTTAATAGAAAAGTTATTCCAAAAACTAACTCAATAAAAGGAAAAGCGTAAGCATATATTTTAACTTTTTGCGAAATAAAATCGTACTCAACAAAACTATCTACAAAGCTCTGAAGTTTAAGTACTTTTAATAATCCAAATATTAATGAAAAAATTCCTAAAAAATAGAGAACGGAGGATCTTAAAGCTAAAGAGTAATAAAAAGTGATATTCAGGGTTATTAATAAAGAAAAAATATAAATGTATATTAATGGTAGATAATCTCTCCACGATATTTTCATATTTTTATTATAATACTTTCATGAGAGAAATTTTAAATAGCTTTATACTTTCTATTTTTGTCTTTATTTCCCAAATAAATGCTTACACTTTTCAAAATGAAAACCTAAATTTCGTTGAAGAAAACAAAGTTATAAAAGTAGTTGATGGAGATACTTTTGATTTGTTTACTAAAGATGGAATAAAAAGGATTCGATTAATTGGAATTAACACACCGGAAACTTTAGATCCAAGAAAAGATGTTGAATGCTTTGGCCCTGAAGCCTCAAACAAATTAAAAGAAATTCTTGATGGAAAAGTTGTCAAAATAGAAGCTGATGAGACACAAGACGATCAAGATAAATACGGAAGATTGCTAAGATACGTATATTTAAATAACGAAAATATAAATCAGAGAATGATTTCGGAGGGATTTGCTTTTGAGTACACTTATAAAAAGAAGTATAAATTTCAAAAGGAGTTTAAAGAAAGCTATCTTAACGCCAAGAAAAATAACTTAGGTTTGTGGAAAAGTTGTGGTTATTGATACTTATTTAAATGATTGATAAATATTCCAGCAGCGATAGTCACATTTAGTGAGTGGTAAAAACTTTTCTTAGGAGTTATTTCAACAACATATGATGAAGCATCAAGAAGATCTTGTGAAACCCCTAAAACCTCATTTCCAAAAACATATATTTGTGAGTCTAGTTTGGGTCTAAAATCCCCAATTGGAGTACTTCTTTTGTCTTGCTCTAAAGCTACAATTTCTGTACCGTTATCTTTACAATATTTTATAAACTCGCTTCTTTTTTCAAAGAATTTAAATTCCAGAGCCTCCATCCCTGTCATTCCTGTTTTTCTAATTTTTGGATGGATTGTAATTTGATCTCCATCTTTTGAAATACCAGTATAACCAATTAAAACAACATGCTTAATTCCATAAAAAGCGCAGGTTCTTAAAATTGATCCCACATTATATAAACTCCTTATATTATCTAGAGCAACAATCATATATTGGTATAATACCTAAATGATTAAACCAATAAAAGACCTAGGTCAGAACTTTCTCAGAAATGAATCCGCTATTATCAAAATCGTTGGATTATTAGACGTAAATGAGAATGATAAATTATTAGAGATTGGGCCTGGAGAAGGGGCTCTAACTTACGAAATTCTAAAAAATAAATTAAACTTTAAACTAACTTCAATTGATGTTGACGATAGAGTTGCAGAAATTCTTGTAAAAATAGAAGATCCGAGATTTAAATTTATACTGGGAAATATTTTAAGAGATGAAGAGATATTCAAACTAGATAAATATAAAGTTATCGGAGCAATTCCTTACAACATAACCTCGCCGATTATTCACAAAATAATTGAGCAAAGCATCCTTCCAGAAAAAGTTGTTTTAGTTATACAAAAGGAAGTTGCTGAAAAAATTACTAACAATAAAAGAAGTTCCTATCTTTCCAACTATATAAGAATGTTTTTTGATGTAAATTATGAATTTACTATTTCTCGAGATGATTTTTACCCATCACCAAAAGTTGATAGCGCTGTAATAACCTTTGTAAAAAAAGAAAACGTTAATATTATTGATAAAAGCAAATACTCAAGCTTTCTTCATAAGGTTTTTAGGAGTCCTAGAAAAAAGATTAACAAAGTGTTT
>Ga0247833_1003093_pt1 | contig 22682 bp, 20 predicted proteins | sample LaCruzMarch2015__7_FD_187117 | JGI IMG/M metagenome (GOLD analysis project Ga0247833, IMG submission 187117) | Freshwater microbial communities from meromictic Lake La Cruz, Castile-La Mancha, Spain - LaCruzMarch2015_8m | ecosystem: Environmental > Aquatic > Freshwater > Lake | place: Spain... | reverse complement strand
CCCGCCAGAAAAGCCCCCGTGAGCCACGCCGACGTCCCGGTCAACCTCTACAAGCCGAAGGACCCCTTCATCGGCACGGTCACCGGCAACTACAGCCTCCTGACCGAAGGGGCCATCGGCCGGGTGAACCACATCACCTTCGACCTCTCCGAAGGCAACCTCCACTACGTCGAGGGCCAGAGCATCGGCATCATTCCCGATGGCGAGGACGCCAACGGCAAGCCCCACAAGCTGCGCCTCTATTCGATCGCCAGCACCCGCCACGGCGACAACTGCGAGGGCGGCACCGTCTCCCTCTGCGTCCGCCAGCTCCAGTACGAGAAGGACGGCAGCACCATCAACGGCGTCTGCTCCACCTTCCTCTGCGACATCGAACCCGGCGCCAAGGTGAAGATCACCGGCCCGGTGGGCAAGGAGATGCTCCTGCCCCCCGATGAGGACGCCAACGTGATCATGTTGGCTACCGGCACGGGCATCGCCCCGATGCGGGCCTACCTGCGCCGCATGTTCGAGCCCAGCGAGCGCGCCAAGAACCCCGAGTACCAGTTCCGCGGCAAGGCCTGGCTGATCATGGGCGTCCCCAAGACCCCCAACCTCCTCTACGAGGACGACTTCCAGCGCTATCTGGCCGAGTACCCCGAGAACTTCCGCTACACCAAGGCGATCAGCCGTGAGCAGCAGAACCCCAGTGGCGGCCGCATGTACATCCAGGACCGGGTCACCGAGCATGCCGATGAGATCTTCTCCCTGATCGAGAACCCCAAGACGCACGTGTACATGTGTGGTCTGCGTGGCATGGAGCCCGGCATCGATGAGGCCATGACCGCCGCCGCCGCCGCCAAGGACCTGAACTGGAGCGAACTGCGGCCCCAGCTCAAGAAGGCCGACCGTTGGCACGTCGAGACCTACTGACCCCCCATGGCCCGCCTCCGGCGGGCCTTTTCTCTGGGCGACGATCCGAGAATGCACACACCGGCAGGCTCCCTGCGGCGGCGATGCAGCGGGATGTCTGGGCAGCCGTTAAACCAGGGTGACCGGACGCCCTCCCCATGACCGCCATCCTCACCAATCCCCTGCGGGTGGGTCTGCGCCAGGAGCGGGTGATCTCGCCCCAGTGCATCGTCATCTTCGGGGCCAGTGGTGACCTCACCCACCGCAAGCTGATCCCGGCGCTGTTCGAACTCTTCCGCCAGCGGCGGCTGCCCAGCGAGTTCGCCGTGCTGGGTTGCGCCCGCCGTCCCTGGAGCGATGAGGAATTCCGCGACAAGATGGGCGCCGCCATGGCCGAGGAGATCGCCTCCCATCGCACCGCCTGGGAGCAGTTCGCCCAGGGGCTCTTCTACGAGCCGGTGGATCTGCAGCAGCCCGACCACCTGGTGCGCCTCGGCCAGCGGCTTGAGGGCATCGACCGGTTGCGGGCCACCCGCGGCAACCGCACCTTCTACCTCTCGGTGTCGCCGGAGTTCTACGGCAGCGGCTGCCGTGCCCTGGCCGGGGCCGGCCTGCTGGCCGATCCGGAACGCAGCCGGGTGGTGATTGAGAAACCCTTCGGCCGCGACTACGCCAGTGCCCAGGCGCTCAACAAGGTGGTGCAGGCCTGCGCCAAGGAAAGCCAGGTGTTCCGCATCGACCATTACCTGGGCAAGGAAACGGTCCAGAACATCCTGGTGCTGCGCTTCGCCAACACGATCTTCGAGCCGATCTGGAACCGCAACTACATCTCCAGCGTCCAGATCACCGCCGCCGAAACCGTGGGGGTGGAGGAGAGGGCCGGCTACTACGAGTCCTCCGGCGCCCTGCGGGACATGGTGCAGAACCACCTCACCCAGATCCTGGCCCTCACGGCCATGGAGGCGCCCGGCCGTTTCGATCCGGAGGCCATCCGCAACGAGAAGGCCAAGGTGCTGCAGTCGGCCCGCCTGGCCAACGAGGAGGAGGCCTGGAAGTGCTGCGTGCGGGGCCAGTACGCCGCCGGCGGCAGCCTGACCAAGCCCCTGCCCGGCTACCGCCAGGAGCCGGGGGTGAACGCCAACAGCACCACGGAAACCTATGTGGCCATGAAGGTGGCCATCAACAACTGGCGCTGGCAGGGTGTCCCCTTCTATCTGCGCACCGGCAAGCGCTTGCCGAAGCGCCTCAGCGAGGTGGTGCTCACCTTCCGGGAGGCCCCGGTGCACCTGTTCGATGCCGCCGGTGGCGCCCCCACCCCCAACCAGCTCATCCTGCGCATCCAGCCCGATGAGGGCGCCGAGTTCAAGTTCGAGGTCAAGGCCCCCGGCTCCGGGATGCGCAGCCGCCCCGTCGACATGGCCTTCAGCTATGACGAATCCTTCGGTGAACCCTCCGATGAGGGCTACGTCCGGCTGCTGGCCGACGCCATGCTGGGGGATCCCACCCTGTTCACCCGCAGCGACGAGGTGGAAGCGGCCTGGCGCCTCTACACGCCGCTGCTGGCCCTGATCGAGGAATCCCCCTGGCAACTGCCGGTTCACCCCTACGAAGCCCGCACCTGGGGGCCGGCCGCCGCCGATGGCCTTCTGGCCGATGACGGCCTGATCTGGCGCCGCCCCTGAGGGACGGGTCCTGTCCCTCCTCTGCCTCCAGCTCCCCAGCCCAGCGACCACCGCCCCCTGCCGCGCCCCCATGGCTCCCCAGCTCACCCTCCAGGCCCCCCTCGATCTGCCGCCCGAGGAGGTCCATCCCTACCTCCAGCGCCTCTGGACCCAGGACCTGGAGGGGTCCATCGGTGCCGCCACCTTCACCTTGGTGGTGTGGGAGCCCTCCTGGCTCGAGCAGCAGATGGTGCGCATCGGCCGGGTGGATGGGCCCATCACCGGCCTGCTGCGCAAGGAGCTGCTGGAGGCGGCCCGCCACGCCCTGCCGGACACCGACCTGCCCCTCAGCACGGCTCCGATGGATCCCCGGCTGGCCTGGGCCATCGGCCAGAAGGATGGCGACCACCGGGTGCAGGACCTGCGGGGCCAGTTCGTTGAAAGCGCCATCAGTGCCCACATGCCGCGGCGGCTGATCACCCTGGCCCCCACCCTCGATCCCGGCCATCCCCTCGAGACCCTGGTGGCGGCCTACTGCCCGTTGCCGGAGGAGGGTGGCGCCGGAGCCGCCTGCGGCGACGTGGTGGTGCTGCGCGGCGGCATGGGGGCGCTGCAGCAGAGTCTCGACCTGTTCCAGACCCTGGTGGACGACACCCTGCCCTGCTGGGTGTGGTGGAACAGCAGCCTGGATGAACCCTCCGAGATGCTGGAGGCGCTGGCGCCGGTGCCCCGGCGGCTGGTGATCGACAGTTCCCTCGGGGAGCCGCGCCGCTGCCTCGATCTGATGCTGGCCCGGATCAGCTCCGGCCAGGCCGTCAACGATCTCAACTGGCTGCGGCTGCGCACCTGGCGCGAGTCCCTGGCCATGGTGTTCGACCCCCCGTCCCGTCGGGATGCCCTCGGCCATGTGGTGCAGCTCGACATCGACGTGGAGGGGGACCACCCGGTCAAGGGGTTGCTGCTGGCGGCCTGGATCGCCGACCGCCTGGGTTGGCACCTGGTGACCAGCTATGCGGTGGAAGTGGACGGGCCGGGCCCGGGAATCACCGCTGAGTTCGAGCGCACCGACGGCGTGGCGGTCCAGTTCACGCTCATGCCCGTGCCCATGGGAGTGCCCAAGACCCACCCCGGCGCCATCGTCGGCATGCGGCTGATCTGCGAACCGGTGAGCCGGCCGCCCCTGTGCGTGATCCTCTGTTCGGAATCGGGGGGCTGCATGCGGCTGGAGTCGGGGGGGATGGCGAGCATGGAGCTGGCCGAGGGGGTGGTGCCCCTGCCCGAGGAGAGCGAAGAGATGGAAATGGCCCGCCTGCTTTCCGGCGGCCACGATTCCACCTCCCCGCTGCTGGCGGCGGCCGTGCCCCTGGCGGTCACCCTGCTGCCAGGCTGAAGCACTCTCCTCTCGCGGCGCGCCGACGCCGTCCCGACCCGATCGCATGAGTTGCCTGATCGCCGCCCCCTGCAGCGGCAGCGGCAAGACCCTGTTGAGCCTCACCCTGGCGGCCGTGGCACGGGCGCGGGGGGAGACCATCCAGCCCTTCAAGGTGGGGCCCGACTACCTCGACCCCCAGTTGCTGGGGGCGGTGGCGGGGCGCCCCTGCCGCAACCTCGACCCCCTGCTCTGCGGCGAGGAGTGGGTGCGGCGCTGCTACCGCTGGCATGGCGGCCGGGCCGGCCGGGTGCTGGTGGAGGGGGTCATGGGCCTGTTCGATGGCCGTGGCTCCGGCAGCGAAGGCAGTTCCGCCGCCGTGGCCGATCTGCTCGGGCTGCCGGTGGTGCTGGTGGTGGAGGCGTCGCGCCAGGCCGGCAGCCTGGCGGCCCTGGTGCGCGGCTTCCGCGACCACGGCCCGCCCCGGGTGGCCTTGGCCGGGGTGGTGCTCAACCGGGTCGGCAGCGACCGGCACCACCGCCTGCTCGCCGAAGCCCTCGAGGCCATCGAGGTTCCCCTGCTGGGGGTGCTGCCCAGCCATCCAAGCCTGGAACTACCCTCCCGCCACCTGGGCCTGCTCACCCCGGGGGAGCTGGGCGACCTGGGCGAGCGCCAGCGGATCTGGGCCCGGTTGGCCGAAGAGCACCTCGACCTGGGCCGGCTCTGGCCCCTGCTGGCACCACCGGCCGGTCCGCCGGATGGGCTGGATCCGATTCACTGGTGCCTGGGGCAGGTCCCGCCGGAGCCAACCACCGCCGCCCCCTCGGCCGCCAGCACCCCGTCCCCCGCGCTGCCCGTGGCGATCGCCAGCGACGCCGCTTTCCACTTCCGCTACCCCGAGGCCCAGGAGCTGCTCTCGGCCTGCGGCCTGCGGCCGGTGCCCTGGAGTCCCCTGGCCGACGAGCCGCTGCCGGCGGACTGCCGGGCGGTGCTGCTCCCCGGCGGCTACCCCGAGCTGCATGCCGCCCAGCTGGCGGCCGGCCGGCGCAGCCTGGGATCCCTCGGTGCCGCCGCCCGCGCCGGTCTGCCGATCGTGGCCGAATGCGGCGGCCTGCTGCTGCTGGGCCGGGAGCTGGAGGATGGTGACGGGAACCGGCATTCCATGGCCGGCCTGCTCCCCTTCAGCGCCCGCCGGGGTGGCCTCAGCCTCGGCTACCGCCAGGCGGTGCCCGTCGCCGATGGCCTGCTGGTGCGCCGCGGTGAAGCCCTCAGCGGCCATGAGTTCCACCGCTGGCAGCTGCGGCCCCAACCACCCTTGGCCGATGAGTTGGCAGGGGGGGAGGGCCTGTGGCAACTTGATGGCTGGGGAACACCCGCGAGGATTGAAGGATGGACCGCTCCGAGCGTTCACGCCACCTGGCTGCACCTCCACTGGGCTGGATGCCCGGCGATTCCCTCGAGACTGGCCAGAGCCGCCGCCAGCGCCGTGCCGCTGCCGAGGAACGCCGTTTCGTGCAGCCCGCTCTCCGGGTCACCGCTTCGCCCCATGAGCGCTGGCGCATGAATGTGCGCGGGCTGGTGCAGGGGGTGGGCTACCGGGTGAGCTGCCGCCAGAAGGCCATCGACCTCGGCCTCAGCGGCTGGGTGCGCAACCGCTCCGACGGTTCGGTGGAACTGGAGGCCGAGGGGCTTCCGGATCGGCTGGAGGAGCTGCGGCTCTGGTGCGAAAAGGGGCCCCGGGGGGCCCAGGTGAGCGGCGTCAGCAGCGGCCAGGTGGCCGTGGCGGGCACCGACTGGTTTGAGGTCCGCACCTGAACGGCTGAGTCACCCCTGGTGGCACGGCACCGGAGAATGGGACGCCCCGGCCCGCAGCGATGCCGACCACCAACCTCTGGAGTGAACTGTTCGGATTCGGCCTGGCGATCAGCTTCAGCCCGCTGCACATCGGCCTGCTGCTGCTGATCCTGGTGGGCCCCAGTCCGCTGCGCAGGGGAAGCTGGTTCGTGCTGGGGTGGCTGTTCACCTCCGCGGCGGCCATCGCCCTGCTGCTGAGCGTGGGCCATGGCCTGCTGCTCACCATGGAGCAGGGCACCGATCAGCGCACCGGCCTCGACCTGCTGGGGGCCGGTGCGCTGCTGGCCCTTGGCCTGAACGGCCTGCAGGGCAGCCGCCAGGGGAGTGGCCCCCCCGGCTGGACCCGCCGGCTGGATGGCTTCTGCGCCCTGCCCCTGCCGCTGCTGCTCGGCCTCAGCGCCGCCGTGCAGGTGTCCAGCCCGGATGATCTGTTCCTTTACGCCAAGACCGCCGCCAGCCTGCTGGAGGCGGGGTTGAGCCGGCCCCGGGAGGTGCTCACCACGGGGGTTTTCAGCCTGTTCAGCGGCCTGCTGCTGCTGCTGCCCCTGGCGGGACTGGCGCTGGTGGGCCAGGAACGCCTGCGGCCCGTGCTGCAGGCGGGCAAGGACTGGCTGTTTGCCAACGCCGAGCTGATCGTGGCGGCCATCTGCTTTGGCCTGGCCGCTTACCTCGGCTGGCAGGGGATCGAGGGGCTGCGGGCCCGCTGAGATCAGGGTCCGTCCGGGGGGTCCTCAGCCTCCAGGATCCGGCCGAGGTACTTGGGATCATGCAGGGTGCCGTGGCGGGAGAACGGCAACACCCGCTCCCGTGGCAGCCCTGGCATCGACGGCCGCGAGCGCAGCCTCAGCCACCGCCGCACCAGCACGATCACCCCCACCAGGACCGCAGCGACGAGGAGGGCCCCCACCTCGGTGACCAGCTCTCCGCCGCCACCGGAGGCAATGGCTCCGGCCTGGCTGGCAGAGGACTCGCTGGCCGATGGAGTGGTGCCCAGGACGGGCGCCGGATCCGCCAGCGGTCGGGATAGGGCGTGCAGAGACTTCAGCGGAGGGCCTCGGTAAGAACCAACGCCACGAGGGTAGGCGGTGGGCTCCGGTCAGGCCACCGCATCGGGCCCTGCGCCGGCGTGGGCCTCCCGCAGCCAGCGTTCCCAGTGCTCCCGCTCGGGGGCATCACCGGCCCCGGCCATCAGGGTCACCGCCTGGCTGGCCCGGCTCACCGCCACGTACACCAGCCGCTGCCGCAGCAGCAGGTCCCGGGGCCAGAAGACGTCCTCATCAATGAAGACTTCGCCGAAGGTGCTGCCCTGGCTGCGGTGGACGGTGAGCACGGCCGCCGGTCCCAGGGAGGCGAAGGCGTCACGCACCAGGAAGTAACGGCGCCAGAAGGGTTTGCCGTCTTTCTTGCCCGCCTCGCGGGCCTGCTGGCGCAGCTGCTCCATCACCCCGTCCAGGCTCGCCCGGGGACCACTGCCGAGGGGCGGCAGCAGGCGCAGGTTCAGCTGGGCCTCCCCCGCCTCTACGGTGGCGGTGAGGGTGTCGATCACGGGGGCGCCAAGGGAGGCCTCCACGCCGAATTCGGCCAGCTCACAGCGTTCGGGGCGCACGTCGCGCACCACCAGCTCCCGGTTGCTGCCCAGCAGCAGATCCGGCTCCTCGGCAGCGGCGTCCCCTTCGCGGCAGGCCGGCGCCATCACGGCCGTGCGGGTGATCAGCACCTCACCGGGCAACACGGGCAGCTGGTCGGCCATGGCGCCGTGCAGGGCGCGGCGGGCGATCGGCACCAGCCGCTCGAGGGAACGGTTGGTGTAGCAGAGGATCCGGGCCAGGTCAGGATCGTCGGCTTCGGCGCTGCGGCGCAGGCCCTCCTGGGCGGCCGCCAGCCAGTCGCGGCGCCCCAGCAGTGACACCCGGCCCGTGGTGGTGCGCACCGGCGCCAGCACGGGCGGCCTGCGGCAAGGCAGGTTCCCCTGCCGCAGGCCGCCGGCCAGGCGCAGCACCGGTCCCTGGTGGCGGACCACATGGGTCAGGGCCACCCGCTGGGCCCGGCCCAGGGCGAACACCGGACTCTGCTCCTCGCCCACCGGCGGCAACTGGGCCGGATCCCCCACGAACACCAGGCGGGTGCGGTAGGCCTGGGCGCAACGGAGGGTGATCTCCAGCAGGCTGCCATCCACCATCGAGGCCTCATCGATCAGCACCAGCCCGAGGTTCTCGAGCGCCAGGGCTGTCTGGGCCGTTTCCTCGCAGCGTTCCCGATCCCCTTCCCGCTTCAGCTTGAGCCGCAGCAGCCGGTGGATGGTGGAGGGGAACCAGGTGGGGCGCAGACCCGCCAGGGCGAGGTGGTGGCGCAAGACGCCCACCGCCTTGTGGGTGGGGGCGACCACGGTCCAGCAGAGGCCGGCCTGCTCCGCCTGGGCCAGGAAGCGCATCGACAGGAAGGTCTTGCCGGTGCCGGCATAGCCCTCCAGCACGAACGGCACGCCGTCGGCGGGGGCCGACAGCCAGGCGGCGAAGGCGGTGGCAGCGTTCTGCTGGTCGTCGCTCAGGCCGGGGAGATCGCTCACCCCAGCGGCAACCAACCGGCGTGGAGGGCGATCTGCCAGGGCGATCCGAGCAGGGCCAGGCCCGGCAGGGCCACCAGGGGGCCCATCAGGCTGCCGACCAGCACCTCGGAGCGGGTGTGGCCGAGGTTTTCCTTGAGGGGGCGCAGCACCGGGGGCCCCTCCGGCGGGCTGTCCTGGGGATGGGTGTCCCAGAGACCGTCGGGGAGGCCGTTGACCCGCTGGGCCGTCAGCCCGGCGGCCCGCCTCACGCCGCTGGCGTCATAGAGGACGACGAAGCAGAGCACGGCCGCCAGGGCGAACAGGGGATCGGCGAAGCCCAGTTCCCAGCCCAGGCCCGCCGCCGTCCCGGTCATCAGGGCGGAATGGCTCGAGGGCATGCCGCCCGTCTCGATCAGCACCGCGGGCCTCCAGCGCCGGTGCAGCACCAGTTCGATCACCAGCTTGGAGAGCTGGGCCACGCCGCAGGCGGCCAGACCCCAGGCGAGCACACCGTTGGCCAGGAGCTCCCCCAGGGCATTGAGCGCGCCGACGGTTTCGCTCATCGGTCGCGACTGGTGATGTAGTCGGCCAGGGCCAGCAGGGGAGCCGCCTGGGCGTTCCAGGGGGCCAGCACCGCCTTGGCCTCGCTCACCAGGGCTTCGGCCCGACGGCGGGATTCCTCCAGGCCCAGCAGTTTCGGGTAGGTGGTCTTGTCGGCGGCCAGGTCCTTGCCCGCCGTCTTGCCCAGCACGTCGCTGCTGGCGGTGACATCGAGGATGTCGTCGATGATCTGGAAGGCCAGGCCGATGCCGCGGGCGTAGGTGCGCAGGGACGCCAGCAGCTCCTCGGAGGCCCCGGCGATCAGGGCACCGGCGATCACGCAGGCCCGCAGCAGGGCTCCGGTCTTGTGCAGGTGGATGTATTCGAGGGTGTCGAGATCCACCTGGCGGGCCTCGCATTCCAGGTCGACCACCTGGCCGCCCACCAGGCCGGGGGCGCCGGAGGCCAGGGCGAGTTCGCCGACCACCTGCAGCAGCCGTTCGGGGGGCACCCCCGGGCTGCGCAGGGCCACCATCTCGAAGGCGCGGGTGAGCAGGGCATCGCCGGCCAGGATGGCCTTGGCTTCGCCGTACACCTTGTGGTTGGTGGGCCGGCCGCGGCGCAGGTCGTCGTTGTCCATGGCGGGCAGATCGTCATGGATGAGCGACATGGTGTGGATCATCTCCATCGCCACCGCCGTGGGCATGGCCAGATCGGCGTCACCGCCGGCCAGCTCACAGGCCGCCAGGGTGAGGATCGGCCGCAGCCGCTTGCCACCGGCCAGCAGCGAGTAGCGCATCGCCTCCCGCAGCGACTCCGGACGCTCGGGGCCCAGGGAGCTGTCCAGGGCGGCCTCCACGCGCCAGCGGGACGCCTCCAGATAGGCGGTGAAGTCGAAGGCCGTGCTCACCGCCGGGGTCATGGGGTCCTGAGGGTTGGCGCGGATTCTCTCAGGCCGATGGTGGCAGGTGCCGGGTTCGCGCAACAGTTTGGGATCGGTTGCGATGCAGAGGGAAGCATTCACTTTGCCGTTGGCGTTGTCAGCTGAGCAGATCCCCTAGCTCATGCTCCAGCCCATGGCGGTTGCACCAGGCCACCACGGTGTTGACCAGCAGCATGGCCACGGTCATCGGCCCCACCCCGCCCGGCACCGGCGTGATGGCCGCCGCCAGCGGCTCGACCGTCTCGTAATCCACATCGCCGCAGAGCTTGCCATCCACCCGGTGGATGCCCACATCGACCACCACGGCCCCCGGTTTGACATGCACCGCGCCGATGAGCTGGGGGCGGCCGGCCGCCACCACCAGGATCTCGGCCTGGCGGGTCACCTCGGCCAGGTGGTGGGTGCGGGAATGGGCCACGGTGACGGTGGCATCGGCCGCCTGGAGCATCAGGGCCATCGGCTTGCCCACCAGGATGCTGCGGCCGACCACCACCGCCTGGGCTCCGGCGACCGGCACGTCGGCGCTGCGCAGGAGAGCCATCACCCCGGCCGGTGTGCAGCTGCGCGGGCCCCGCTCCCCCTTCAGCAGCCGACCCAGGTTGAGGGTGTGCAGACCATCGGCATCCTTGTCCGGGTCGATCGCCGCCAGCAGCGGTTCTTCGGCGAGCCCCTCCGGCAGGGGCAGCTGCAGCAGGATGCCGTCGACCGTCGGGTCGGCATTGAGGCGCCGGATCAGGGCCAGCACCGCCTCGGCCGGGGTGTCCGCCGCCAGATGGCCGCCATGGCTGCTGATGCCGACGCGGCTGCAGGCTTTTTCCTTGTTGGCGACATAGACGCCGCTGGCGGGGTCATCCCCCACCCGCAACACCGCCAGGCCGGGTGCCCGACCCGCCACCTCCAGGCCGTCGCTGATCACGGCGGCCAAGCGCCGTTCGATCTGCGCCGCCAATCGCCGGCCGTCGAGAAGGGTGGCCATGGGGAGAACGCGCTGCCGACCTCCAGCATGCACCGACAGCCCCCGGATGGAGCGACGTTCTGTATTGGCTAGCGTGGACTCTATGAGAATGGGGCTGCGGCCGATCAGGGGACTCTGGCGCCAGCTGTTGCGGCTCGAGCGTCCCCGCCAGGCCCTGGTGGCCTGGCGCAGCGGGGGCTCCCTGCTGGTGCTGTTGTGCTGCCTCCTGGTGGCCCTGCTCTCCAGCTGGCCCTGGTTGGTGGAGCCCAACCTGCGGCCCGGCATGGCGGCCCCCTTCACCGCCCGGGCGCCCGCCGATGCCACGGTCATCGACAGCGCTGATCTGGAGCAGCGCCGCAGCCAGATGCTGCCGCGCAGCCAGGTCCAGGTGGTTGACCCCCAGGCCAGCGAGGCCCTGGTGCAACGGCTGGAGCAACGCCTGCAGAACGTGCGCGAGCAGGTGGCCGACGACCAGCCCCGCCCCGATTCCCTCAACCTCACCGAAGAGGAGCGCCGCTGGCTGACCGGCTTGACGCCCCCCGAGCTGATGCGTTGGAAGATTTCCCTGCGACGGGCCCAGCAGCGCATGCTCAGCCAGGGCGTCGTGGCCAGCCTGTCCGAGGGTCAGCTGCTGCTGGCGGCGGAGCTGCAGCTCAACGACCTGTCACCACCGGCCCGCAGCCTCGGCAGCCGCCTGCTGGCCAGCAGCCTGCAGGGACGCACCAACCTTCGCGGCGACAGCTTCCTCAGTCAGCGCCGGATCGAAGACCTGCTCACCCGCCAGGGGCTGCCCACGATCCGGGTGCGCAAGAACGACCTGATCACCCGCCAGGGGGAACCGATCAGCCCCCAGGCCTTCGATGTGCTGGAGCACTTCGACCTGGTCAACCATCGCCCCCGCCCCCTGGCCTGGCTGGTCCGCTTCAGTGAGGCCCTGGCCGCCTGCGGGGTGATGCTCCTGGTGATGCGCCGCTGGCGAGCCAGTCTCGAACCCCGCCAGGCCTTGCTGGCGCTGGCGATGCTGCTGCTGGTGCAGGGGTGCAAGCTCTGGCTGGGCAGCCAGGTCAGTCCCCTGGCCCTTCTGCTTCCCCCCACCCTGCTGCTGTCCCAGGGCCTGGGCACGGCCGCCGGCCTGGCCTGGCTGGCCGTGGCCGCCATGCTCTGGCCGGTGCCGGTGCAGGGACTGCTGGCGACCCAGCTGGGGGTGGCGGCCCTGCTGGCTGCCGTCGCCGCCGTGCTCGCCGGACGCCAGCGCAACCGGGCCCAGCTGCTGCAACTGGCCCTCTTGCTCCCGGTCGGCGCCGTGCTGCTCCAGTGGCTGTTGATCCAGACGTTCAACCTGCGCGCCCTGGAAACCTCCCCAGGACCGTTCAGCGGCAGCGACCTGCTCCAGGAGGCCCTGCTGGTCACGGGTCTGCTGATGGCGGGGCTGCTGCTGGCGCCTCTGGTGGAGAGCTTCTTCGGCCTGCTCACCCGGGCCCGGCTGATGGAGCTCGCCGACCTGGAACGCCCCCTGCTGCGGCGCCTCTCGATGGAGGCGCCGGGCACCTTCGAGCACACCCTGATGATCTGTGGCCTGGCGGAGGAGGGGGCCCGTGCCATCCAGGCCGATGTGGATCTGATCCGCACCGGTGCCCTTTACCACGATGTCGGCAAGCTGCACGGTCCCCAGTGGTTCATCGAGAACCAGGAGAACGGCGCCAACCCCCACGACGAACTGGATGATCCCTTTGCCAGCGCCGCCATCCTCCAGGCCCATGTCGATGAGGGTCTGAAGCTGGCCCGTCGCTACCGCCTGCCCCGCCCCCTGGCGGATTTCATTCCCGAGCACCAGGGCAGGCTGAAGATGGGCTACTTCCTGCACCAGGCCAAGGAACGGGATCCTGCGGTGCGGGAGGAGCAGTTCCGCTACCGCGGCCCCGCCCCCCGCAGCCGGGAGACGGCCATCCTGATGCTGGCCGATGGCTGCGAAGCCGCCCTGCGCTCCCTGCCGCCGGGCACCACGGAGGCCGAGGCCCAGTCGATGGTGCGACGCCTCGTCGAAGCCCGACAGAACGACGGCCAGCTCGATGGCAGCGGCATCTCCCGGGCGGAACTGGAACTGGTGATCCGGGCTTTCGTGCGGGTCTGGCGGCGCATGCGTCACCGGCGCATTCCTTACCCCATCTCCCCCCGCAAGGCCTTCAGCGCCTGAGCCTCCCGTGGCCGAGCCGGCGGCCCACCACCAGACCCGCACGCACCGCCAGCAGCCCCGCCAGCAGGCTGATCAGCACCACGGCCAGGGCTTCGTCGGGGCGCCCGCGGCGCAGGGCCAGGCTGATCTGCAGCATCCAGCTGCTGAAGGTGGTGAGCGAGCCGCAGAAGCCGATGCCCCCCAGCAGTATCAGCCGGGGCCGGGGGGCAGGCAGCCCCGCGATCACACCGATCAGGAACGTGCCGAGCAGGTTGGCCACCAGGTCGGACTCGATCAGACCGGCGTGGCCCCCCGCCAGGCCCTTGCCCAGGTCCTCCAGCTGCCAGCGCAGCAGGGCACCAGGCACGGCGCCGGTGGCCACCAGCAGCAGGTCCCGCGCTTCGCGGCGCAGGCTGGGAGAGCTTCCGGTGGGGGATGGTGCCATGGCTCCGGCCTAGGAGCTGCCCAGGGCGAGGCCGGCGCCCACGGCCAGCAGCCCCCCCAGCACCGAACCGCCACAGAGGAGCAGGGCCTCCCGGCGCTGGTGCCGGTGCAGGGTCGCGTGCAGTTCAGCGATCCAGGTGGAGAAGGTGCTGAAGCTGCCCAGAAATCCCGTGCCCAGCAGCAGCAGGGTGCGGCCCGCCGCCAACCCGCAGCTGGTCTGCAGACTCACCAGCAGGCCGAGGGCGAAACAGGCGATCAGGTTCACACCGAAGGTGCCCCAGTGCTTGCGGGGCAGCATCGGCTCGAAATGGTTGACGACCCGGAAGCGCAACCAGGCCCCTGGTACCGCTCCGATGGCGACGAACAGGGCATCGTTGCTGAAGGGTGCCGCCATCTCAGCCCTTCCCCCGGGGACCACGGCCCCAGGGCTCTCGCCCCTCCAGCAGCGCCCGCAGCTTGCGTTCCAGCACCACCGTTGCCGGCACCAGGGTGATCAGGTTGGCGACGATCACCGGCCCATCGGCCTTGAGCAGTCCGTAGGCGGCCCAGGCCAGGATGCCCAGGGTGAACAGGCCGTACATCCGCAGCGAGATGGCGCTGGTGTCGCCGCTGCGCACCGTCTTCACGGCCTGGGGGAAGAGGCTGAGGGTGGTCAACGTGGCGGCCCCATAGCCAAGGGCACTGACCGCGATGGACTCCATTGGCGCTGGCCGTTGTTGGGTGCAGCATGACGACATTCCGCCCGTTGCGCCGTGGTCTTGAGCTTCCGCGAACTGCAGGGGCAGCTGCAGGCCCCCTGGGGCCGGGAGCACGGCGAGGCCGGTGCCGGCGGGGCCGGTGTGGACTTCGATCTGCTGATGGTGCCCTCGCTCACCATGGACCCCTCCCAGCTGGCCCTGGTGACCGGAGCCCACCACTACGAGGAACGGCAGCTGTTCTCCCTGATGCGGCTCCGCAACCCCGGGGTTCAGGTGGTCTACGTGACCAGCAAGCTGCTGCCGGAACTGGTGGTGGATGCCGTGCTGGAGCTGATGCCCGGGGTCCCCACCTCCCATGCCCGCCGGCGGCTGCACCTGTTCGACACCGATGACGGCTCCGCCCGGCCGCTCACCCAGAAGCTGCTGGAGCGTCCGGCGTTGCTGGGCAGGATCCGGGAACGGTTGCGGCCCGGTCGCAGCTTCATCAACTGCTACGTGGTGACGGAGCTGGAGAAGACGCTCTCCGAACGTCTGCAGGTGCCCCTGCTGGGCACCGACCCGGCCCTGGGCTACTGGGGCACCAAGGCGGGCAGCCGGGAACTGTTCGGCCGTTGTGGCGTTCCCCATCCCCCTGGCACCGGGCTGGCCCACAGCCCCGGGGATCTGGCCGAGGCGGTGGCCGATCTCTGGGACGCGCACCCCGAGCTGGGCGGTTGCGTGATCAAGCTGAACGAGGGCTTCAGCGGTGAAGGCAATGCCCGGCTCGACTTCACCCCCCTGGCCCTGGCCGGTCTCTCCAGGCGGGAGCGGGTCGTCCGGCTGGCCGAGGCCCTGGAGGGCCTGCCGATGCCGGCGGACGCCTGGAAGGAACTGCTGACCCGTCAGGGGGCCCTGGCCGAGGCCTGGCTGGAGGGTGGAGCCGAGCTGCGTTCTCCCAGTGTGCAGGGCACGATCCATCCAGGCGGGCTGGTGGAGGTGCTCTCCACCCACGAGCAGATCCTCGGTGGCCCCGGCGGCCAGACGTATCTGGGCTGCTGCTTCCCCGCCGCCGAGCCCTACCGGGTGGCGCTGATGGAGCACGGCCAAGCCGTCGGCCAGGCCCTCGCCGCCGAAGGGGCCCTGGAGCGCTATGGGGTCGACTTCATCGCCCGCCGCTTCGGCGACACGTGGGATCTCCAGGCCATCGAAGTCAACCTGCGCCAGGGCGGCACCACCCATCCGTTCATGGCCCTGCGGGCGATCACCGCCGGCAGCCTGGAGCCCGCCACGGGCCGCTTCCTCTCCCCCACGGGCCAGCCGTTGCACTACCGCGCCACCGACAACTTCAGCGACCCCCGCCTGCGGGGCCTGATGCCCCTCGATCTGATCGACATCGTCGCCGAGGCCGGCCTGCATTACGACCCCGCCCGGTTGCAGGGCAGCGTCTTCCACCTGCTGGGCTGCCTCTCGGAGTTCGGCAAGCTGGGCATGACCTGCATCGGCCGCGATCCGGAGCAGGCCTCGGCCGTCTACCGCTCCACCGTGGCCGAGCTGCTGGCCGGCGCCAGCGCTCGCAGCGGGGCCTGACGGCCAGGTCCGCGCAGGGCAGGATGGGTCAGGACAGGGGGCGCATGGTCTCGATCACCGACCGCGACGACGACGGCGCAGGGCACCCCCCGCAGGCCCCCCTGGGTCCGCCGGTCTGGACCGGCTGGCTCCAGATCGGTCTGAGCACCATGCTGGCGGTGCTGTTTCTGGTGATCCTGAGCAAGACGCAGGAGCAGAACCAGCGGCTGATGCGGATCGAGCAGCGCCTGCAGGGACTGGAGAACAGCCGGGCCCTCGATCGCACCTCCGTGCTGGAGGAGCAGCAGCGGGCCATGCTGGGACGCCTGCAGACGCTTGAGTCCGGCGCCCAGCGGCTGGAAGCGCTCGAGCGGCAGCAGGAGCAGTGGCGCTCTGCCCTGGCCGACATGCAGGGCCGCGCCGTGCGCCGCCCCCAGGCCGATCCGGACCTCTTCCCCGCGCCGCCGCCGCCCACGTCAAGCCCCGGCGGTCGCCCCAGTCCCCCTCCGTCCGACCGCGGTGATGGCGGCGTTCTGCGCCCGCCAGGTCCCGGCAGCCCCTGAGGGCCATTCCACGCTGACCGGGCGCTTCAGCCCTTCACGGCATCACCGCTGGCGCTGGGCAGGATATAGCGCTGCAGCAGCACGAACAGCAGCAGCACCGGCAGGATCGAGACGACCGAGCCGGCCGCCACCAGGCGCCAGTCGAGGGAGAAGCTGCTGGCCAGCTGCTGCAGGCCCAGGGGCAGGGTGTAGAGGGTGGGGTCGTCAAGAATGATCAGCGGCCAGAGGAAATCACTCCAGGTGCCGATGAAGACGAACATCGCCAGGGTGATCAGGTCGGCCCGCGCCGCCGGCAGCATCACGTTCCACCACTCTCCGACGGGGGTGCAGCCGTCGATCCGGGCCGCCTCCTCCAGTTCCACCGGCACCGCCAGGAAGCTCTGGCGCAGCAGAAAGATGCCGAAGGCCGTGGCCGCCTGGGGCACGATCAGGGCCCAGAGGGTGTTGCGCAGGCCGATCTGCACCATCAGCAGGTAGAGCGGGATCATCACCACCTGGAAGGGGATCAGGATCGTGGCCACCACCAGGGCCAGCACCAGCCCCCGGCCGCGGAAGCGCATCCGCGCCAGGGGGTAGGCCGCCAGGGAGCAGAACAGCAGGTTGGCCAGCACCGCCAGGGCGCTGACGATCGTGCTGTTGAGCAGGTAGGTGCCCATGGGATTGGCGGCGAACAGGCGCCCGTAGGCCTCCAGGCTCGGCTGGCTCGGCAGCAGGGCCGGGGGGCTGGTGAAGATGTCCTCCGCCGGCCCCTTCAGGGACGTGCTCACCAACCAGAGCAGGGGCAGCAGCAGCAGCACGGCCACCAGCAGCAGCAGGGCGAGCTGCAGCCCGGTGGCCAGCGGGGAGCGGTTGGGGGCGTTCACAGACGCGGCAGTTCCGCCACCGGAAGGGGGGTCTTCTGGGGATGGAGCGGGGCGCGCTGGCTGCCGGAGACCAGCCGGTTGAGGGCGTTGACGAAGGCCTGGGCCGCCGCCACGACGATGTCGGTGTCGGCCGCATGGCCCGAATAGAGCACGCCCTGGTGGCGCAGGCGGATGGTCACCTCACCCATGGCGTCGATGCCCTCGGTGACGGACTTGATGCTGAACTCCACCAGTTCGTTCGGCACCTGGGCCAGGTGGTTGAGCGCCTGGCAGACCGCATCCACCGGACCGGTGCCGATGGCCGCCTCGGTCAGGTCGATGCCGTCCCCGTCCCGCAGGGTGACGGTGGCGGTGGGCTTCAGGTTGGTGCCGCAGCTCACCTGCACCGATTGCAGGGAGTAGTGGGGGGCGTCCTGTTGCTGCACCTGCTCACTGACGATCGCCTCCAGATCCCGGTCGGTGATCTCCCGCTTGCGGTCGGCCAGCTCCTTGAAGCGGGTGAAGGCGTCGTCGAGGTCGTGGCGCTCCAGGCTGTAGCCGAGCTCCTCCAGCCGGGCGCGGAAGGCGCTGCGGCCCGAGAGCTTGCCGAGGGAGAGGCGGTTGTCGGCCAGGCCGACGGTGCGGGCATCGATGATCTCGTAGGTGAGCCGGTTCTTGAGCACGCCGTCCTGGTGGATGCCGGACTCGTGGGCGAAGGCATTGGCACCCACGATCGCCTTGTTGGGCTGCACCGCCATGCCGGTGAGGTTGGACACCAGCCGGGAGGTCTTGGTGATCTCCTCGGTGCGCACGTTGGTGAGGGGGTCGCGCTGCTCGGCCGGACGGCCCAGGAACGGATTGAAGTAGCTGCGGCGCACATGCAGCGCCATCACCAGCTCCTCAAGGGAGGCGTTGCCGGCCCGTTCGCCGATGCCGTTGATGGTGCACTCCAGCTGGCGGGCACCGTTCTTGACGGCCTCGAGGAAGTTGGCGACGGCCAGCCCCAGATCGTTGTGCCCATGCACCGAGATCACCGCCTGGTCGATGTTGGGCACCGAGCGGTTGATGCCGGCGATGATCTCGCCGAATTCGGCCGGGGTGGTGTAGCCCACCGTGTCGGGAATGTTGATGGTGGTGGCACCGGCGTTGATCGCCGCCTCGATCACCTCGTGCATGAACGCGGGGTCGCTGCGGCCGGCGTCCTCGCAGGAGAACTCCACGTCGTCGACCAGGGAGCGGGCGTAGGCCACCATCTCCGCGGTGATGGCGAGCACCTCGGCGCGGCTCTTGCGCAGCTTGTGCTCCAGGTGGATGTCGCTGGTGGCGATGAAGGTGTGGATGCGGCGGCGGGCGGCGGGGGCGACGGCGTCGGCGCAGGCCTTGATGTCGCCGCTGGCGGCCCGGGCCAGGCCGCAGATCACCGGTCCCTCCGGGGTGCCAACGCTGGCGGCGATCTTTTGAACGGCGTGAAAATCGCCACTGCTGGCGAAGGGAAAGCCGGCTTCGATGATGTCGACCCCCAGGCGGGCCAGCTGCTGGGCGATCGCGAGCTTCTCCTCGAGGTTGAGGCTGGCGCCAGGGGACTGCTCCCCGTCGCGGAGGGTGGTATCGAAGATCAATACCCGGCCGGGATCGCGGGCCATGGGGTTAAGCGGAACAGCTATGAGTTAGGCCCACTCTAGGGGCCGGCAGGGATGGCTCCGTGAGCGGACCGTACAGTGGCGCCACAGAGGTTTCCCCATGGCCGCAGGCGATCTGGCCCTGGTGTTGCATGCCCACCTCCCTTACGTGCGATCGGGAGAACCGGGTTCGCTGGAGGAAGACTGGTACTTCCAGGCCCTGCAGGAATGCTATCTGCCCCTGCTGGCCGTGCTGGAGCGGGCCGCCGCCGACCCGGAGCAACGGCCGAAACTCACCCTCGGCCTCTCCCCCACCCTGTTGTCGCTGCTGAGCGACAGGGCCCTGAACAGCCGTTTCCCGGCCTGGCTGGCCCTGCGCCGCACCCTGCTCGACCAGGTGGATCCGCAGCTGGAGCTGCCGGCGCGCCAGCTCCAGTCCACGCTCGCGGCCATCGAGGCCCAGTGGCGGCAGCTGGGGGGGAGCCTGCTGCCCGGGTTCCGGCGCCTGCAGGAGCAGGGGGTTCTCGACCTGATCACCTGCGGCGCCACCCACGGCTACCTGCCCCTGCTGCGGGATTCGCCCGAGGCGGTGCGGGCCCAGTTGCTCACCGCCGTGCGGGAGCACCAGCGGCTGCTCGGTGTGCGCCCCCTGGGGATCTGGCTGCCGGAATGCGCCTATTACGAGGATCTCGACCGGCTCCTGGCTGAGTGCGGCCTGCGCTACTCCCTGCTCGACGGCCACGGCCTGCTCCATGGCCTGCCAAGGCCCCGTTACGGGGTCTATGCCCCGATCTGTTCCACCGCCGGGGTGGCTTTCTTCGCCCGTGACAGCGAATCCACCCTGCCGGTGTGGAGTGCCAGCCAGGGCTACCCGGGCGACGGGGCCTACCGGGAGTTCCACCGCGACCTGGGCTGGGACCTGCCCCAAGAGGCGCTGGGCGCCCTCGGCATCCGCGACCGGCGCCCCCTGGGCCTCAAGTTGCATCGGGTCAGCGCCCAGGGCTGTCCCCTGGAAATGAAGCAGCCCTACGACCCGGAGCGGGCCTCGGAGAAGGTGAAGGAGCATGCGGCGGCGTTTCTTCGCGGTCGCTGCCAGCAGATGGCCCACCTGGCCGCCACGATCGAGCCGCCACCGCTGCTGGTGGCGCCCTTCGATGCCGAACTGTTCGGCCACTGGTGGTTCGAAGGGCCCCAGTTCCTGGCCGAGCTGTTCCGCCAGGGCCCGGCGATGGATGTGGGCTTCACCCACCTGCGCGACGTGCTCAGCCAGAACCGGGCACTGCAGGTCTGCCGGCCGGCCCCCTCCAGCTGGGGCCAGGGGGGCTACCACGACTACTGGCTGAACGACACCAATGCCTGGGTCGTGGCCGAGTGGCAGCGGGCCTCCCGCGCCATGGTGCAACGGGTCAACCGGGGTGTGGGCAGCACCGACCAGCGCGCCCTGCTGACCCAGGCGGGGCGCGAACTGCTGCTGGCCCAGAGCTCCGACTGGAGCTTCATCCTGCGGGCCGGCACCACCACCGGCCTGGCCCGCGAGCGCATCCACCGCCATCTCGACCGTTTCTGGCGCCTGATCGATGCCCTCGAGCACGGCACCGACCTGTCCCGGGAATGGCTGGTGGGGGTGCAGCGGGAGGACGGTCTGTTTCCGGAGCTGAATGCCGCCGACTGGGCGACCAGGGGCTAGCGGCTCCCGCGTCGCGGCCCCCGGTGGCAGCCTCCCTCAGAGGATCTGATCCAGGAAACGACGGGTGCGCTGGTGGCTGGGGTTGGTGAAGAACACCTCCGGTTCGGCCTCCTCCACCACTTCGCCTTCTGCCATCAGCACCACCCGGTGGGCCACATGGCGGGCGAACTTCACCTCGTGGGTCACCACCACCATGGTGATGTCGTCGGCGGCGAGGTTCTGCATCACCTCCAGCACCTCCCGCACCATCTCCGGGTCGAGGGCGCTGGTGGGTTCATCGAACAGCAGGATGCGGGGCTCCATGCAGAGGGCCCGGGCGATCGCCACCCGCTGCTGCTGGCCCCCCGAGAGCTGGCCGGGAAACTTGCCCGCCTGTTCGGCGATGCCCACCCGCTCCAGCAGGGCCCAGGCCTGCTGCTCCACCTCGGCCTTCGGGCGCTTGCGGACGAGCACCGGGGCCAGGGTGAGGTTGTCGAGCACCGAGAGGTGGGGAAACAGGTTGAACTGCTGGAACACCATCCCCACCTCCCGGCGGACGGCGTCGATGTTGCGCAGGTCGTCGGAGAGCACGATGCCGTCGACGGTGATGCTGCCCTTCTGGAAATCCTCCAGGGCATTGAAGGTGCGGATGAAGGTGCTCTTGCCCGAGCCCGAGGGGCCCATGATCACCACCACCTCGCCGCGCCGCACCGTCAGGCTGGCGCCGCGCAACGCCTGGAATCCGTTGGGGTACCACTTCTCGACGCCCCGCGCCTCGATCATCAGTTCGTTACTGGGTTGGCTCATGGGGCGGGCAGCGGGATCGGAGCTGGGGAGGTGGGAATGGGGAACGCGAATCAGGTGGCGGAAGGCACCGCGTGGGGATCAAGGCGCCGCTCCAGGGCCCGGCTGCCCAGTCCGAGGGCGGCACAGCAACCCCAGAACAGCACCGCCAGGGTGAGGTACACCTCACCGTTCCGCCCCAGGAAAGCCGGGTTGGCCATCACGGTGCGGGCCGTGCCGAGCAGTTCGAGCAGTCCGATCAGCGACAGCAGGGTGGTGTCCTGCAGGAGCGAGATGAACTGGCCCACCATCGCCGGCAGGGCCACCCGCAGGGCCTGGGGAAGCACCACGTGCTGAAGCGCCTTCGGATAGGACAGACCCAGGGAGCGGGCGGCCTCCAGCTGGCCCCGGGGCACGGCCGCCAGACCGGAGCGCACCGCCTCGGCCAGGTAGGCCGCGGCGAAGAAGGTGAGCACCCAGGCCGCCCGCCAGACCCGGTCGGGCGCCAGGCCGCCGGGCAGCAGGAAACCGAGGATGTTCTGGCCCAGGAACAGCAGGGTGATCAACGGCGCGCCGCGGATGAACTCGATGTAGAGCACCGAACCCCAGCGCAGCAGCGGCAGGTCGCTGCGGCGCCCGAGGGCCAGCAGCACCCCGATCGGGAAGCACAGCAGGATCGCGAAGCTGGAGGCCAGCAGGGTGAGCATCAGTCCGCCCCATTCCGAAGGGGAGACGCTGACCAGGCCCAGGCCGCCGCTGATCAGCACCATCCCCACCAGGTAGAGCAGCGGCCACACCAGGGCGGCGAGCCGCCTGCCGGTGGGAGAGAGCCCGGGCCCGAAACGGCCGGCCAGCCAGCGGCAGAGAACCAGCAGCACGGCGAGCCCCCACCAGCGGCTGGCAATGGCCAGGCTCAGTTCCAGGGCCCAGGGCACGGCCAGGGCGATCAGCCCGAGCAGGCCCACGGCGAGCCGGTCGTTGCGCGGCCAGAGCACGCCGGTGCGGTCGGGGCGGGGGTGGGCCCGCAGCAGGCCCCAGGTGGCGCCGCTGGCTGCCACCAGCAGGGCGGTGAGCAGCCAGAGGCGCCACTGCTGCTCCACCGGGTAGCGGCCCACGGCGAACAGGGTGCTGTTGACCTTTACCACGGTCCACTGGGCCTGGGTGAGGGCCCAGCGCAGGACGCCGAAGGCCCCCAGGCTGAGCATCGTGATCAGGGCCAGACTCAGCACCGTGTCGGTGCGGGTGGCGAAGAGTTCGGCGCGCAGCCGCCGCAGCAGGGAGTTCATCTCAGCGCTCCCGGATCTGGACCAGGTGGTTGAGACCGTTCATCAGGGCCGAAATCAGCAGGTCGAGGGTGAGGTAGGCCGCCAGGAGCACCAGAATCACCTCCACCGCCCGTCCGGTCTGGTTGAGCGTGGTTTCGGCCACGGAATAGAGGTCGGTGTAGCCCACGGCAACGGCCAGAGAGGAGTTCTTGGCCAGGGAGATGTACTGGGTGTTCAGACCCGGCACGATCACCCGCAGCGACTGCGGCAGCACGATGCGGCGCAGGGTGGCGAACCAGCTCAGCCCCAGGGAAGAGGCCGCCTCC
>Ga0247833_1003091_pt1 | contig 22685 bp, 15 predicted proteins | sample LaCruzMarch2015__7_FD_187117 | JGI IMG/M metagenome (GOLD analysis project Ga0247833, IMG submission 187117) | Freshwater microbial communities from meromictic Lake La Cruz, Castile-La Mancha, Spain - LaCruzMarch2015_8m | ecosystem: Environmental > Aquatic > Freshwater > Lake | place: Spain... | reverse complement strand
AGCCCCTTGGAGGCGAGCATGTCTTTTATTTCCACCAGACTCGTCTCGCCGAAATTCTTGCTCGCCAGAATCTCCGCCTCGCTGGTTTTCGCCAGGTCGCCTAGCGTGTTGATGCCCATCTTTTGCAGGCAGTTCCGGCTTCGTACGGAGAGTTCAAAATCGCTGACCGGCAGGTTCATGACCAGCTCGATTCGGTCACGCTGCTTCTGCTCCTGCTCCTCTGTCCGGAGGTCGCCCGCCGCGGACGAATCCTTCATAAAAAGGCGGGCCCGCGGGTGATCCGGAATCGCCTCCAGAATCCGTCGGTAGCACTGCTGCGCCTTGGCGAAGTCGTTGCGATCCTCGTGCATGATGCCAAGATTGAGCAACGCTCCCAATGAGGCCGGATACCGTTCGAGCGAACGCTCGTAGCAGGCCCGCGCCTCGTCGTCGTTGCCGGCCCTGTCGTTGAGCACGCCGAGCGCAAACAGGGCGTGTGAATGGCCGGGGTCGAGGGCGATCGCCTTTTCAAACGCCTCGGCGACTTCGTTCGCTGGGAAACCACGGTCGGCGAGGATTGCCCCCTTGACCGCCCAGTAGTCGGCCGACAGTGTTGCAGCCTCGCCATCCTTGCCCGCTGCCATCTCTTCGAGGGCTTTCGTGGCCTGGTCGTGATGGCCGGCCGCCCGGAGTGCATCGGCCGCAGCCGCGCCGCAGGCAATGGCGTCGTAGCCTGATTTTTTCGCGGCTTCAAAGGCCTCTCGGGCCTTGTCAAACGCCTCGAGGGCAACGTGAGCGAGGCCTTGGTGATAGAGGGCCAGAGCTCCGCCGTCAGCCGACCGCAGCGTGTCGAGCGCGTCGCGGTAGCGGCCGAGCAAGTGCTGGCACACCCCCAGCCTGGCAGACGAAGCCGGGCTGCGATCGCTCATCTGCTCCAGTTCGCGAACCGCGCCGCGGACATCCCGGTGGGCCGAGGCATCACCCCCCAGGGCCTGGGTCAGCCCACGGATTTCGGCCGGACCGAAAGGACCCGTACCGGTAATGAGTTCACGAATATCGAGGCCGTGAGCAATCTTTGCGGGGGCGACCATGAAAGGCCCTTTGTCAAAAGGAGGCAGAAGACGGCAACTGAGAGCCAGCGGTGGGAATCGAACCCACAACCCCCGCATTACGAATGCGGTGCTCTGCCAATTGAAGCTACGCTGGCCCGACGGGACGGGAAACACGCTCGAGAAGCATGGATTTCCAGTCTTCCGGAATCCCGCACAGTAGCGCACCGAACCGGCAATAGTCAAGAGTCAACGGGTGAAAAGCCCCTAGAAGAGAAAAGAGAACAGAAAAGGGAACAAAAAAAGTGGGGCCTCTGACCCGACAGGAGCACCCTGTCTTGGTCGCACGGGTCAGGGGCTTGAGACCGTGTGACCGGGGATGGTCGGAGGCCCCACTTCGATAGTGCGGTGGGGGCGGGGACTCGAATCCCCGGCGGAGACACAGATATGCAACTCGCATGCCAAAACATCCTGTCCGGAATGGGGGCCCCACAAACGGCCGGCAGATTCGAGCCAATCCCGTCAGAGAACCGGCCGGGCAGGCGGCTTGGGCGGTGGAAAATGAAGTGTTCGGTGGTATGGCCGGGCCCTGTCGAGCGGGGCGGATTGCGGCGCGCGTTGCGAATTGCAACGCGTCTGTCGAGCCGCGACAGGGGGTCGCCCCCACAATGCCCGGTCCGAAATATATGATCACACGAGTATGATTCGCCGGGCAGGCTCCGCCGAAACAGGCCGTACTACCAGACCCACGTGAGGGACGCCTCGTGAACACCCGACTTCCCGCGATCATCGGCCCCCACCAGTGCGGTCCCGGCTGCCCGATGCTGCTCATTGCCGGCCCGTGCGTTATCGACGACGAAGGCCTCTGCATGCGGATTGCCGACATGCTGGCCGGCCTGGCCACCAAGCTCCCGATCAACGTTGTCTTCAAGGCGTCGTTCGACAAGGCAAACCGGACGAGCATGACATCCTACCGCGGGCTCGGCCTCGACGAGGGCCTAGCGGTCCTCGAGCGGGTGCGGGCTGCGACGGGGCTGCCGATTACCACCGACGTGCACCTGCCCGAGCAGGCCACCGCAGCGGGGCAGGTCTGTGATCTGCTCCAGATTCCGGCTTTTCTCTGCAGGCAGACCGATCTCTTGTTGGCAGCTGCCGCCACCGGCAAGGCCGTCAACGTCAAGAAGGGCCAGTTCGTCGCGCCCGCCGACATGAAGCACGTGGTTGCGAAACTGCTCGCCGGCGGCTGCCGGGACGTGCTGCTCTGCGAACGGGGCACGTTCTTCGGCTACGGCAGGCTGGTCAATGATTTCGGTGGCCTGATCACGATGCGGGCCATGGGCGTGCCGGTGATCTTCGACGCCACACATTCCGTGCAACAGCCGGCCAGCCGGGGCGACTCGACCGGAGGTGACCGGGCACTCGTCGAACCGCTGGCGCGGGCCGCGGCCGCCGTGGGTATTGACGGCCTGTTCCTCGAGACGCACCCTGCCCCGGATCAGAGTCCGAGCGATGGCGCCAACATGGTGCCGCTGGAGCATCTGAGGGGCGTTGTGGAACGGGTGCTGCTCATCCACGAGGCCCGGTTGCAGGGGCTCTCAGGCATGGAGGCGACGTGATGGTCTTCTGGATGGGGGGCATGGAAGCGAGTCGGCCGACGGGGTCACGCCCCGGCCGCCGGCCACCACTCGGGAAGAGTCTCATGGCCGGCTGGAGCAAGCTTTGCTGCGCGGCGGCGGTGTTGGTCGGCTGCGGGCGGGCCGTCCCGCCCGAACTGCCTCCGCAGGCAGAGCCCGGGCAGGAAGTGCGGGTGATGCCGGCTGTGTCGGATGACGTTCGGGAAAAGCTGCTCGATGGCGCCGTGGCGGTGCTCGACCGGCTGGACGACTACGACGAGGCGTCGGCCTTTGCGCAGGTTTCCGACCGGCTCAACCAGTGGAGCCATGCGGCCGTGATTGCCGGGGTGACCTCCGCGGCCCCGTGGCAGCTCGATCCGCTGTTTTCCACCCTGCCCGCCCGTCTGCGGGCCGGTGCCACGCCCGAGTCTTTGGGCAGTGCTGTGTTCGATGCGACGCAGGACATCACGGCACTGCGGGATCAACGGTGGCTGGCCGACATTGCCGCCAGTGCCACCGGCGACGCCGTCGAGGATCTTGACATCGCCGTCAATCTCTTCCGGTGGACAGTCCGATCGCTGGCACTTGTCAGCGATCCGCCGATGGTGGCAACGGAAGGCACGACGGCCGCCCGCTGGTTTCTGCCGGGCGAGATTCTGCTCTCAGGCCGGGCCAGCCCGGCGCAGCGGGCCTGGATCTTTCTCGAATTGCTACGGCATGCCGGACTCGACGGCGTGATGCTCGCGACCGGTGATCCTGACCGGGGAGGTGTTCGCGCCTGGGTTCCGGCGGTCATCGCCAAGGGAGAGGCATGGCTCTTCGAGCCGACCTATGGCATGCCGATCGCCGGGCCTGATGGAGTCGGCGTCGCCACGGCCCGGCAGGCGGCCGCCGACCCCGCCATCCTCAAGCGGCTCTCGTTTCCCGACCGCGGCTATCCGGTGCAATCGGGTGACATTGCCGGGCTGTCGGTGCTCGTGGCGGCTGATCCGTGGAATCTCTCGCGGCGGATGCGGGTCGTCGATGAACAGCTCGTGGGCTCTCGGGGCATGAAGCTCGCCGTCGATGCCCAGGCGCTCGGAGCCCGTGCCCGTCGGGCCCTGACCGCGGCCGAGGCGAAGGACGGCCAGCCAAATGAGCAACCGGCGGGCGAGCCGCGAGTCGGGCTCTGGGAGTTTCCTTGGGAGGTTCTGGCACAGCGACAGGGCAACGGGGCTCGCGTGCAGGTGGCTGTCGGCAGGGAACTCGCAGCGATGTCGGTGACTGTGGCGCAGCCGACGGGTGGCGATGCCGTGGGGGGACGGCGGGGCACGCGGCTCGTGCGGCCGCTCTATGCGGCCCGGCTGCGGGAATTCCGCGGCGACCTCGATGGCCCCGAGGGGGCGAAGGTGAGCTACCTGGCGGCCAGGCCGGGGAAGCAGGCGATCGCCGCCGCCCTCCAGGGAGCACCCCCCGAGCAGGCCGAGGCCGGAAAGCGGCTTTTCGAACAGATGAAAGAGGATGCGACCTATTGGCTGGGCGTGGTCACCCTCGCCGAGGGTGAAAACGCCACCGCAGTCGATTATCTCGGTCGGATGACGCTGGAGGCGGCTCCCGACAGCCGTTGGACCGACGCAGCAAGGGTCAATCTTGCCCGGGCGCTGGTTGGCTTGGGACGCACGGCGGAGGCCGTCAAACTGCTGCGGGAGGATGCCTCTCCGCAACGGTTTGGCAGCCGACTTCTCGCAGACGAATTGGAAAAAGCGGAGCGGGGCTTGGAAAAAGGGGAGCGGGGCTTGAAAAAAGGGGAGCCGGACGAGGGGGCACTCCGGGCCACGCCAGCGGGTTGAAGGCTGCTTTTCTGCGGTCTCCGCTTCCCGCGTTGCCTGCCGGAAGCGAAGCGGGTATTCTTGGTCGTTTCCCCGGATGGTGGCGAGAAGTTGTTATCAGTCCGAAGTTTTGTTGAGCCAGCGTTACGCCAGCGTTATCAAGAGAGATCATCATGAAAGAGGGCATTCACCCGAAGTATCTCGACACCGTTGTCCGTTGTGGATGTGGGAACACGTTCATGACGCACAGCACCGTTCCTGAGATCAAGGTCGACATCTGCAACGTCTGCCACCCCTTCTTCACGGGCAAGCTGAAGTTTGTCGACACCGCAGGGCGGATCGAGAAGTTCAAGTCGAAGTTTGCCACGGCGGGCTACGCCAGCCTGAAGAAGCCCAAGAAGCCGGTCGCTGCGGCCGACGCGCCAGCGTCCTGATCGGCGTCTCAGCACGGGAGGGCGGTTTTCCGGATCCATGCGCGATCAACTCGAAGCCAAGCTTTCCCGGTTCGAGGCCCTCGAACGCGCGATGGTCGATCCCGGGGTGCTGTCTGACCAGACGCGGCTTTCGGCCGTGGCCCGTGAGCATGGGACGCTGGCGAGGGTCGCGCTGAGATACCGTCAGTTCGTCGCGCTCGAGCGGGAAATCGCAGAGCATGTCGAGATGGCGACGGGCGCTGATCGTGACCTGAAGGATCTCGCCGAGTCGGAACTGCCCAGCTTGCGGCAGCGGCGGGAGCAGGAATGGGACGAGCTGCTTGAACTCTGCTCCGACGATGAGGATGCCGACCGGGCCCGCTGCATCATGGAACTGCGGGCCGGCACGGGCGGCGACGAAGCGGCGCTTTTTGTTCGCGACCTCTACGAGATGTATCGTCGCTACGCTGCCGAGCAGGGCTGGGAGATCGAGGTGCTCGATGCGAGCCCTACCGAACTCGGCGGCTTCAAGGATCTTGTGCTGGGGCTGTCGGGCACCGCGATCTACCGCAAGCTGCAGTATGAGAGCGGCGGGCATCGCGTGCAGCGGGTGCCAGACACCGAGACGAAGGGGCGTATTCACACCTCGGCCGCCACCGTCGCGGTGCTGCCGGAGCCCGAGGACGTGGAGGTGTCGCTGTCGCCTGATGACTACCGCAAGGATCTTTTTTGTGCGAGTGGTCCGGGAGGACAGCACGTCAACAAGACGGCCTCGGCAGTCCGGCTCACCCACCTCGAAACCAACATCGTCGTCCAGTGCCAGGACGAGAAGAGCCAGCACAAAAATCTTGCCAAGGCACTCCGCGTGCTCAAGACTAGGCTGTATGAATACCGCCGTAGCATTGAGCACGAGAAACGGGCCTCGGAACGGCGGACGCTCGTGGGCTCGGGTGACCGCAGCCAGCGGATCCGTACCTATAATTTCCCGCAGAACAGGCTCACCGATCATCGAATCAACGAGAGTTTCACGCTCGATCAGGTGATGGTCGGGCGGCTGGGCCTGGTCATCGAAGCGATCGAGCGGCATGCCCGCGAGCTCAGGAAAAGCGAGATGGAGCGTTCCGCCAGGGTCGGTGCGACCTGATCGGTGCGACCTGATCGGTGCGACCTGATCGGTGCGACCTGATCGGTGCGACCTGATCGGTTGTGGAGAGATCGCCCCGATCGTCCGGCTGCCGTTTCGCCTGATCGCTTGATCGCTTGATCGCTTGATCGCTTTCCCCATCAGACACCCCATCAGACAGCCCAACACCGGACGGAGAGTCACCATGGCCGTTGAAGAGCCGAAAGACATTTGGACGGTGGGCCGACTGCTCACCTGGACGACCGAGTGGTTGACCTCCCGTGGGAGTGATTCTCCACGGCTCGATGCGGAGGTGCTCCTGGCATCGGTCCGCGGCTGCCCCCGCATCGCGCTCTACACGGCGTTCGACGTGTCGGTGAACGACGACGAGCGGGCCCGGTTTCGGTCCCTGGTAAAGCGGCGGGGCGAAGGAGAACCGGTGGCCTATCTGGTTGGCAACAAGGAGTTTTTCTCGCTGTCGTTCGCCGTGAGCCCGGCGGTGCTGGTGCCCCGGCCCGAAACAGAGGGGCTCGTCGTCCGCGTGCTCGATCTCCATCCATCGGCAGAACCCACGGGCCCGCGGCTACGCATCGTCGACGTTGGCACCGGATCGGGGGCGATTGCCGTGACCCTGGCTGCGACCTTGGCGAAGCGGCTCCAGCAGGCGGAGTTTGTCGCCACCGACATCTCCTCGGCGGCGCTCTCGGTGGCCCGCGAGAATGCCCAGCGGCATGGGGTCGCGGATCAGATCGAATTTGTCGAATGCGATCTGCTCGACGATCCGCGGGTGGCGGGCCCGTGGGATGTGATCGTGAGCAACCCGCCCTACATCCGCGAGGATGAATTCGACGCCCTGCCCCGTGACGTGCGGCTGCACGAGCCGAGGACGGCGCTCGTCGCAGGGCCGACCGGCGTGGAGGTCATCGCCCGGCTGGTCGCCGCGGCAGCCCAGAAACTCGCACCGGGGGGCTGGCTGGTGATGGAGGTGGGGCCGGCGACGGCCAGTGCGGCCGAGGCGATCGTCGTTGCGGAGTCGGAGCTCGTGCTCGAACCCACGCTCAAGGACATGGCAGGACTGCCAAGGATCGTGCAGGCCCGCCGCCGCGGGTGACCAAGGACCCATTTGCCCCCGCTCGCCGCCGCGCTCGCCATGAAGGGTATGGAAGACGCGCCACAGTTCGTGCCGATGGGCCTTGCAATGGGCCGTGAGCTGCGCCGGGCGTTCGTCGCGTGGCTCGGCAGCTGCATGCGGCGGGAGCCGTTGCCCGACCGGCCGCTCGTGGCTGTTGCCGTGGGTCTGGCGGTCGGCAGCGCGATCGGCGGCATGGTCACTCTTTCACCGCTCGTCTGGTGGCTCTTCGCCGTGATCGCGATTGTGGCATGGGGAGGACTGGCCCGCGTGGCGTGGCCGGGCTGGTCATCGCTGGCCCTACTGGTCGCGGTCGGTTGCGGTGGCGCGGGCTGGTGTGCGGTCCGTTCCAATCTGTTTTCCCACGACGATCTGGCGTGGAACCTGACATCGTCTCCCCAGCCGGTGGCGATCGAGGGCCTCGTGGTGGAGTCCCCCCGGCGGCTATCGGCACCGATGCTCGACCCGTTGCGGAGCCAGGCTGCGCAGGCGGCGATGCACCGGCCCTCGAGCGAGTGTGTCGTGGCGATACGAGCCGTTCGCCGTGGCTCGAAGTGGCATCCTGCCGCCGGCCGGGCTGCGTTGATCGTAGACGGCGAACCGCCCGACCTGATTGCCGGGTGCCGGGTGCGGGTGTTTGGGCGTGGCATGCGGCCTCCGACCCCGCTCAATCCCGATGAATTCGATTTTCGGGCGCGGGCGAGATCCTTGCGATGCCTCTCTATTGTGCGGGCCCATTCGCCGGAGTGCATCCGCGTGCTCTCCCGGCCCGGGGCATGGTCGGCCAGGGCATGGCTCGACCGGCTCCGAAACAACGGAGCGAGTGTCTTGCATCGCCATCTTTCCCCTGAGCGGGCGCCGCTGGCGGCGGCCTTGCTGCTCGGCAGCCGGGAATCACTGCCGCGGGAGGAGTCGCTCGAATTTCTGGTCACAGGCACGATCCACATCCTGTCGATCTCAGGGCTCCACGTCGGCTTCCTGTCGTTGGCACTCTTCAAGGTGCTTCGGCTGCTTGCGCTGCCCCGCAACTGGTCGCTCGTGGCCGTGGCCTGTACGACCGGGCTCTACATGATTCTTGTGCGGGCCGAGACGCCCGTCGTGCGGGCGACGTTGCTCATCTGGCTGACCTGCCTGGGGGCGGCGCTGGGGAGGCGATCGCTGGCGGCCAATTCGCTGGCCTTGGCGGCGATCCTCGTGCTTCTATGGCATCCTCCCGAACTCTTCCGGATCGGCTCGCAGTTGTCGTTTCTTTCGACGGCCGTGCTGATCGGGGCGTCGGCCGCCCTGCCCCGCACCGATCCAAACGACCCGATCGAGAGGCTCATCGAACGCAGCCGTTCGCCGCTGGAACGACGCCTCCGTCGGATCGGTCGGCAGGGGCTGGAGATGGTGATCACGGGCGCCGCGGTCTGGGCTGTGACGGCGCCGGTGGTGGCTGCACGGTTTCACCTGGTCAGCCCGGTGGGGCTGGTCCTCAATCCGGTGATTGCCCCATTGGTGGCCGTGGCCATGGCCTGGGGGTTTCTCTGTCTCGTGGCCGCGACGGTGTCGGCAACGCTCGCGGCAGCCTGCGGTTTTGCCTGCGACGCCACGCTGCGTTGCATCGGGGCCGTGGTGGCCTGGGCCGCCGGACTGCCGGGTGGATATTTCTGGGTGGCCGGACCTCCAGACTGGTGGGTGGCGGGCTGGTATGCAGTGCTGGCCGCCACGCTGCTCATTGCGTCGCGGGAGCGCCTGACCCGCGTCAGCACGTGGGTTGTGGTGGCGGCGGCATGGGTGGGCGTGGGATGGGTCGGTCTGGCCACGCAGTGGCTGATCTATCAACAGCACGCCGAAACGCGTGTGGTGGTGGCGGCAATGGGGCATGGCTGCGGGATCGTGGTCAGGAGCCCGACTGGCCGATGCCTCGTCTACGACGCCGGCCGGCTTGGCGCCCCATCGGCGGCACGACGGGCCATGACTGCCGTGCTCTGGCACGAGGGAGTGCACCGCATCGACACGCTCGTTCTTTCCCATGCGGACACCGACCATTTCAATGCCGTGCCGGAACTGCTCGATCGCTTCGACGTGGGGGAGATCGTCGTGCCGCCTCCGTTTCTTGCCAGCGATTCGTGGGCGGTGGCGGAGGTGCTGCGGCAGGCCCACACGGCGGGCATTCCGGTGCGGACCACGCAGGCCGGGGACTCGTTCGCCCTCGATCCGCACTGCCGTATCCGCGTGTTGCATCCGTCGCCCGGAATCGCGGGGGTGCCCGTGCGGGACGTGGCGTTGAACGAGGCCGTGGCGACAGACAACGAGACGAGCCTCGTGCTCGCGGTCGAGTCGGCGGGCCGCCGGATGCTGCTCACCGGTGACATCGAGGGGGAGGCGCTGGCTCGATTTCTTGACTCCGCTCCGGGGAGTTGCGACGTGCTCTTGGCGCCGCATCATGGCAGTCGCACGAGCCTGCCCGCCACCATCGGGCGAGTCACGGCGGCCGATTGGGTGATCGTCAGCGGCGCGGGAGCCGCCGGTTGGCCGGACGTCCGCGACGCCTACGCCGTGGCCCGCGGGGATGGCGGTCGCATTCCCGTCGTGAAGACGGGCTCCGACGAGGCTTCGACGGGCGGCGCCATCGCGGTGGTGCTCACGGCTTCAGCCGTGCGGGTGACGCAGTTCGTCAGTGGACGATGGCAGGATGTGCCAGCCGGCCTTGGGCAAGAAGCCCCCCCAACAAAGGAAACCGGCGGAAGCCGGCGATTGCATGGGACGGTTCATACAAGCCCGGAGCGTGAGCGATGGGATTCCCCGTCGCTGCTCGACCGTGTGAGCGCCCAGCCGGCCGCGATCACAAACAACTGGCTGGCCACAAAGCCTGCGAGCAGCAGCAACACGCCGCTGGTAAACCCGTAACTGTGGAGGCCGATCCCGAGCTGGTTGGTGCCAAACCAACTCCAGGCCGTGATGATGTTGCCGCCGATGGCAAAGAGTGCGAAGCCCCGGGGGCCGAGCCAGCGGTCCCACCGGGCGTGGAGGGCGGCTGCGTTCCAGAGCACGATCATCAGTGCACCGTTTTCCTTCGGATCCCAGCCCCAGAAGCGGCCCCAGCTGTCGTCTGCCCAGAGGCCGCCGAGCACCGTGCCGATGAAGCTGAAGAAGAGGGCGAAGCAGACCACGCCGTAGGTCATGCGATAGAGCTGATCCTGCGACTGCCGGGCGGCGAGCCTTTGCTGCTCGGTCGACGTCGATGCCGTCCATCCGGCGGCGATCCGTTGCACGACCGAGAAGATGCCGAGCACGCCGGCCAGAAAGGTGGCACCGTAGCCGAGCGTGACCGTGATCACGTGTGTGGAAAGCCAGAACTGCGTGTCGAGAACCGCCTGCAAGACGTGCATGGTGTCGCCCGAATCGAGGCCATAGGCCACCATCAGCGTGAGCCCTCCGCTGAGGGCCGCCACCAGGTTGCCGATGCCGTTGGCATGCAGTCCCTCGAGGGCCAGGCCCGCCAGCACGCAGGCCCAGCCGATAAAAACGGCGGAGGAATAGAGATTCACCACCGGCGGGCGGCCAGTGAGGTAGACGCGGCTGCCGAGGGCGAACGTATGGAGCAGCAGAATGCCGACCAGCATCCAGAACACGAACCGGTTCAGTGGGCGTCGGCCGACCAGAAAGCTGGAAAAGCAGATGATCCCTGACAGCACGTAGAGCCACTTCGCCAGATCGGTGGGATTGAACCGGTTGAGCCAGGCCTCGAAGGCAGCCTTGTCGGCCGTGCTGCGAACCTCGGGCAATGAAGCCGTCGACGCCTTGAAAGCATCGAGTGCCCGGTTGAAGTCGGCCGGGGTTCGGGTCACCGCGCCAAGCAGTTCGGTCAACGGCAGCAGGCCGGGATGGACCTCGAAGGCCGGCTGCCCGGGCCGGCCAGCCAAAAGCTTGCTGACGATCGCAGATACCCAGGCCGGATAGAGCGATTGCCATTGCCCATCGCTTTCGCGGGTCGACGACGCTCCCGCCATCGGCTTCGGGGGAAGTGCCGCCGGCGGATGACTGGCCTCGATCCGCCGGGCCATCTGCATGACGCGTTCCATCTCGCCGAGCATTTCCTTCCGCGCCTCTTCCCCTTCCCCTGGATCGGGTAGCCGAGGGGTTTCGTAGCTGTAACGAAGCAGGTCGTAGGCCATCAGTTTCTGGTTGATCTCGGAGAACTTTTTCTGGGTGAAACTGAACTGTTCCGGCGGCACGTCCCGCATTGACTCCAGCTGCGTGCGGAGCCTGGGAAGGCCGGCGTCGAGTTCGGCATGGCTGTAGCGATGCCCCTTTCGCCGCGTGAGGTCGAACAGGTCGGTGACCTCCTGCGCGTCGATGCGAAACACCGGCGCATGCTCCACCCATTCCGCCCCTGCCATCATCCCGAGCATCCACCGTGCCGCCGAGACCGTGCCGACGGGCAGATCGGCGGGAGGCCGCGCGGCCCCGACTTTGGCATCCACGCCTGCCTGGGCCTCTCCCGACTTCGGCATGATCACGCTCGTGCGGTTGCCGAGCAGTTGCAGCGTGTTGCGGGCCACGGTGTCGAGTGGCTTGATGCGTCCTTCGTGCAGCACCGGCAGGGCCGCCGCACTCCGCCAGTCGCGGGTGTCGTCTCGCGGTGACCGGTCGTAGTTCGCCATCAGGCAGAACAAGGCCACGCACGACAGGGCAAGGACCGGAATGAGGAGTTCGGCTACCGGCGTTGCAGGCTGGCGAACGGTGCCCTCTGCCGATGCAAGCCGCTCCCCGGCGCGGCGGGCCGCCCGCCGTTGATTGCGACTCGCTCCCGCTTGGCCCCCCACGGTCGATGTTTCCACGGCATGAGCGGCCCGGTCAGCATGCACGGCATCCAGATCGCGGGGGCCGGTCAGGCCACGGTCGTAACGGTCCGCAAACCGCAGGAAAGTGCCGCCGAAGTGGGCGAGCATGCCCCACAGGGCCAGCACGCAGGCAACGTAGGGAATCAGCCAGCCGGCATTCTCCACGACCTGCAGGCCGGTCATCTCGCTCCGCGTGCCGTCGGGAAGCTCGACGGTCGAATACTGGCTCTGGTAGAAGGTTTCGCCGCGGTAGCGGACCGGGTTGTTCATCCAGATCCGGCCGTCCTGCTGTGCATGCGTGGCGGTGTCGGTGAAGGTGACGTAGGAGGAGTAGTCGCGGGGCGTCTCGCTCGCGCCGTAGTTGATCCGGCGGACGTCCGTGAGCGCGACGGAGTAGGGTTTGTATTCGCGACGATACCGCAACTGGAGACGGTACGGCGTGCCGTCCACCTCGACGGTGTCGACCTCGTCACCACCGGCACCCATGAAGAGCTGTGCCTGGTCGTTGAGGTATTGGCTGACCAGAAACGTGCCCAGATCGGCTCCGGTGGCCCGGTTCACAAGGTTCACATAGGCCGAAGAGATGTTGGGCTTGGAGCTAGCGCCCCCCTCTGGGGCTTTGTTCGTCGCCAGCCAACTCCTGCCGATCCCGGTCGTGGCCTGGTTCGGCGCCACCGGACCCACACGCATCACGCCGGAATTCGGAAAGAAGGAGAGCACCCGCACGTCGAACGGCAGGCCATCCGGTTTGATCGGGTCGCCGCCGGCCCGGGCCTTGAGAAGGCGGCCGGAAATGACCGTCACCTGGTCGTTGGCCGCATCGGAAGACTGGATCACGGCCAGTTCGGTCTCGTCCGTACGCAGCGCCATGCTGCTCGACTGTCCCTCGATCAGCGCCATGCGCTCCTCGATCTGGCGGTCGCCAAAGGCAAACTGACCCAGCATGAGCAGTCCCACACCGAGATGGATCAGCACGTTGCCGCCACGGCTGCCGAACACCATGATCAGGCCCGCCAGCAGGATCAGCGATGCCACGCTCGACTGGATGAGTTGCCACATGATCCGCAGGCCCGGCTCGCTCATCCGCCACCCCTCGCCGCCGAAGAGGCTGATCGCTGCCACCGTGGCGGCGGATGCCGAGGCCACCCAGAGCACGATCCGGGTCAGCCGGCTGACATCACGCCCGGCGACCGCGGCCCAGCCCAGCCCTCCGGCCAGCGTTACAGCCGCGGCCTGCACAAGCCGCCAGACGGTCGCGTAGTCGATCGGCGGCCGGCCCTGCAATCCGTCGGCATAGTGGCCGCTCAGGATCACCAGCAGCGTCAAGAGGCCGCCCACCAGCGACACAATGGTGCCCGCCAGAAGCCTCGATCCGGTGGCATGGACTTGAAAACGGGTCAGCTTCGCGGCGATCAGGTTGACCAGGAGCACCAGGCCGATCGTCGCCCCGCCCGGAAAGGGAAACCAGCCAGTGAGTGTCGATGGCCCAAAAACCGTGACGGGGAAAAAGTCGGAGAACGGCACCTGCGCGACCCAGCTGTTGAAATACTCCTGCTTCACCTCCGGCAGGTTTTTTTCGTCCTGCGCGAGCGTGCCGACGAACAGCACGAAGATGCCGGCGAGAAACATCACCACCGTGATCTTGAGTGATCCGGCCGCCCGAAGGGCCTGCCAGGCAAGTGATCCGTCGCCGCGAGACGCGGTGCGGGCGGTGGCCCGTGTCGCCTGAGCGAAGCCATGCGAGTCGAGACTGCCAGTGGCCATGGGCGTGGGTTCCGTGCTGTGCTGTGGCGGTGGGTGTCGGTGGGTCACTTCCACCGGATCGAGCGGATGAACTCCGTGAACGGTTCACGGAGGCTGCGGGCGAGACCGGCGGATCCCTTGAATTTGACGAACAGCGACACGGACTCTTCCAGCGGAATCATGGCGGCAAGAATTGCCTGCTGTTTCTCGGGGCTCTTATCTTCTGGGCTCTGGTCTTCCGGGCTCTGGCTTTCCGGGCTCTGGTCGAGGAGCAGAATGATGGTGCCCTCCACGCCGTTGACTGAAACTTTTTCAGCCTGCTCGATGGCTCGCGACACCAGTTCGGGGCCCGCACCAGGCGTCAGTTGCTCCTGCCAGCGGGCGGCGTTGCCCTGGAGCGTGCCCGAAGCCGGAATGATCGTGATCTCGCCACCCCCCCCCGCGGCATCGGAGCCTATTGTGAGCGTAGCCAGACGCATACCGCTGGCTCCCAGGTCCGTCCAGCCAGCAGGCAGGTCGTACTCGAGCGCAAGTCCGCCGGGAGCCGCCATAGTCCCCCGGCCGGCAGGCGATGACGGCCCGCCGATCGCGGTCCGCGGGGCCTTCTCCACCGACCGGGGCACGGTGTAGGTTCGCAGGTCGTTCGGCTGGATGTCGGCAGAGGGACGGCAGGAGGCCGCCGACCCGGCAACGATCACACAGCACAGCCAACGGCTCGAGGAACACATCATGCCAGTATCGTAGCACGGGGGCCCGATGCCGGGGATTCTGAAGTCCCTACCGCCAGCCAAAAACCGAGGAAAGTGGATTTAAAAGAGGGCTCGACAGGCTCAGTTCGCCCGGGCTACCGATGGTTCGCATCAGGTCGAACATCACGAAGCCGCCAGTCATCAGCAGGAGGGCGCAGCAGACCAGCCCGCAGATCTGCCAGACGCTGAAGCGTGTGTCACGGACCACGTCCACGGCGTCGATCTCGCCGAGATCGGTCCCGGCTGCAACCGCGTCTGCCGGCATGTCACCACTGAAGTCGGAGCTTTCGCTCGCCTCAATGGGGAAGAAGCTCGAGTCACCCGACTCCGGTTCCACGGCGACCACCGAGCCATCATCCTCATCGACGTCAAGGTCGCCAAGGTCGAACTCGTCTCCCGCCAGAGCGGTGGCGCCGTCTTCGTCGAGTTCACCTCCCTCCAACATCCCAATGTCGATTCCCGACACGGCTGCGTCGCCATCCTCCAGCGAGAGCCCGCTGTCGAGCGCCCCTGAGAGGGCGGCTCCGGCGTTGGTCAGCGGACCCGAGAGCACCGCAGGGTCGACGTCCGAACCGAGTACCAGCGAACCTGTGGCATTCGAGCCGACGGCGTTGCTGGGCTGCGAACCGATTCCAATACCGGAAAGGTCGATCGCAAGTGTGCCGGAATCGGCCGGGGCAGCGGCCTTGCCCGCCGTCGGCTTTCCTGCCGATTTATCCAGAGAGACCGGCAGGGCAGATGCCGATGCGGCGAGCGATGGCGATGAAATACCGACGATGGAATCGAGATCGAGATCCATGGCGTCGAGCCCGAACGCCTCGCCCGTGCCCAGCATCGTCTGCGCAAGATCGTCCTGAGCGGCAGTCCCGGCGCCAAAGATCGACTCTCCCGCAGGGGCCACCCCCGATCCGCCGCCACCGCCCGTGGGACTGTCATCCGCCAGGCCGATGCCTGACAGGTCGAGGTCGACAGTCTGTCCGGGGCCGGCGACCGGTGCGGAAGGGAGCGGTGTTGCCGCAGCGATCGACTCGTGTGGCGCCCCGGCAGCCACGTCATCCAGGTCGAGTTCCAAACCCAAGCCGGATGGCTCGCCTGCGTCAGCACCTTCTGCCGAGAGCCGCTCGATCTCGTCGATCTTGAATTTGAGCGTTGCCCCGTCGCGGAGTGGATAGAGCTTTTTTCGCTCCACGAGACGATGCACCTCGTCGACGGAAACGCCGAGTTGGCGGGCAGCTTCTTCGATCAGGAGGAATTTTCCGGCCATGGTACCTTCGGATTCACAAAAACCGGCGATCGGACCTTACGATCGGACCTTGCGATCGGACATTAGATACTTGAGGCCGCACACCTCTTCCGTCCCCACTCCTTCTATTGTCGACGATCAGCGTGGGAGAGTCCACCGTGGCCAACCGATGTGGTCTCAGCCGACATTGCCGGCAGGGCCGTCGCGGCCGGTTATTTCGGCATTTCGAGCATTTTCTTCAGGGCCGCTGGTTTTGGTTCTTGGGCGTTGAAGTCCTCGACCATCAGATCCCAGCGAACGTCTCGTGTGCTCTTGAGGGTGAGCGTGCCGCTGGAAGGGTCGACGTGGTAGATGGCCAGAGCCCGGTTTTGCTGGTCGACCATCAACAGCATCTGTCGGCCATCTTCGAGGGGCGTTGCCTGAATCCAGAGAGAGCCAATCTGTTCGCTCGGTCCGACGGGCAGCGGACGCCCGGCCCGCTGTGCGGCCAGCCCGCCGCTCCCGAGCATCGCGGCAAGGGCGACCCCCGCACACACGCAGCTCGAGGCAATGAGAACCTGTCGGACTCCACTGCGGGCATTCCAGAAATGTCCCACAGCATGAATCGCGGGTCGAAGCACGGGAATCCAGCCGCTCGGGTTCTGCATGGGGTTCTGCATGGGATGGGCAGTCCGGAGTGGAGGCAAGTGGATGAGGCCGGGGAGGCAGGCTTGAACGCCGCACCACCGAGTGAAAAGTCTACGGTCGCTCACACGCAGGCGACAAGCGAGCGATGCCAACAAACGACCGCCTGCGGCTGCCCAGATTGCCTCGCCTGCCAGGGCCGTTCCGCCTCACGCACTGTTTCGGTTTGTCGGATGTTTCGATTCAATCGGTCGGGCAGAGTCTACCGATGGAAGAGGGACGTCGGTACGACTATGCGTTCCGGCATCGTCGCTTCCCGCCGTTTCGGAGGACATTCCACGTGTCGAAACTCAATGCCGTCGCGACCCTTCTGATTCGCTCGCCCTTGCTGTGGGGGGGGGCGATCTCCTTCTGCTTCTTCGCCATGATTCACGGGGGTGTCATCACCGACGTCAACGTGGTGCGGTATCTGGCGGGCCACTGGGTCGAGTATGTCGAAGTCGTGATGTTCTGCGTCGGCCTGTCGGCCCTGCTGCTGATGGTCGCCGACTTTGCCAGACAGCGGCGGCACGTCGGTCGGCAGTGGCTCGAGCCGATTCCCGAGGGGGGGCAGAACCCGGCCGATGCCCCTGCCCTCGCCGCAGTCCTCGACACGGCCGCTGACGAGGGCGGGCCGGCCGCGTCGGGCTACCTCGTCCGCAGGCTTCGCGAGGCCGTCGATCTGGTGGTGCGGACGGGCTCGGCCGACTCGCTCGAGGACCATCTCAAGTATCTGTCCGATCTCGATGCGGCCCGGGCCGCGCAGAACTACGGCCTGGTGCGGTTCGTGATCTGGGCCATCCCGATCATGGGCTTCCTGGGCACCGTGATCGGCATCACCGTGGCCATTGCCTGCCTCTCGCCGACACAGTTGGAGAACATCTCCGGCGTGGTGGCCGGCCTCGGGACCGCGTTCGACACCACGGCGACCGCCCTGGGACTGTCGATGGTGCTGATGTTCATGCAGTTCATCATCGATCGCTACGAGCAGTCGTTGTTGGCGGAGGTGGACTCGGCGGCATGGGCAGCACTGGCAGGCCGGTTTCAATCGCTCGCCGGGGACGGTGGTGCGACGCTGGCGGTCGCGCGGCTCAGCGAAACCGTCAGCCGCAGCTCGGCTCGGCTGCTCGAGGCGCAGGAACAATCGTGGCGCTCGCTCGAGCGGACCGCTGCGGGGAACCTCTCGAAGGTGCTCGACGATGCGGGCCGCACGCTGAATCAATCGCTCTCGCAGTCGCTCGACGGCACGCTGGCCAAGTGGAGCGACTCGCTCGTGGCGGCCCACGAGAGTCTGATCTCGAGGCGCGAGGATCGCTGGACGCAGGCAGCCGAGTCGCTGGCGGCCGCAGTCCGCGGACTCGAACACCACCATGGCAGCATCGCCGACCAGACGGCACTGCTCGGGAAGGTGGTCGAGGCCACCCGCGACATCGCGACGCTCGAGCGGTCTCTCGACGCCAACCTGAACACGCTGGCGACGACGGGCCGTTTCGACGAGACCCTGGCGACGTTGGCCGCGGCGGTGCAATTGTTGGCGGCACGCGCCGGCGACGTCACCGGCGAATCGCGCCGCATTGAGCTGCAGCCCGCCCGTCGCGTCGGAAAGGTTGCATGAGCCGCAAACAACCCGCTGCCGGGCCGACCATATCGCTGTTTCCGTTTCTGGCCGTGCTGCTCTGCACGATGGGTGCGCTGCTGGTGCTGCTCGTCCTGTTCAGCAGGTCTGCCAAACATGGCGAGACTGCCGAGGCAACCCGTGAACGCGAACAGCTCGAGCAGGAACTGGAGCTCGCGCGGGACAGCCTCGCCTGGCGGCGGGATCAGTTGGCCGGCGTTCGCGAGCGGACGGCCGAGGAATTGGCCAAGGCCCGGATGCAACTGGCTGGCGTCGAGGAGAACACCCGCGGCCTCCAGGACGAACTCGAGAAGCTCGGCCGCACGGCAGCGGCCTTGGCGTCAAACACGGGCGTGATCGCGGCTGACGAAGAGACACTCCGCGGGCTCGAAAAGAAGCTGACCAACGCGCGGGAATCGCTCGACAAGGCCCGTGCCGACCAGAAAACGAAGGCTCCTGCCTACGCCGTCGTGCCCTATGACGGCCGCAACGGCACGCACCGTCGTCCCCTCTACATCGAGTGCTGCGGCGATGGCGTCTTTCTGCAGCCCGAAGGAATCCGGCTGAGTCCGGGCGACTTCGAGGGGCCGCCGGGGCCCGGCAATCCGCTGGCGAGTGCGTTGCGGGCGGCGCGGGAACACGTCGTTGCGTTGCAGGGAGGCACGAACGATCCGGCAGCGCAGCCCTATCCACTGCTGCTGGTACGGCCGTCGGGGGTGATGGCCTACTACGCCGCTCGGGAGGCGATCCAGTCGTGGGGCAGCGACTTCGGCTATCAGCTCATCGACGAGGATTGGACGCTCACCTTCCCGCCCCCCGATTCCACGCTGGCCCAGGTGGAGAGGCGGGCGATCGAGGAATCACGGGCGCGGCTGGCATGGCTGGCGGAAGTGCGGCCGACGCGGCCTGTCAAGCCGCCGCAGCAGTACAGGGCCGCACCGACCCGCGGCGGCGTGGTCGCCGACGGCGGCCCGAGCGTGCTCGGCGATCAGTCCCGCTGGGACTGGAAGAATACAGCACAGGCAGGAGGCTCTGTGGCCGGCGGCAGCCCCCGTCCGGGAGGCGGTGGTGGGGGACTTGGCAGCGGTGGCGATGGCTCCGGTGAGGGCGGCTCAGGCGGCAGTCGGGGCGACGGAAGAGGGCCCGCCGGTGCGGGTGGCTCGGCAGGCGCTGCGGGGTGGGGCCAACAGGGTGGGGCCACAGCCGGCGGCAATCCCGCCGGCGGCACGGCCGCGGTCGGTGATCGTTACAGCGGCACTTCGACGTTTGCCGGTGGCAGTGCAGGATCGGCCGGTGGCGGCGGCGACAGCGCTACGGGCAGCCTGGCTGCGACTGGCAGTGCGGGAGGGACGAGTGCCGCGGGAGGGCCTGGTAGCGCGGGGGCGGCTGGTAGCGCGGGGGCGGCTGGCACTGCTGCTGGCAGCGCGGGGGCGACTGGCACTGCGACGAGCCCAGGTGGCACGGGGAACGGCACCAATTCACAGGGCGGCTCCGCTGGAGGCGGCAGCGGCCCTGCCATGCCGGGCCTTCACCAGGCCGGGGGCAGCGCCGCCGGACAGGCCGGTGCTGCGGCAGCAGGCGGTTCGGCGTCGTTGTCGCAATCGCGCGGCAGAAACTGGGCCAGCCTCGCCACGCAGGATCGCCCGATCCCGCTCACGCGACCGATCCGCCTCGAATGCGGGCTCAACGAATTCAGGATGCTCGACGACACGGGCCGCCGCGTGGAATACCGCATCCCGCTGACAGGCGACACCGCGGCGGCCATCGATCCGCTCGTGGCGGCGATCCATGCGAGGGTGAACACCTGGGGCATCGCGGGGGATCGCATGTACTGGAAGCCGCAGCTGGTGCTCTCCGAGACGGCCGACGGCAGGTCGCGGCGCGAGGATCTCGAACGGCTGTTGGCCGAAAGCGGCATCGACACCCGATCCAAAGACACTCGTGACCAGATCCGTCCCCTGCCCCCGATCGAACGGACCTCTGCAGTCGTGCCCGCCCGTTGAACCGTGGAGTCCGCGTGATGCCGCGTCCCAGGCCAGAAGATATCAGCTCCGCCGGTCAGGACTCGTTCCTCGACGTGGTCACCAACATCGTCGGCATCCTCATCATTCTGGTGATGGTGGTTGGCGGCCGGGTGCAACAGATCATTCTCACCGCACCGCCAGCCACGTCCTCGCGTGTGCAGGGCCTTGAAAAAGAAGTGGAGCTGCTCGATCAGCAGGTCGCCCTCGCGGAGAGCGACGTTCACGAGTTGGCCGTCCAGGGGCGCACGGTGGCGACGGCCGCCGCCTTCGCGGGCGAGGCGCGATTGCAACTCGCCACGGCGGTCTCGGCCGCCACGCTGGAGGTCGAGCGAGTCAAGCAGGAGACGGACGTCGTGAAGGTGAAGGCGGCAGAGTCGGCGGCACGGCGCAAGGAACTGGAAGCGGAGGTCGAACGCTGCAAGCTCGAGGCCGAGGGGCTCTCGCACGTGCCGGCCACGACGAAGGAGGTGCTGGCCTATCCGACGCCGGTGGGCCGCACCGTCAACGGCGAAGAGATTCACTTCCGGCTGGGCGAGGGGCGGATCGCGTTCATACCGATCGAGGACCTCTTCGAACTGGCGAAGTCGCAGACGCGGCGGCATTCCGGCTCGCTTGCCGAGATGGCTTCGCGGATCGAGTCGGTCGGCCCTGTGCAGGGGTTTTCGCTCGATTACGTCATCGAGGCGAAGGTGGACCAGTCACGGGGGCAGGTGCTGATCCGGTCGCGAGAGTGGGTGGTTCGGCCGGTCGGCACGGGCACCGGGGAGACCTCTGACGAGGCGCTTTCGCCCCACTCGAAGTTTCGCCTGATTCTGGCGGCGGTGACGCCCGAGACAACCGTCACGCTCTGGTGCTATCCCGACAGCTTCGACGTCTACCGCAAGGTCCGCGAGGAGTTGCACCGCCAGGGCATCCCCGCGGCCTGCCGGCCCATGCCCGAGGGGGCCCCGATCGGCGGTTCCACCGAAGGCAGCAAGTCGGTCGTGCAATAGGCCGCGGCAGGCCGAGGACCAGGGGCGGTCCATGGTGGTTCCAGCGATCCACGGCGGCGGATTGAGCCGGGGGAATTGAGCTTCCCGGAGACCGACGGGATTTCCTAAACTCCCGACGTTGGCAGCCGCTCACTGAGGGAGACCGTTGGCATGACAGACACGATGGCAGGCCATTCCTGGCCGGTGGCAGGGGTGTTTACGAGGGTGTTTGCCGGTCTGCTCCTTGTCGGCGGAGTATGCTCCGCCGGGCTGGCCGGGGCGGCAGATGCCCCGCCGTCGGTGCCGGCGACCAATCCTTTGGCTGAATTGGTCACCCTCCCCTACCAGCCGCGGGCCAGCACGCAGGGGGCGATCCGGCTGGTGGGATCGACAACGCTCCAACAGGCGGCCGCCCACTGGGTGCAGGGGTTTCAACGGATCCACCCGCAGGCAAGGTGCTCGATCGAGACTGCCGGCTCCGAGGTGGGCTGGAAGGCGCTCGCCGAGGGGAAGGCCGACATGGCCCTGCTGAGCCGGCCTGTCAGCGACGCAGAGAAGGCGGCCTGGAGCCAGGGGCATAAGAGCAGGCTTGCGGTCGTGGTCGCCGGCTTCGAGCGGTTGGTCTGGATCGTGCACCCGTCCAATCCCGTTCGCGAACTCATCTGGTCTCCCGAGACCGGCATCCTGCAGGCAGCAGTAAAAAGCGGTAGCGTAACGCCCGAGTCGCTGGCAGCGACGCACTGGGACCGTCTGAATGGAGACACATCCTGGAGCGACGTGCCCATCCGGGTACACGGCCGAGGGCTGACGTCTGGAACACGTTGGCACATCGATCGGATGCTCACCGGCGCGGTGCCGTGTCAACTCACGATGATCGAGCACAAGGCCGGGGCCGAGTTGGCCGAGGCCGTGGCTGCGGACCGCGGCGGCCTCGGGCTCGTCGGCGAGGAGCATGCCAATCGGCCCGACGTGAAGCGTCTGCCGGTGCTGATCACTCCCCAGGCGGCGGCCCTGGCCGATGCCGTGGTGGGATCGGATCGCAGCCCCGACTGCCGGCCGCTGTTCCTCGCAGTGGCCATTCCCCCCGAGGGGGAGATGGCAGCTGAACTGAGGGAATTTCTTGAGTATGTGCTCAGCTACTCGGGGCAGTTGGATGTGGCCAAAGATGGTCTGCTGCCGCTGTCGCGTGGTGAGATCCATGCCCAGAAAGAGCTGCTCGGGTGGTCGATGGCGAGGTAGTGGGAGCCAGTAGAAGCCCTGAGCGTAAGCGACGGGATGGGAATAGAAGCCCTGAGCGTAAGCGACGGGATGGGAATAGAAGCCCTAAGCGTAAGCGACGGGATCGGAATAGAAGCCCTGAGCGTAAGCGACGGGATGGGAATAGAAGCCCTGAGCGTAAGCGACGGGATGGGAATAGAAGCCCTGAGCGTAAGCGACGGGATGGGAATAGAAGCCCTGAGCGTAAGCGACGGGATCGGGATGAACAGACTCTTCCAGGCTCAACAGGAGCTTATGTTTCACATATGACTTCCATCGGTGATCGTTGTTCGTCGTTCGTTGGGTTCCGATTGGCCCGTATGCGGCCGGTTGTCGCGCTCGCCTGCCTCACCTCGGTTGGCTTGGGAACGGGCCCGGCGCGATCGATGGCGCAGGACGTCCGCACGCGAGATGCCGGTAGTGTCGTCGCGGGGTACTCCTCTGCCGCCGCTGTTCCCACTGCTCCCGCTGTTCCAC
>Ga0247833_1003082_pt1 | contig 22740 bp, 16 predicted proteins | sample LaCruzMarch2015__7_FD_187117 | JGI IMG/M metagenome (GOLD analysis project Ga0247833, IMG submission 187117) | Freshwater microbial communities from meromictic Lake La Cruz, Castile-La Mancha, Spain - LaCruzMarch2015_8m | ecosystem: Environmental > Aquatic > Freshwater > Lake | place: Spain... | reverse complement strand
GTACTAGCCATGAAGGCAATGAATGTTAGGAATATAATATCATTTCCATTCCCCACCCCTCCTGATCAAAGTCAGATTACAGCAGCAGTGACAATGTTGGCAAATTTGGGATGTATTGATATTACAAAAGTTGAGGAATATGGTGGAGACGGTACGATTACGCCATTGGGCGCAGCAGTAGCACAATTGCCTTTGGGGGTACGATATGGCAAAATGCTTTTAGTTGCAGCACAGGCGAAGGTACTTGATTACGCAATTGCACTGGTGGCTTTGCTTTCTGAGTCCACACCCTTTGTTACTTCTCACTACAGTGAGGAGGATGAATCAGACAATTTACATCAGAACGATGATACAAAGGGTCTTGATGAGATTGATCGGAATCATATACTTAAGATGGATCAAGAACATCAACGTGGACTCAAGTCACAATGGGTACATGATGGAGGTGATGTCCTATCAGCCCTGAAGGCAGTAGGTGCATATGCCTATGTTGGTAGAGGCGCAGGGGGGGCGTCTGAAAAACTTGCTCATCGACAATTCTGTGAAGAGAATGGTTTACAATTAGTAATTATGCAACGTATAGCAAAGATGAGATTGCATTTATGCAAACTGGCCCAGGCGCGTTTACGACATGGCGGTGGGATTGCTGTCGAAACTGGTAAATATTTACCGTCCATGCCTCCCCCGACACGGAATCAGGAATGTCTACTCCGACAGGCTATTGCGTCTGGCCTGTTGGATAATGTTGCACGACGTGCACCACCAGGAATGTCACTGACATTGAATAATGAATTTAGTGGCATACCTCGATCAGCATATATATGTGGTAATACTAGATTGAAGGAACCACTCTTCATTGATAATAATAGTTCAGTACATTCCACACGGCCGGAATGGGTATGCTTTGATTCGATTGTACGGAAAACGAAGAAAGATGGTACGTCTGTTACTATTATGCAACGTGTAACACCTATTGATGTTCAATGGTTAGGTAGTGGAGGATTGTGTCATGGTAGCAATTTAATAACACTTGGCGATCAACCTCTTGCTATACCTGCACCTCGATACGTTAAGGAGAAAGATTCGATCCAATGTGCCGTGGAAAGTAAATTTGGTGGACATGGATGGATTGTACCACCGTGTTTTGTGGATATGTATGACCTACTTCAGAAACATGGTTCCTCATTGCAGGATGACTCCTATCGATGGTTTGCTAGATACTTACTTGAAGGCAAGGTTTTACCTGAACTGTCAGGCCTATCAGAATTATTGAATGATGAGCCAGCAATCATTACACGACGTAAACCAATAAAGAAAATTGTTGTCCTAGTCTCAGCGCTTACAGATGCTGGTGTAGATAGTGCCATGGCATTGCGTAAGCATTGGGCTGAGAAGGATGATAAGTTCCTATTTAAGATGCTTAAACCGTGGGTGAAGCAGGATAGTGCAGAAAAGGTGAAGACTTTATGGATTGGTGCAGTAATAGCCAATGTAAACATGTGGAGAGGTAATAAATGATGCCAGTTATAAACTTATAGATATATTAGATCAGTTTACTGAACATACGAACTCTGCAGAAGACTTCCTCAAGAAATGAACCTTTAACTTCTAGCAAACGGAGCACAAAGTCTTAAATATATTCGTTAGGACTGTCCTTTCTTCCGAGGGTGGCATCGATAGAAGAACATTTACCGCATCATGAACACATCTTCTTCGTGTGGCATTGAATGTCCATGTGGCCCATGGTGACAAGGTCGATTCTATACCAGTATTACTTCTACTTTCCAATACAACATCATCTGTAGCATAGTAGTCTTTCATTCGATTCACACCACCAATAATTGTTGTTTCATTTTGATGATTAGTTTTGAAGTATTCTCGTAGTTGCATCCCCCTTGTTTGATTTACAAACGGTACTAAGTTTCGTTCATACCAACCAAAGTATCGCAATGGGTCATCGCCATGTACACCGGCATCGGGTAAGGCTCCATGTTTGCAACGGAAGTATGCCTCAGCATCAGCCACATCTTTTAACAAATTCCAACGTAAACTTTCATAATGTAATGTATTAGTCTCACTATGTCGTCTCATTTTGCTTTCATCGTCGTCGTCATCATCTTCATTGGTTTGCCACCAACCATGGGTAAGTAATAACCATAAACGAGTAATGAAACTTTCTTCTTCGTCAATTAGTCGATGCATAAATTGTTTCTTTATTTCCTCCTCCTCCTGTGCCTGTTTCATTGTTTCATGTGTCCCACTAAGATAGGTATTGGCATTTATTGGACCATGTACCACACTAACATTCCTATTTGTCATGTATCGTATTAAATATGTATCATTAATATACTTTTGTGGTGCATTGTTGGTATAATAATACGAATCAACTTTCTTCTTCTCTTGTCCATCATTATTAATATTATCATAGTTGGCAGTGGTTGTGGTTGGTGGATTAATAATCTCATACCACGTCGCAAGTATGTATCGTATACGATCACGATAATCATCATCTTCATAGTACGCAGGGAAGATATTTTCATCCCATACTCCCACCTTTGATACGGCACAATTCGTTATTACAAAATTACTCCATGGATTTTCAATTTTACCCCGTCCATAGATATATCCATAAGTATGTACAGCCAATTTGACATTATATTTACGTGCACGATGTAACTCCAATCCCATATTGTTCAATATGTCAGGAGGGTAGGCTATATCATAATTAGCAATTAACCAATGTGGTGCCGTTGGGTGTAAGAATAATGCATTATTGGCACCCAAGGAACAACCAAGGTTCGTTGGAAAGTGTAATATAACAAGTTCATTCATACATGCACCGGCCTTCTCATCGATTATACAATATTGTTGTATTGACAGTGTTGTTTCAGACATGAGTTTTAGTGATGTAACATCTGATAATGGTATTGATGATGATGATGATGATGATGATGATGATGATGATGCTGGATAATTGTTATTATTGTTGTTGCTATTGTCAATATTATCATATTCCTCCTCCTCCTCCGTCTCTTCTTCATTTCCATAGTAAGATGCAATTTTAACAAATTTCTTAACTTCCAAATACTCCTGTATAGCATTATCAATAACAATATGACTACGACTATATATACTATTGACAAATTGATATTCAGTATGTTCATCATACCATGTAATTATGGTCGAGCCAACAATATTTAAATCTATCGTATGTAGTAAACGACGTAAATATTGATTAGTGGGTGTGTCATTGGCAACAGTTATACCTAGGATGGGTAATGTATGATGATAATTGGATGTTGACATTGATGGTATTGGCGTTGTTGCTGTTTGCTCATTCTCCTTCTCCTCCTCATTCTGTCGATGATGATTATTAGAATGATGGTAGTCAATACATGATTGTACAGAAGAATCATGTAACCGATCTGCCAATACATTACGTGTACGTTCCATTAATTCATAATTAGGTATTGGTACATTATACACACTAGGATAAGTTTGATTTAATTGTTCCTTTGTGAATAATCGTTCCAGCTGCTGCTGATGATGAAGTTGTTCTTCTTCTTGTTGGATTTGTGGTGGATGATGTTGCTGTTGTCGTTGTGTTACTGATGGTGATGGTGGGATTAAATTAGTTACTGATAATTGCATAGCCGTTTCCCAAGCTAACCATTCATTATTATATTGATAGATTGGTAATTCAATATAATACATGTAACATGAATAATACGACATACTCACAAATAGTAGTAGTGCTAATTGATATTTTGTTAATGGTAGTATTACCTCATGTATAATTAATTGTACTAGTTTGAGGATATCACATGTTACTAAATGTAGAATTATGTATGCTTTATATATAATGGGTTGTAACAGTTGATATATGTATTTGTAGGTGTATGATTTGTGAATTGCAGTTGTATGTAATTGAAGTATCCTTGGTATTAGAATTGTTGTAATAAACATTGAACATGATTTGATTATTCTTTTCATTATTGTAATACTAATGAATTTGAAATATTGACAGCAATTACATATTGTTCGCGTATGACAGCTATTATTATTGCTTGCTGCGTAGGATTCGTTTCTAATTATCGTTGGCAAGATTGACAATGACGAATTAGTGGTTGTACTGGAAAAATGAGGAGGATGTTGCAATGACGATCTACCTCCTTGAAGATTTAACAATGATCTTGAACGCAATCGCCCAATGCCGCCATATTTTTTCATACCACAGCCTTTGTTATTATTTGTAGTATTATTGACGGTCGTCGTCATGGCAGGTGTATTATTAGGTGTCATGCTATGTTCGCTGTGCCGCTTTCGTAGCATCGTGTGGGGGGAGGAAGGAGGGTGTTGTTTTGTTATTTTCATTGGCGGGATTCCATGGCGGAGCTCCTATCTCCCCGAGCCGTCATTTTTAATTTTTAGGGACAGGGACGCGTGAGCTTCGGGAACCGACGGCGGTGATGTCTACAGCAATGTCGTCGTGCGACGGTGGAGGCGAGGAGCGGGCGTTGCCACCCGAAGTATGGGCGTCGGTGATGCAATATCTTCCATTCGAAACCATCCTCTCTTGTGCGGCGACATCGCGTATGATACTGCGGAATGCCATACCACTTTTGAAGACGTTGCATATTGATAAAGCGGCGCAGATGAATTTGGCCATCGCATATCGGTTCCGCGATGTAACAGAAATTAATATCAATTGTCTACTGAAAGTGGAGATCATACAAGAACCCGGTGAGCCCGATTGGCCAACAGCAGATATAGATTTCGAAAGTAGAATGAGGGTGGTACCATTTATCTTGAAGTTCCAAAAATTGGAGCGTATGATTTTTAGGGGACAGGGAGAAGATGGGGAGGTTCTCAAGAGATTCGCTATTGCGAACGCGAATTTTTTTGATGATGATCTAGATACTCCCACAGACCGAATGATCGCATTAATAGATAGCATATCTGGTGCATTTCGCTGTGGGGCATTGCCGAAGAAATTGAAGGTAATGGGGTTGTGCTGCCCAAATGTTGGAAGGCAGCATGCAAATTCTTGCAAAACGTGCCTGCGGGCATGTAAGAGCTTCCCTTTGGAATCTGTTCTTCATTTTGAGTCTAGGCAAAGCTCCACAACTCACGCTTACTCAGATCGAATGCATGAGCTAGATGTTTGCGTGAATATATCAACGATTGAGAGCGTCATAGAAAGCCGGCCCGGCGGTCACGAGTTGCTCTGTTCAGACCAGCGCCTTTTACGTTTGCTGGGTAGTGGTAGACATTATGAAATAGCTGCTGATGATGGAGAAGTTCTTCACCTCGTCAGCTACAACGATGAACAGCTTGTCGAGATCAAGCGGGTCATTGAATATGCTGAGTTGAGCGTCAAAGAAATTTCTCCTCTCAAAATCACTGCTGCTATACTGAGATCTTTCAGAACAGACAATTGTACATCGTTGCCTCCTCCCACTCGTCAGTATTTGTCTCCATTATCTATTCAACAATTGACGAGCAAGATTGGCCTACTCATATATGTGAAAGACTTCGAGAAGCCCCCAGCAAGTGTAATCGAACACTTTCTCCCGAAGATTGGATTGATTCTTACGGATGACGATAGTGATGAGTTTGACGGCATTGAACGGCATTGTCTAAGGCTTATTTTCGACTTCCTCGAAGTAACAGATACTCTTTGTCAGCAAATTGATGAACTGATACCTGGCCTGGTCCAGCGCTTGAGGGGCAATCTCCTATGTCTCGAATACGCAGTAAGCTCTTTGATGAATATTATTATAAAAGGCACTCCAAAGCAAAGAAATAGGATCGTCGACGCTGGTGGCATTCCACCATTGATCCAATGCTTAGAGTCATCCAACGACTCCGTTGTGATAGCTGCTGTACAATCCTTGGCGAAAATTGTTATCAGCGGACCAAACCATATTCGTAAAAGGGTGGTGACGAACGAAACAGTACCACGTTTTATTCAGCTACTTGGTTCCAAGCATGACAAATGTGTCGAGAGTTCTTTGAGTTTGCTTGTTACTGCAGCAAAAAGTCACGTCGTAGGAGTGTGTGGTAAATGTCTTCTCCCTCCAATGACACGCATGATGAAGTCACCTGCACGATTGCACATGTTACCTGAGTGCTCAACTCTTCTTGTGAATATTATCGATTTTGGTCAACCTCTTATTCAAGATGTGATTGATGCGGGTATTCTCCCGACAGTGATTGATATCTTGAGTACAAATCATGACCCCCCTATCCAGACAAATTTGGCTCATGTCTCAATCAAACTGGCTACTAGCGATCAAACCGGTGTGATTGCAAAAGTTGAGGGTCTACTTCCAATCTTGGTCACTTTGTTGGATTCATCCAATGACGTTATAGCCAATGAATCAATTGTAGCGCTTGGTAATATTGTTCAGATAGCCCCTGAATATCGTAATCTGGTAGTGGAGGCGGGAGTGATGAAGCACTTGCTACATATAATGAAACATTCCGAAACCTTTCACAAGTTGATAGATGGGGCTGAGATCTTGTTCCAGTTATTGCATTCAAGGGAATCTCAACGTGATGACAATTTGTCACACGTATGTGTCCACCACTTGGTGGAAGCACAAAAGAAACGTCGTCTTGATTCCACCATTGAGAAGGCGAATGTGACGAATTTGGGCTGCTTCATAGCCTCTAGAGTGTTTGCCGGTAACATAAAGGGGTACGTGTACAAGACAGGCAGTTCAGGTCTTGGGTACTACAGAGATGGATAATACATAAAATATATAATTTGCACTTCCACATGAACTGTAAGCAATGCCGAGCCCCTGTGTACCATATCTTGTGAGACTTGAGGTGCCTTGTTCTGCCATATTTCTTCATGCCATTCCCCTTATGTTAGGACTATTGTTGTCAACAGCTGGTGTATTAGTAGTATTCGGTGTCATGCTATGTTCGCTGTGCCGCTTGCGCGTATGTGAGGAGAAGGTGTTGTGTTTGATGCGTCATTTTTTTCGGCGGGAAGTTTTGGTCGTGTGATGTTGTTTGATGTTTTGGATGCCATTTTTTTCATGCCGCTTTTTTGATTATTAGACCATGGCACGCTTCATACTCGCACTTCTACTCTTCATTGCTAGTACTGCACCCTCTGCCACAACGGCCTTTTGTCCTACTGCTGCTGCTGCTGCTACTCGTCCTCTTCTTTCTCCTCGACTATTCGCCGCCGGAGAGAACGATGATTACGATGCACCCATACTGACAAACACAGCTCCTAGCTACATCCTAACCGACGCACCCATTGTCGATGATGAATGTTACATGGGTGCCGATAGTACCTACCTCGACTGTATTGACTTTGATCCATTAACACGTCCCACGCGGAGTGTGAATGCACATGACCAACCGCGTCGATTGCCCCGTTGGGCATATGGGGATGACAATGATGCCCCTACTGCTTCAATAGCACCAACAATCAATTGGGGCAATGGACTACTCCCGATTGTAGATGAGGACTGCTACTTAGGAAAAGATGGCAGTGCTGAAGAATGTGTAGACTTTGATCCACAGATTGTTAAACGACGATTGGTGCTTGCAAATCCCAAGAGTGCATGCTAAAAAAGCACTCCTAGGAGTAGTAGAGTAAGAGAAAATAATGTGGACGAGAGTATGATGAAAGTGTAAGATGAAAACATGATGTTTAGTTTCTATGTGACCAAGCTTAAGATACTTATGGTGCCAAGTATTGTTTTGTTGAATCAAGCAATTTAAGATTTGTTCTCTAATGATTTAAAAAGGTGTACGTACTTGTTAAAATCTCACTCCAACAAGCCTGATTTTCTAATTTACAATCCAAAAAGATAGATTCATTCTGTACATAATAATAATACTCGCCCTAATATTATCACCACCTTCACCTTTAACTCCAAACACGACGAACAAGTTTCATATCAGGATATGGATGAGCCTTTAACATTAACTTTTGTTTTGGTTTCCACTTGGCAGTTGGATCTATGAGACATAATTCATAATCCTGTATTAATCTTGCTGCCAATATTGTTATTTCGGCAATAGCCAAATTCGAACCAAGACAACGACGCTTGCCACGTCCGAATGGATCCGCGAATGCAGGATGATCCAGTGCTATTTCAGACAGCGTACCTTTACGTGCCAGCACAGCATCTGGGAGGAAACGTTCTGGTAGGAATAATTGTGGATTGTCCACATACCGTGAATCCATGGGATATCCACGTAGATTCAATCCTACACGTACACCAGCGGGTATGTCATACCTTACACCATCAATAACAACATCCGTATCCTCCTGGAGTGTTTTTATCATCATTGGCGTGGGTGGTGTGAGTCGATGAGATTCGCGTATGCAGGCCTTTAAGTAGGTTAACGACTGTATCTGTTCTACTGTCGTCACATCTGCTCCATTAAGGACTGTCCGTAGTTCCTGCGCAAGCCTCGTTTGTACATTGGGATTCGTTGCTAAATTCAAATATAACCAGCTCATGACGTAGGCAGTAGTATCAACTCCAGCCATTAGCATTGGCGTACCGAGTGATAGAATATCATTCGATGATAGCTCACCACGATTCACAAGCCGTCCAACGAAACTATTCTTAATCGCGGCTATGGGACACTTATTACTCCCCTCCACCACCACAGATGATGAGGTTTCATTTTTGTCATTATCAACTTCTGTCATAATACGTGACATGTACCCAGCCGTCTTCTCTCGAGCAAAGATGGTCGTTTTATCCATATATAGCTTAAATTTACGATATATATCACCACCAAATATCTTATCCATTGGATTAGTTATCAATTGACCAGTAAGGTCAAATGCATTCTGTGATGATGTTACAAAGTCAATATTACCCGGGTTTACAATACTGCTATCAGTGGTGCAAGGCGATTCACCATACATGATCGCGTAGAACATGTCAAATGCTGATCGTGAAAGAAAGTCAACGAATGCAATATTCTTGCTTTCGGTAATCTCATATCCTGCCACCTTTGATCTAAATAACACCAAAACACAAATCCGGCAGCGTCATGAAATGTTTCATTCGATGCTATTAGATCGAATTCTAAAAAAGAACTACAAAAACATAAACACAGCAAAATACTTACATTTTCGATACAACATTAGCAATGGATGGTAAGTATCCCTCCCAATCTTTATACATATCCTCTTCTAATGCATCTCTCCATACCCTCCATTCCGGACCATGTGACAAACTATATAAACCCAAGGTATTATTCGTTTCTTCATAATAATCACGAAAGTTTGTCACCGCCTCGGCACCACCAATCGGGAATTTCCCTTCCTTACGACATATCGAATTATATACTTCCGGATTGCTAATAATGATTTCGGTATCGCCCATAATTGACATGGCAAATACCGGTCCGTACTCGGTATACATTTCTTCATATATTTGAGAATATCGATCTATGCCTCCCCGAGCTAAAAAATCGGGCAGTGTCCCCACGATGGGCCATTTTGTTGGCATGGGAGGAGAAGCTGCTTGGAAAGCATGGCCACTGCCCAGCATTAACATTGCTAGTAGAACCATTATGACGATCAACATCGAAGATACACGAGTGGAGGCGGCCAGACAAAAGGTCTATTTCCGTCATTTTTTTTTCGTCAAACTCGAACGTCGATCAACCCATCAATCATGAGCACCAACAAGTCCCTCTCTCGACGAACTGCCTATAGAAGACTACGTCTCTAGCTGGCGTCATGGACTCGTTGCTCCTCCTTCCACGGGTCTTACAACAAGAACGTTACCCAATTGTAGGAGTGCACTACTCTCGTATGCGTATACTCTCGGTGCTACTTTTATTCGTAGTACTAGTACTTGGCGGCATATATAATAATATTGACTCTACCTTTCGTGGTGCCCAACTATTCTCTTGGGGTAATAGACCGCAGGTGAACAGTAGCTCGGCTGTTAATTATAAGTCGAAGAATTCAAACTCCTACTTAATGACGAACGCTAGTAGTAGTATTACAGTAGATCGTATTTTTTTGTTGAATGAGGATACGATTGATGCAACAAAACTATCAAGCAACGACGAAACATTATTTGATTCGGCTTATCATCCTGCTACAAAGAGTCCAGCAACAACGCATACCACGAGTCCTAGCCCTTCATTGAATCCGTCGAGCAATCCGAGTAGCAATCCCTCGTCTAGTTCATCAAGTAATCCAAGTAGTAATCCAAGCAGTAATCCAAGCTCCAAAGCTTATTCGGCAACGATGACAACGACAATAAAACCTACAATAGCAATAACAGAATCAACATCAATAACCGTCCCTTTGGCAAAAAGTGAGACGTCAATGTTAGCACATGAAATTGAAAGTATACTACATATACCAGAAGAGTCCATGATTGTACTCAATCTTAAAACACAGAGAGAGTGCTTACATCCTCATTTGATTGGTCGAATGTCTGGACCAATGCTTGTCAAACTAGTTTGGACTACTTCTCAGAAAGACAGTAATGTAATTATTGGGCGCTACGACTACTATGCTCCTCTACTTCCAGGGAAATACTATCTTGAAATTATTGCTACCATGTGCAACCAACTTACTGTACATACACCTCATGTTCATATTACTAGCATGTGTATGGTAAACCCTTCTCGACATCGATTGACAGAGGATGGAGTTTATATAAATGTTCTTCCTCCATCATCCTCCATGGTGATTGGCGATGAGAGTAGTGCAACTATCATTGGCCACTGGTATGATGCATCACCCGCAGGCGATAATAATACATACCTACCACTATATACAAGATATCAACCTCAGAATTGTAGAGGCGATAAAAGTACCTCTCCCAGATGCAGTAAAGCTACTAGTGTTGAACGGTTTATACCATACAAGTTCAATTTCACAAAGCAGATTGATATTAAGAAGCTATTGGAGGGAAGGCGAGAAAAAATCTGTTTTGTTGGTGCGAGTCATTCACGTATGTTGATTCGTCATTCTAAGGCACTAGAGACAATCCTCAATGACGAAAGCAACAGCAGCAGCAATAGCCTGAGTAAATGGAGAGGAGATGCGAATGGATTAAATTCATCACTTGGAGAAATATTTCAGTTTGATTTTGTTGAAGCTAAATTTGCATCAAACCTTACCAACAAGACCAAAATAAATGAAATTATCAACAAAAATTGTACAAAGATTATTATTGGGACTGGTCAGTGGGATGCTGGATGGCCAGGTAATGATCTAACTTCATTTACAGTGTATGAACATACTCTGAAACAAGTCATGGTTTTGATGCTAAGATTTCTTCCTCCCAGTGTGCATGTATTTTATCGTTCCGTTCAGTGAGTGCCTTCAGTATCTTGGTTTCATACTACTATTGTTGTGTTATATTATTGTCTCAACTACGTGTGTTGCTTTCATTATTCATTTGACTCATATAAAGCTACAACCCCATTGGAGACAAAATAGGACATTGTCCACCAAAAGATTGGAGAAGTCCAAATGTTATTGACATGTACAATGAGATTACAGAACGAGCCTGCAAAGCATCTGGAATGTCATTTATTGATACTTCTGATATCATGGGAATCATGTGGGATCGAGCTAGTGATTGGTGTCATTTCAATGATATTAGCTCTGATACGGAGATGATCTACTTTATTAGATCGGTCCTTTCAACGAATCAACCTTGATCACGTTGTTAGGTCATGTTATGCCAGGTTTGGACACTACTTTTGCTCCTGCTTGACCAGAGTTGGGGTATGCTATGTTGTCGAGATGTTCAGTTATATGTAGTGAGTCAATAGAGTTTAGAATTAATTATTGTTAGAACAGTCAACGTTTTTCGGGCTAAGTAGAAGAGCTTCGAGGTCCCGCAGTCGATAAGGATGATTGCCATCAGCAATGTGCCGAACATCGTCTCTAAATCTAGACTTGAGAGTGCAAATATCACACTCTTTATTGCAATCACACAGTAAGCACCTCGCGTCATTGTTAAATAATGATTCCTTACTATACTTGTCGGCGTATGTGCTGAACTGTCGAAGTATCTCTGCGTTGTACCAGTCAGCAGATATTGCACGTTTAAAAGCTGCCTCCACCCCATTTCTATCCATACCATCAATAACTACTGCTGTTACGAACTTGCCAGCGGAACAGGAACTGATGGAGGTATATGCATGGGACATGTCATCATGGCCAAACACTTCAATTTGAGCAAAATGAAGAAACGTCGAACTCTCCAATTGTAAACGGACATAACGTCCCTCTGTAAACTTAGGAGCGTCCCAATTACTCATTTGCGTATCCTCTGTAAACCGGATGTGTGCCACACTTTGGGACATGCTTGCGTCGAGTGCTTCTTTACCTCTCAAATCGGTACGAAATGGTTGCTGAGAAATCATGATAACACATGGAAATAGTCGTCTGCTATAGTAATCAACCGGTAGGGACGTATCGTCTGATGTATCGGTTCGATTCCACAAGCGAATATTCGTAATACATGCCGCCATCTGCAAATCAACTTCAAAATATGGGTGTTCCTCGAATTGTGTATGTGCGAGCGATGATACATCATTTCCGTTAATGTTGCCGTCTACCGCATTATTTGCAGACAAGCCAGTAGAGTCGTTGAATAGTGTGCTCATGTGACAAGGCTTGCCTAAAGCTAAGTTTCTTGGAGCTTTGTACAGTCTGAATTGTATGAGAATAAATCATTATTTTGAACTAGTGTCAGAAAGTAGACACTATTTGAGTGAGAGTAATGGTTGTCTTCGGCTGCTTACCGTTCGACCAAGGTTGGTTCTTGTAGAAATGTCGTTGCCTCTGGCTGGCCACAGCATCCGTGTTTATTATGTCCCCAACAGTATAGCTCACCAGATTGGGAAATAAACGCTTGATGAGATGAACCAGCGGCAACACTCTTAATTACCATTGGGCTTTCCCTCAGGCATTCGAGCTCTCCAAATGATGGAAACGAAGCACCTAACAAATTCTTCGGACCGGCTACGTACAGTTGTCCACCAGTCATTCGTTCGACACTCGTGCGGCTTTTTGTACCCACTTTCTCAGTTACTGATAAGGCTAGAGTTGTCGACGTTCCACAACTAACTTCGGCAATTCGTTCGTGTCGAAGTGAGTTGACAAGTGTTGGAGAAAACTGTGTGCCACAGCGATCGGGCCCTAGACCCAGTCGTCCACTGTCACACGCACCCCACACATACAACTCGCCAGATAATCCAATACACGCAGTATGCAATGCACCGCAACTGACTTTGACTACGGTTATATTTCTGAGGAGCCTGCTCGGGGTTGGGCAAAAGAAGTCAGTCAATTCGTTCCCGAATCCAAGCTTTCCACAGGAACCATCACCCCAGACAAACAATTCACCACTTGTCGTTATAGCAGCACTGTGTGAATATCCACAGCTAATTTCTTTGATCGATGATCCTTTCAGTACCTCGACAAGTTTTGGATAATTGCAATCTTGAACGCTTTCGCCATGACCGAGTCTTCCAAGAGAGCCCACACCCCAAGTGTAGAGTCTTCCAACCCGAGTTTTTTCATCTTGAACAATGATAGAAGCATGATTTGATCCGGCAGATAACTTATGACACTGTAATTGTCCACGAGGTGTTTGTAGATCGGACCCTCTCGTTGTGATTGAGCCAGCCAATAATCCTTTGTGTTCATCTATAGGCGCCAGTTCAAGACAAGCTCTCTTGATGTTCCATTGTTCATAGGCCTTTTCTTGTTGATCATAATGACTCATTCGTTCGACTTCCTTTTTTTGATCGTCAATAATGGCTCGTGTATTCTGTTCCTTTGACAATGGCATCCACTTTTCTATAAACTTCAAACGCAAATAATCAGCTTGCTTGATATCCTTCCTCTTCGTCAAATCAATAATCTCACGCTCCATGTTGCAAAACGATTGATGACCCCTTTCTCCAAGTATTTCTCTTTCGAGTCGTATATCATTGGCTAAAATGATTGCCATTTCTAATTGTGATAATCCTACGTGTGTACAAGTCGTTGGAGGTATTGATAGTCAATTGTTCTTGTGGAATGCAATTGATCATGGCACAACTCACCTTTTTCAAGCGTCTTGCCACGCAGGAGCAGGCTTTGAATCAATATATCTCTCTCCACCCTGGCTACCAAATGATCACGAATAGACTTGAGGTCAGTGATGCCGTCAAAATGAGCTGGCCAACAGCTGTGATATTTGAGAACTACTCTTAACTTTATAAGCTCCACGGCCCGCCGAGCATCCACCTCCTCCGCCTCTTCCTTAATGGCAGAATTATGATTCTCGTGTGTATGACTACTGTTCATCAACAATACCGAACTTCGTGGTGTTGTTTGTGCCACTGGACCAGAGACAATTTGTGTATTAGCAGTTTGGATGACAACATGAGTATTCCAATTGGATGTTCCACCCCAGGATAGTAAGCCACTATCTGTCAATGCAAATATTGTGTTATCCGTCACGGCAACATTTCTTGGCCTGCGGCCCCAAATCCCTGCCGTATTGGTGTTCACACCCATATTTCCCATACGTGCTACTATACGATCCTCCCATAATGATTGGATCAATTCCATGCCCTCGAATGAGTATGTGGTAGTAGTCATATCCTTCTTGGGCATGCCACTGTATTGATTATACGCTCCAGTTCCCAATACAAACACGCAGCCCGCCGCATCTAACGCTCTAGCAAGTTCAAAACTTGCACACTCCTTTGCCTTTTGAATGTACAATTTTCTTTCAGCTATGTTATCCAGTATTGTACGATATCGATCTGCCTCGGCTTTTGCTAGACTGTATGTACGATCAGCATCATCAATCGTCTTCTCGAGTAACCGTACGAGCTGATAGTGTGTCGCAAATTTAGGTGCTGTAACTCCACGATCTAATAGTTCACGTTTGGGATCACCCAATAGTAGCCATGCTGACTTGAAGCCATTGTAATCGATTGCTACTGTACTATTGCTCGTTGTTAATGACGTTGACGCTCCTTCCTCCTCGACTACTCTTTTGGCATATTTCTGAAATAGACGTTCTTGTGACTCCTCCATTGTTGTTATACCAATGACTTCGAGTAAATGGAAGAATTCGTCCATGTCAATATCACCACTACTATTTGTATCAAACAATTCAAATGCCTCTTTGGGTGAGAGCTTTGAATAGTCGAAGTCGTTTGCTTCTCCATTGGCCGAAGCTGAGCTAGCAACGATTTTGTCCTCCTCCTCCTCATCACCAACGACGGACGATGCATCCTTTACCTCCCCGCTTTCGGCATCATCTGGGATAGGTGCAACCCTAACCCTAACCTTGTTGTTCCGTCGGGTACAGGGACAAAAGAATTTCATTTTCGTTGCTGACACGAGTGTAGTAGAGAAAGCCGCATCTCCAAATATTTTCTTTGACAATTTTAATTTTTCAATTGACACTTTAGTGTATTGTCAAATAAAGCAATCTTTTGTCATGTACCATCCATCACGATTCCGAAGAATCAACTTTGTATGTTTCATTACACAACGAACATTCTCTATATCTTCTCCCAGCTTACCATATCGTATCATATGTACTCTTTTTAACTGATCTGTCCAAAAGAGTACACGTTTGGTACAGCTAGCAACAGTGTCATCGTTGTTGGTGTCATCGTTGTTGCCACCACCATTCTTACTAATTGCAATTGTACGCAAATGTACCGCTAGGTCGTAGCATACATGTAAGATGGATATATGTTCTGTACTTGCATTGTTACATGTTACGAAGGCAAAGTGAAGATTTGTTACAATTTGGATCAAGTGATCAATACCAACTTTACCTGCTTTCTTCTCATCATCATCATCATTATTAGTATCAAGTAGTGATTTCTGCTGCTGCAACAAAGTATTAATATAATTGATGTAATATTGTGAATATCCCGCTCGTATAAATCGTTGTGTTTCGGTGGGTATTGGTGGCGTACTAGTTGTTGTGGGTGGCGCTACAAAGTATGCTTCGAGGTTTAATATTACGCTTTCTGTTGCCTCCGTGTCCCCAGGAGATTGTGTAGCAATTTGTGTCAAGGTAGATAACATATTGCTAAATCTTGGGTGATTCGTATGTACCATCTCCTCCTTGATACAACGATGGCATTGGCATGTAAATCCATACTTCGTTATCAATCCCTCCCGTCTAACACCGTAGGGAGTTGAGGGTGGAAGGTAGGACCATGTTATCTCTGTACCTTTCGATATATTGGTATTCGCATGTACAATCATCACCTCCGTATCGATAGAGGTAGCATTACTACTACTATTATTATCTCCATTCAGAGAAGTAGTGCTGGCGGCTGCGGCCATACGACTAAACACTTTCACCGAATTAGGACAACAGCTGTGATTGATCATAGCCGCTAGTGGATATGCCCCCAGTATACGATTATAGTAGAAGGAATTATCGTCGTTGACGTTGTCGTCGTTAGTTGCTACTGCACTTTTCGTTGACCAACACTTTGCGATTCTATCGTAATTATGAAAGTCGGGTCCAAATGCATTACGACGGATGATATTTAAGATTGTCTCTTCATCTAATTCACTCAAGTTTATTGATACTGATGACGAATCAATATTACTTGCATTACCGACCAAGGTTTCCATTAATTCATTAGGATTTGCTGTTACTATTGTCGTTGGTACCTTGTCGGAACTCATTTGTAACAGGAATGCACTAAGCCGTTTGCGTGCACGATTGATATTTGTCTTGGATTGTATTTCTTCATCGATCAACACAGCAATTGCGGCTTGAACTTGCTTTACAAATTCATCCTCTGCTATCCTTTCAAGAACCTTGGCTGGGTCATGATGATCTCCTCCGCCATCTCCATTATTTGACTGTTCTAACAAGTAGCGTGTATGAACTTCATTTACATTCGCTGAAAAAATGGGTTGTATGACAAATAGACATTCACCCGCGGATACGTCTCTTGTTGTGATTATACCACGACCATGTAATACACTTTTTCGCTCGGCGTCGACTGCAATAGGACCAATAAATGGCAAGCATGACGGAATGTCAATAGAAGATGATTCTTTGTTATGGAACAATAGGGGGGATATATCGTCATTCAATGATGCAGTCGTTGGTTTGATTGACGCAGATAATGAAACGTTGCCAAGGCGGTCGGAAATGCTGCCAACCTCGTCGCCCAGCGAGTGAGGGTTTCTATTGCTGCTCTTTTTCGCAACCATGCTGCCACTATTCTACCAATTTATGGTGTTGCACCACCGTCAGGTTCCCGCTTTTTTGAGGTTGAAGGATGGGAAGGTGAAAAAAAATAATGAAGTGTCCTCTGCTATTCATCACCCTGGCCACCACATCATCGACTGCCGCCTTCGTCCGCACACCCGTGCCACCACTTCTTCTCCCTAGGCAGCGGCGCTGCGCCGTGTCATCATTTCGTGGTTGTGGGTGTGGCGTCGCCACGATAAGACGTAGCAGAGGAGCTACGACTACTCGTCTTCATTTCTTCGATCGACTGGATAAGGCATTCGAAACCGACGGTCCATTGGGGAAAGGTATCACCGTTGGCAAAGTCCAAATAGCGCTCTCTGTTACCAGTCGTGAACGCTCGTCGCGAGATTCGATATTTGCCATCCTCGAACGATATGGACGCGATAGTAATAGCAATGAAAGTAAGAACGACATTGGATCTCGGTACGATGATGACTACATCGACGGACGGGGGGATTCGAAATTATCGAAAATGTGTCATGAGATATGTTTGGCATTGTTACGTAAAAGCGATGATTGGTTGTCGGCATGCAGTACGAGTATATGGTATAAAGAATCGGACATGAGTAAGGCAGAGAGTTTATATAATCAATGGGCGGATAGAGAGGCATGTAAATTTGAAAAGGAATATATTCCTCCTCCTCCTACTAATGGTGGTGGTAGTAGTAGTAGTAGTACTATTGATGGAACTGTTGCCGTAATTAGTTTAGTTATTGAAATACAGGGTGATGAAACGAATTTCGATCGAGCAGGCTTTAGCATATCCGAAACGAAGAGTGTATTAACAAGTATAGCAAGTGATTGTCGTGTCGAGGGTGGTGATTGTTTAAATGCATTTGAGGTTTTTTGGACACCGAGCGAACCCACGGAGGTTGTCACTGAGAGAGATACAATAATTGATTTTCCAGAGCTAATTACGTTATAGATATAAAGAGAGGGATGGATGGATGCATAATGTTTTTAACAAATGTTGAGGGTATTCTTTTTCGTGGGTATTGCACTCGTACGAGAGCAGATATTTGACGGATATGTTGATCACTTCAGAAGGGCATCAGAATATTGTAAGATAGTGTGTGAGACAATTATAAAAGTTGATGACATACTGCAAATGTTGACTACTAAAACTTAAACTGGAACCATTCTCTCATATTCACTGTGACCTTGTTACGAATGTAATCTGCGGTGAGGCAACTTATACCTATTGACACAACCTAAGAGAGGTGTTCTAGTTCTAGGTAAGAGTCTGGTTCTGTTATGATTTGGATATAAATGTCATTATTATTCGATTATGTCACGGATATACGAGTCTCTTGCTTTGCTCCTCATCTCGACAAAAGAACTATTGTAAGCTGCCAAAGTTGTGTGAATTGATTCCATGCTGACATCACCTTCTTCGAATGATTCTCTCAAGTTATGCATGGCACGGAAACATCCAGCTGACGCAGAAATCGTCCAATGTTTTACAGCTCGTTCCATATTTCCAGAACTATTCCATGCCTCCAACGATGCATCTTGCCTCCTTCACATCCAGCCCTTCTTCAAACATCCCCCTTGACAATAAATGGTACCCAATTTACTATGTGCCTTACTACGACCAAGATCTGCTGCTCTAGTGTATTGTTTGATTGCATTCACACGATCCTGCTGAAAACCTTGTAATCCGTGTTGATAAAAATTAGCCAGTACACAAATCGAACCGGCATCATTTGCCTCCGCCCGCGTCATCAAATCTTCATTATTCTCTTCACGTGTTTTGCTTCTTCGGTCAGAATTGCAAAACGGACACTTGCTAGCGTTATTAGACTGACCGAAGGAGTACACCAAGAGTACACGCAGCCTCTACAAATATTCTTCCCGCAGCATGGATAATATCCATCCGTAGCCACATCTGCCAGCTAATCATTTGCTTTCGCAAAGTCGTATATTGGCACGGACTTTATAGTCGCAAGTGGAAGCGAGATACAGCATATTAATGTCGTTGGCATTGGTATGAAGCAAATGGGACAGTCCTCCTTGGCCGGGGGGTCCTTAAACAGCGCCTCGTCGCGTAGCTCGGCGGCTCGCAATTTACATGCAGTTTTATGCTTCGGCCAATGATTCCTTTAGCACGCGGCGCTGCAATACCTGGCGTGCATACAAGCTTTACACATCTTGAGACTGACATCGCCCCCCTCCTCGCCGCACTCGGTACAGCAGGCGTTTGTTGTCATCATACGCTTCCTTTCGTCGAGAATGAACTTCCCCACACACCTAGAAGATAACTCATTTTTTGGCGGGATGACTTACCGACTTCCTTTTTTCTCTACGTGCAGGCTGGTACAAAGCTTCCCGTAAAATGTAAAATCGATTCGAATATCATTGCTCCAACACACCTCATTCATTTCCGCTTTGGAGAGTGTAAGTGCGCGATATGATGCCTCGATTCGAATGGATACTCTCCATACGAGAGGCGGCGCCGACCACCATGCTCCTGTCTGACTCTTAGGAGACGACTTGGGTTACGGCATGGTGGCTGCACCCTCCTTCATGTTCTTAACTTCAAGAAAAATAATGGTGCCCCGCTCCTCGAGTAGTGGTGGTATGCGGATGACTACTCCACCGCATCTATCAACAATCATCATCTACGTGAATGCATGTTGCTAAATAAATGAGGGGGCACTATCATTTCTTTAGTTATGGAACGCAGGAGGAGCTGTGTTTCGGCTCCGCCCTCTGTTGATATGGACGTGAAGTAATTCTTTATTTTGGTATCGCGCTCACATACTTCTTCATCTTCCTTCTTTCCACAGAATTACAACACATTATTAACAACCATGGTTCTCGAAAAGCCCATCCTCATTGACTGTCGTGATCATCTTCACGGCCGTCTCTGCTCCATCGTTGCCAAGGAGCTCCTCGCCGGCCAAAAGATTATCCTCGTACGTGCCGAAGAGATGGTCATTTCTGGCTCACTCGTACGCAATCAAACGAAGTATCAGTACTTTCGTCAAAAGCGTATGAATACCAACCCAGCCCGTGGTCCATTCCACTTCAAATCGCCCGCACGGATTGTATGGAGGACGATTCGGGGCATGGTCAATCAAAAGACTGCACGCGGACAGGCGGCCATTGGTCGATTGAGTACCTTCGAGGGTATCCCACACCCCTATGACAAGATGAAACGCAAGGTCATACCCGCGGCATTACGCGTCGTGCGGTTGAAGCCCGGAAGGCAGTATACCAAGATGGGCGACCTGGCCAACAATGTTGGATGGAAGCATAAGGAACTCGTGGATAAACTCGAGGACAAACGTCGTGCGAAGAGTGAGGTGTATTATCAAAAGAAGAAGGCGACGCGGGCATTAAAAGAGAAGGCCGAGGCGGCGGCTGCGCCGGAATTGGCCAAGGTCAATGCCGTCCTTGCAGCCTCTGGCCACTGAGTTGAAATCGTAGACATTCGTTTATTAACATGACTAACTCAATTTTTGGTATCTAGGAGTGCACTATGATATTTAGCTCTATCAATAAACCTACAATATCTTATCAGCGGACCAGAGCAATTGCATCTAGAAGTAAGTAAATCACAAAGGAAGTACGACCCATTATCCTAGTTTCGAGTGTCTTTTTGGATTTAAGGAGCAAATAATGTTGCATTGATGTGACTGAAACCATGACGGTCTTATGAGACGTACAAGCGAAATCACCATAATAACCAACGAACAACAGAATGATCCACGAGCAAACTGTAACCAAAATTCTTCATTCCTTGCTGCATAGTTAGGATCGTACAAAAAGTCTTCTGGCTTCTTCCCTTCGCCCATACCAAGACCCACCTCGGACACGACCGATACAGTATCACCAATATTCACAACCATATGCATCCACTTATGCGGGATAAACATCATTTGTCCAGCATGCTGTATACAATCATGCCCATGATTACGTATCTCATACTGTCGGTCTGTATCCGGATACAATCTACGTATCCATTCAGCGCCAGTGACATGTAAGTCATCATTCGCCCAGTCTCTAGTTGTATGATCTTGCAGCGTGGCGTTATCCTTCCATCGTGCATGGTCCCAAAGTATCCAACGCTTCTTCCCAAAGATGACAATGTTCCATGCCTCTGGATGATTATGAAAGGTTAAGCCCTGTAAGTCTGATCCAATCGATATTGCTAAATGATCTTTCCAACGCAGTCGAGGGTCTGACTTGGACCTAATAATTGATCTCCTCCTTCCTATTGGTTCGTCAAAGTACGCAGACGTGGGCATGGGCAATGGAGTACAATCATCCAACATAGGTTTGGGTATAGCAATTTTACGATCGAAGAAATATTTCGTTGGATCGTACATATATTTGGTAATGAAATCATACAATGTCGTTGGACTTAGATTCTTTCCTGCATTGTCAGGACCAGTTTCACCAACTACCTTGGCATCACCCATGGTCGCTTCGGCATTGGGATACCGACGGAGCATTTCCTGTTTTTTCCAATGCGTCAGTGCCGCCCAACCATCCGTCACGCCTGATACTAGCACAGGCTTATTTCTCTCCCAGTATCGTCCTGACTCCCATTCTGCCACGGTTAGTAATCGAAGACCACATATGTCTGGATTGTTGTCATGACCATATTCCTCCCATGACGATGGTCCATCTTCCCACTCCACGGGGATTGGGTTGTATGGATTGTTGTCCCCATCGGCTACGATGTGTGCTGCTTGTAAGATTGTCATGATGACCGTGAATAGCACATCATTGTTTCTTGACGATGCACTACAACTGTCGTATTCTGACCTTCCACAACCCGAACAACCGTTCACAACTAGATACCTTCTACGATACTACTTCTTCAGGTTGTTGAGTTCTCAACTCTCTCAACTCTCAACTCTATTATTAATACGTAAATACTGATGAGTTCCCGCCATGTCAACCCTTGTTGAATCAAAAGATCGCCGTCTGTCTGTTTTTGTCCTCTCCTCACTTTTCGAGTCCACATCACACCAACATGAAATCCGCCATCGTTGCTGCCCTTATCGGCTCTGCCGCTGCCTTCGCCCCCGCACCGGCGGTCAAGACCACCACTGCCATCCGTGCCTTCGAGGATGAGCTAGGCGCACAGCCACCATTGGGGTTCTTCGACCCCCTTGGCCTTCTTAACGGCGATGTTAGCCAAGAACGGTTCGATCGACTTCGATATGTAGAGATCAAGCATGGACGTATTAGTATGCTTGCCTTCCTTGGCAACATCATTACACGTGCCGGTATCTACCTCCCAGGCAACATCGATTACTCGGGTGATTCCTTCGACTCCTACCCCCACGGTATTGCCGCCTTGATCGGCCCTAACGCCATCCCATTTAACGGACAAGGCCAGCTCATTGCCTTCATTGGATTTTTGGAGATTGCCGTCATGAAGGATGTTCCCGGCACTGGCAATGAATTCGTTGGTGACTTCCGTAACGGATACATTGACTTTGGATGG
>Ga0247833_1003075_pt1 | contig 22800 bp, 17 predicted proteins | sample LaCruzMarch2015__7_FD_187117 | JGI IMG/M metagenome (GOLD analysis project Ga0247833, IMG submission 187117) | Freshwater microbial communities from meromictic Lake La Cruz, Castile-La Mancha, Spain - LaCruzMarch2015_8m | ecosystem: Environmental > Aquatic > Freshwater > Lake | place: Spain... | reverse complement strand
TCTCGAAGCTTGGGGATGATCTGCTCAGCCAGTTCCTTCTTTCCGCGTGGCATTGGTTGCCTCCCTTGGTTTGCTCCACCCCCAGATTCTCTCTCTGGAAGTGGTGCTATTTAAGGGGGGCAGGTCAATTCCCGTCACGCCGCCGTCGAACGCTACCGCCGCATGCAGTAGCGGACCGTGAAGCACCGCTGGAGCAGATTCCGTCTGGAGTAGCGGCGGCATCGGGCTGGCTGTTGCGCATTGGCTGTACCCGGAAGCCCACGTTACAATTTACTGATCATTCATGCGGATTCGCTCATGCCTTTTTATTTCTTTCTGTGGACAGCGGAAAGCATAGGACACGTCTCGGAGCACGGCGTCTCGCAGGAAGAGTTTGAGGAAGTCGTGATGAACCCCGAGGGCGAAACCATCAGCCGTTCCTCCAAAAATCCGATTGCCTTCGGAACGACTGCTTCTGGAAGAATCCTCTGCTGCATCTTTCGCCGAATCGATAGCGACATTGTGCAGCCAATCACAGCGTTTGAAGTGGAGGAATGAGGATGCAGTTGACACCAGACCAAGTCGACCAAATGAAGTCGGCCCTTGCGGAGGGCAAACGTCGCGTTTCGGTTTCACTGACCGATGTTCAGCGGCAGTTGTGGCGGAATGAAGCAGCTGCGGAGGATCAGGACCGCGACGACACAGTGGCACGCGTCAGCCGGATTCGTGCGGCCGCGATCAGGCCAGGTTTCTTTGGTGATCTGCGGCGTGCGATAGCCATGGCGAGGATTCCAGATGCTCGCTTGGCCAGCCTGGTCAGCGTCGACGCCCAGCTTCTGGAGCGATTTCGCGAGGGCGAAGCTGAGCTCCCCGCCGCTGCAATCGAACGATTGATCGCCACGCTCGGACTCCGGCTCATGCACGAAATCCCGCGTGCTGCGGGGGCGTGACCGGTTGCTCACTCAGTCGTCGTCCTTGTCTTCAGAGTCCTTGTCTTCCGCAGTCTCGTCGGCTTCGTTTTCGAAAGCCAGTCCGCGGAGGATCGCGATCGCCTCGTCGAGCGACACGGCGTCGTAGCCGCGGATGCAGGCCTTGCGGTCACACTCGGCCAGGAGCAACGCGTCGAGAAAATCGGGGTGCGACTCGAGCCGCTGCCGGGCCCGCGCGCCGAGCGTGTGATTGCCATGCGCCGCGGCGTCTGCCAGCGACTCGATGAGCCAGCGAGTTCGCTCCGTGATCAGGTCGGCAAGCACCGACACGCCACTGGAAACCGGATCGGCGCGGTCGATCGCCCGGCCCACGTCGTGCACCAGTGCCGCCGTCAGCAGCTCCTCGTCGAACGGCCGCTCCTCATACACTCGGTCGAAGACCTGCAGCGTGTGTTCGAGCACGTCCCCCTCCGGATGCTTCACCCGATCCTGCTTCACGTTCTCGAGCACCCGCACCAGCTCCGCGATCCGGTCGAAACGATCGCCAGCCAGGTGCGCGAGGCCACCGGCGGGATCGCTGCCACGGGTCACCTCGCGACGGATCTCGTCGTGGCTGGGCAGCTGCTCCTCGGGCACCCAGCCGCGGGCCACCCGGCGGGCGGCGCGAAACCGGGACTTGGTCGAGTCGCTCCCCTTGGCCACCATGCGGGCCGCCTCCTCGGCGATCCGCTGCCGCAGCTTGTCGGCACCCGCGTCCCGCGATTCGTCGCTCATGGCTGTTTTCCTGGGGCAGGTAGCGGCCGCCAGCGGATGTTTTTCACGAGCGCCGTCGTGGCATAGGTGGCGATCCCCAGCGGCTTCGAAGGGCTCACCTCATCGCGGATCGACAGCTTCTTGTCGGCCAATGGCTGATCGACCACCTGCTCGTCGTCGATGAAGCAAACGATTCGCTCCGGGCTCACCCGCACGCGGATCGCATACCACCGGCCGGTCTTGAACTCCTTGAACGACGTCGTGGCGTTGTGCGCCGCATCCTCGCCATCGATGCTCGAGAGCCCCACCACACCGCCACCCCAGCCACCCACGATGAAGCTGCAGGGATCCTCACCCACGGGAAACGTCAGGCCGCAGAAAAAATCGTTGCCGTCGGCCCGCTGCGCGTCGAGCGAAATCTCGTAGTCCTGCCGTGGCACATCGCCCCCCCAGGTGATGCCGCTTAAGTCGGCGCCCATGCCGATCTTGATTGCGCCGTCCTCCACCACGACCTCCCCCTCGCCGCCGAAGCCGGTCGGCTTCCATTGACCGAGTGCCTTGCCGTCGAAGAGCGGCCGCCAGCCATCGGCCTTCGCGGCGGCGGACGTGCCGGAGCCAGCAGCACCTCCGCCGAGCAATTCAGCGACGAGCGTGTCGGCGGCATAGACGGTCCGCAAAGCCGCGAGAATGCCCGCCGCGTCCACCGACACAGCGCGGGCCTGCGTGTCGTCGTAGGCAATGTCGAGCACAAGCGACTGGATGTTGCCGTCGAAGATCAGGCCGACGAGTTCGCCGGCCGTGTTGACGACAGGGCTGCCCGAGTTACCGCCGATGATGTCGGCGGTGGAGACGAAGTTGAACGGCGTCTTGAGGAAGGCCTCGTCGCGTTCCAGCTTCGGCCGCAGCTTTTCCCATCGTGGCGGCAGGTCGAAGGGTGGCGAATCTCCCTTCGACCGGGCCCGCTCGAAGAGGCCGGCATAGGTCGTGATCGCCGGCACCTGCTTTCCTGCGTCTTCATATCCTTGCACCGTGCCGTAGGCGAGCCGCAGCGTGAACGTGGCATCGGGGTAGACGCTTTCTCCCTCACGCGCGAACACTGCCTGGGTGATCTCCGCATGTGCCTGCCGCTTGATCTCCCCTGCCGCCTCGACGATTTTTCGCAGCGACTGTGACTCCTCATCGATCATGCGTGCCAGAGCGAGCATCGGATCGGTCGACGCGGCGACCGCCGCCTGACCGCCCTCGTAGAGGCTGCGCCTTGTATCGGCATGGACGGTGTCGGGCCGCGCGGCGTCTGCCCCGCCCCGCTTGCCGAGGCCGGTACCACGGACGAGTTCCGCCGCCCGTTCCCTCGGTGATTTTCCTGAGAGCACCTTCTGAACCAGCGGATCATCGGGGCCGAGTGACGTCGCCAGATAGGTGAGCGAGTCGGCCAGCTTCACGATCTCGAAACCGTCGTAGACAGGCTCGTCGGAGAAGAGCGCAAGCTCCAGAGATTCACGATTGGAGTCGCGGTATTCCCGCAGCCGCTCGCCGCTCGGTTTTCCCGACTCGGCCGCAGCCCGCAGCAGCGTGCGGGCGTTCCCGAAATACTGGCAGTTGAAACCGACCGCCCCTTCGAGCAGATTGTGCCGCAGGGCGGCGGCGGCGATTTCGTCCTCCGCCTGCTCGATCCGATCGAACGGCGATTGCCGCGACGGGGATGCTGCTCCGGCAGCCCGCTTCGCCACCAGCTCGCGAAGCTCAGCCTCTGACGCCCGCTTCCGCGCGATGAACTTCGGATCGAGCAGCCCCGCGAGAATTCCCTCGCGGGCCTTGCGGCTGTTCTGCACGCCGAAGAGATCGCCCATCGCCTGACGCCGCTCCTCTGGCCCCTCGTCGGCATAGGCGGCGAGCATCACCTCGAGCCGGTTGAGCATGGCGAGCGAAAACGGTAGTTGCCGGTCCCGCATCGCGATCAGTTCGCGGAGCGTGCTTCCCCGATCCGTATGGCCGGGGTGGCCCGAGACGAAAACGAGATCCCCCGCCGTGACCGGCCGCCGACTCCATGTGAGATGGTGCGGCACCCGCGCCGGCCTGCCATCTTCGTAGGCGCGAAAGAAGCAGACGTCGAGGTTGTATCGCGGAAACTCAAAGTTGTCGGCATCGCCGCCGAAGAACGCGATCTGCTGTTCCGGCGCGAAGACGAGCCGGACATCGGTGTATTTCTTGGCTCTATAGAGATGGTAGAGACCGCCCTGATGGAGCGTGACCACATCGCTCCGCAGGCCCGTGGCGGCGAGCGACTCCTTCTCGATTTCCGCCATCACTGTGCGACGGGCTGCGAACGCGGCCCGCGGATCGAGGCCTGGCGTGACGGCCGCCTGAACGCGGGCGGTGACGTCTTCGATCGAGATGAGCACGTTGAGCTCGAGGTCGTGGCACTTGAGTTCGTCCGCCTGCGTCGCCGCCGCGAATCCATCAAGGGAGTAGTTGTGCTGCTCGGTGCCAAGCTTCTGAAGGCTGTCGGCCCCGACATGGTGGTTTGTGAGCACGAGACCGTCAGCCGATACGAAGGAGCCCGACCCGCCCGAGTTGAATCGCACCGAGGCCTGCTGCAGGTGCGTGAGCCATTCTGGCGACAGCTTTTTTCCGCCCAACGCGGCGGCGTGGTCCTTCTCCAGTCGCTCGAGCGGCGGATGGCTGAAGAGCCACATCCCCTCGTCGCCGCGGCCAACGGCCGCGACCAGCGCGCCGACCGTCGCGAAGGCGACAAGTCTCCGACGGAAAAGGGTCTGGATTAGGCGGGTGTGCGTTGGCTGGATCGTCTGCATGGTGAATGTCATCCCTCGGCTACCAGTGGCATCTCTTGTCCCCAAAGCCTATCGCAAACCCGTGGGCGGGTGGCCCTGCGGGGCTACCTACCGCGAAGAGAGCCGCCCATGCCTAGCGTAGGAAGGCCTTGATGTTTTCGGTATGCTCTTCCTGTACGGTTGGGCATGGTGCCTTCCGCCCCTCCCGCGAGAGATTCCGCCGTGGCCGTCGACTTCCAGCCCTTTTCCTGGCAGAGGATGATCGAAGCCGTGCAAGCCGTTCGTGACCGGGCGCTGCGGGCGACCGCGGCCCTTGAAAAGGCTGGTATCCCTTACGCCGTGGCCGGCGGTAACGCCGTCGCCGCGTGGGTGGCTCGCGTCGATCGAGCCGCGGTCCGCAACACGCAGGATGTCGATATCCTCGTCCGCCGCAGCGATCTGCCCGCGGTGCAGACGGCGCTCGAGGGGGCGGGGTTCGAGCGGGCGACCGTGATGGGAGTCGAGTGCTTCATCGACGGGCCGCAGGGGAGTCCGCGTGATGCCATCCATCTTCTGTTTGCTAATGAAAAGGTGCGTGAGTCGTATCCGCTCCCCACGGCCGACGTCACCGAGCGGGTGGAGGCGGACGACTACTCGATCGTGACGCTCGAGGCGCTGGTGCAGATGAAGCTCAACTCGAACCGCGACAAGGATCGCACGCACCTTCGCGACATGCTCTCTCTGGGCCTGATCGACGCCTCCTGGCTGCCGCGGCTCATTCCAGAGCATGCCGCCAGACTCCAGCAACTCATCGACGACCCCGACGGCTAGCTGGCCAAAAGGCCATAAAAGGGGACACAGCCCGTAGTTTTCGGCACGATACGTGCTGTTCCCCGTGGCGGCAAGTTTATAACTTGTCAAGGAGTTGACGCTGCTGGTGCGTGCTGAAGCCAGCCCGCCGGCTGCGGCATGCTCCTCAGCATCGGGAGCGGGAAACGAAAATGGGGACGGGAGCAGTCCTGTTCGGCACGATACGTGCCTCTCTCCCGTGGCGGCGAGTTTTCAACTTGCCGTATACACGAGAAACACGACATCGTGTCGTTTTCTCTTGGCCGACCTCCGTCGGCTGGTGCTCAACCGGCCATCCAGGCCTGACCTTCTACACGGCTCCCGTGGCGGCGAGTTTTCAACTTGCCGTATGCGGCCCCGAGCCCCACAAGATAGAATCTTATGGCCACGGCCGAAAGTATCTCAGCACATGTCGTAGCACATGTCGTGCCAAACGCGACGGGAATAAATCCCTGGCGGGAGCCGATCCTTTGGAAAAACCCGATCCGGAGTAATAATATACGTCGATGATATCTTGAGGCCTTCCGGTTTCCATTGGAAGAGATCGTGACTGCATGAGCCACACCATGAGCCGCATCACGCCTGCCATCCTGAGATCGCTCTGCCTGCTGGCGGTTTCCGCCACGGCGGTGGCTGTGCCCGAGCGGATCGCTCAGGCCTCGCCGTCGCCGGGAGACATCGCCTTCTTCGAGGCGAAGATTCGGCCCGTGCTCGTGCAGCACTGCTACCAGTGCCACTCCGCCGAGGCCCTTCGGGCCGGCAAGCTCAAGGCCAACCTGCTCGTCGATTCCCGCGATGGCATGGCCAAAGGAGGCGAGAGCGGCGCGGCCGTCGTGCCCGGCAAGAAAGAGGAGAGCCTGCTGCTCGCGGCCCTCAAGTATGACGGCTTCGAAATGCCGCCGGCAGGAAAACTGCCCGACGAAGTGATCGCCGACTTTGAGAAGTGGATCGATATGGGCGCTCCCGATCCCCGCGACGAGCCCACGGCCATAGTGGACGAACGGACGATCGACGTCGAGGCGGGGCGACAGCACTGGTCGTACCGCCGACTGGCGCCAGTGGCGGTGCCCGACGTGAAGAACCCCGCCTGGGCGAAGAACGACATCGACCGGTTCGTCCTCGCCAGGCAGGAGGCGGCCTCCGTCGCCCCCAGCGCTGAGGCTAGCAAGGAAACGCTCGCACGGCGGGTGTTCTTCGACGTCATCGGCCTGCCGCCCACGCCGGAAGAGCTCCAGCAGTTCCTCGCCGACACGTCGGCCGACGCCTACGAACGACTCGTCGACCGGCTGCTCGCCAGCCCGCGGTTCGGCGAACGCTGGGCCCGCCACTGGCTCGACACGGTGCGGTTCGGCGAGAGCGGCGGCTACGAGTTCGACTCCGACCGCGGTGGCGCCTTTCATTATCGCGACTGGGTGATCAAGGCCGTCAACGCCGACATGCCCTACGACGAATTTCTGCGGATGCAGGTGGCGGGCGATCTGATCAAGCCGGGCGACTACGAGGCGACGAGCGCCACCGGCTTTCTCGTGGCGGGTCCTTATCCCAATCAGGTCACCGCCAAAACCGTCGAACCGATCCGCTACGACCAGCTCGACGACATGGTGGCTACGCTCGGTTCGAGCGTGCTGGGCATGACGATCGGCTGCGCCCGCTGCCACGACCACAAGTACGACCCAATCGCCCATCGCGACTACTACGCGATGATCGCCTGCCTCGGAAAAGCCGTGCAGCAGGAGCGGGGCATCGACCCCGCCCCGGCCGCGACGAAGGTGAAACACGACGCCTGGCTGGCGACCAAGGCCCCGGTCGTCGCCGAGGTGGACCGTTTTCAGCGTGAGCAGCTGGCTTCAAGGCTCGCGAAATGGCTCACCGGTGACGCCGCCAGGCAACAAGCCGCCCCTTGGCAGGTGCTCGACCCACAGTCGCTCAAGGCCGCGAAAGCCACGCTGCTCGAGGAGGCCGGGGATACGGTTGCCGCCTCAGGGAAACTTGAAGGGGACGACAGCTACACGCTCACGTTCCGCACCTACCAGAAAGGCCTGACTGCCCTGCGGCTCGAGCCGCTGGCGAGCCCGTCAGCGCCCGGTGGCGGCCCCGGCACGGGCAAGGATGGCGGGTTTCGGCTGAGTGCGCTCAAGGTCACGGCTACCCCGCTCGTCGCAGCGCCGGATCGAAAACCTGTCACGCCAAAGCTGCAGGCGGTGGCTGCGAGCTTCCAGGAGCCGGGCTTCGAACTGGACAAGGCGGTCGATGGCGACGGGAATACGGGCTGGTCGATCGGCGGCCAGACCGGAAAAGACCATGCCGCGGTCTTCGCCTTCGACCAGCCAATCGGCTTCGAGGGCGGCACGCAGCTCACCGTCGAACTCCGGTTTCAGGCCAATCAGCACGGCCTCGCGAGGTTCCGCCTGGCGGCCGCATCGACGCCCGAGCCGCTCGGCCTCGCCGACGCCGCCGCGCCGCAGGCGGTCCGCGAGGTCGCCACGCTCTTCGATGCCGGGGGGACGGCCGCAGGCGATGTGGCAAGCGAAGCGAACGCCCGCGAAGTGCTCCGCTGGTTCCGTCGGTTTGATGCCGATACCGAGCGGGTGATGGTTGTCCTCGACGCGATCGACGCGAAGGAGCCGAAGCCCGACCTGCACCAGGTCTACGCCGCCACCAACGGCGCCTGGGTGATCACCGGCAACTCGCAGGCAGTGCGGAGCGGCGAACAGGATGTGTTCGTGCTCGCGCGGGGAGAGGTGGGCCGCAAGAAGGGCAAGGCGGCGCCGGGGTTCGTGCTCGCCGCGGTCGCCTCCGACAACGCCGAAACAGGCTTGCTCTCGGACCAAGAGAGCAAGCCGCTGCCCGACTCACGCCTCGGCCTGGCAGCATTTCTCACCGACGTGAACCGGGGCGCCGGCCCGCTCTCGGCCCGCGTAATCGTCAACCGTCTCTGGCACCACCACTTCGGCCGCGGCATCGTCGCCACACCAAACGATCTCGGCACGCAGGGCGACAAGCCCACGCATCCGGAACTCCTCGAATGGCTGGCCAACCGGCTCGTGGACGAGCAGTGGAGCCTGAAGGCCATCCATCGCCTGATCGTAACGAGCGCCACCTACCGGCAGTCGGGCGCCGTCGATGACGCCCGGCGGACCAAGGATCCCGACAATCTGCTCCTCTGGCATCGCCGGCCCACGCGGCTCGAAGGCGAGGTGATCCGAGACGCGCTCCTCGCGGCATCCGGCCGGCTCGTTGCTCAGATGTATGGCAGGAGCTTGGTCGGTGCGGATTCCCCGCGCCGCAGCATCTATATCCGGGTGAAGCGCAGCGAGCCGGAGCCGTTCCTGGGGGTCTTCGACCAGCCGGAGCCGATCCAGTCGGTGGGAGCGCGTGGCATCGCGACCGTGCCGACGCAGGCGCTCACGATGATGAATTCCCCGCTCGTCCGCTCGGCTGCCGAAGGGCTCGCGGAGCGGGCCCGCAAGGCCGTGGGCGGCACGGGATCGGAGACAATTGAATACTGTTTCATCGTCGCCTTGTCGCGGAAGCCCTCGGCCGACGATGTCACGCGATTCACCAGCTTCCTCGCGGCCCGCGAACAGGCCGCCGGCGGCGGCGACGAGGCCCAGCGGAAGGCCGCCCTCGCCGACGCCTGCCACCTCATGCTCTGCCTCAATGAGTTCATCTATGTTGACTGATCAAATGCGGTTGACTGATCAAATGCGGTTGACTGATCAAATGCGGGCGACTGACCAGACACCATCGATCGGTGAACTGCTGCTGCCCGCCCGGCGGCGGTTTCTGCGCGAGTCCGGGCTCGGCTTCGGGTCGCTGGCGCTGGCATCGCTGCTCGGCCAGGATGCCAGCGGCAATACGTCCGGTGATGCGACCGCTGGTGCCGCGGGAAGCATGCTGCCGCACCATCCCCCGAAGGCAAAACGGGTGATCTGGCTCTTCATGACGGGCGCGCCGTCGCAGGTGGATACCTGGGACTACAAGCCGGAGCTGCAGGCCCGAAACGGCGAGCCGCTGCCAGGGGCCGACAGTCAGGTCGGCTTTTTTCAGACCAGCGGCAAGTGCCTCGCGAGCCCGTTCAAGTGGGCGCAGCACGGCCAGTCGGGCACATGGGTGAGCGATCTTTTCCCTCACCTCTCGCAGCACGTGGACGACATCTGCTTCATCCACTCGATGCACCTGCGGGCCAACAACCACGCCCCGGCGGCGATGGAGCTGATGGGCGGGTTCAGCCGGCCTGGTATGCCGAGCATTGGGGCCTGGCTCGACTACGGCCTCGGCTCGATGAACGAGAACCTCCCCAGCTTCGTCGTCATGCACGAGCGGAAGCCGCGTGGCGACGACCAGATCTGGTCGGCCGGCTTCCTGCCAAAGAATTATCAGGCGCTGGCGATCGATGCCCGGCGGCCGGTGGCGATCGACAACCTCTCGCTGCGGCAGGGGCACAGCCTCGAATCGCAGCGGGCGGAGCTCGACCTGCTCGCCGCGGTCAATGCCGCGCATGCGGCCGGCCGACCCACGCAGGCCGATCTGGCGGCGCGGATCACGAGTTTCGAGCTGGCCTACCGGATGCAGACGGCCGCGCCGGAGGCGATCGACCTATCCCAGGAGTCGAAGGCCACGCACGACCTCTACGGCACCGAAGACCCCAAGTGCAAGGTCTTTGCGAAGCAGTGCCTCACGGCCCGGCGGCTACTGGAACGGGGCGTGCGGTTCGTGCAGATCTTCGCGGGCCGCGGCGTGGGCGGGGATGGCAGCGTGGACGACGTGCCGTGGGACGGCCACAGCAACATCGAGACCAACCACCGCGAATGCGGCCTGGCCACCGACCGGCCCGCCGCCGCGCTCCTGGCGGATCTGAAAGCACGCGGTCTGCTCGAAGACACGCTCGTGATCTGGGGAGGCGAGTTCGGCCGCACAAGCGACTCACAGGGGGGCAAGGGCCGCGACCATAATCCCGGCGGCTTCACGCTCTGGATGGCCGGCGGTGGTGTGAAGGGCGGATTTCATTACGGCGCGACCGATCCCTTCGGCTACAAGGCGGTGGAGAACAAGGTGCACGTCAACGACCTGCACGCGACGCTGCTGCATCTGCTGGGCATCGACCACGAAAAGCTCACCTACCGCCACAACGGCCGGAATTTCCGACTGACGGACGTCGGTGGTCACGTCATCCCCGACGTCATCGCCTGAATAAAATGGGGACGGGAGCGATTTTCCCCAGAACTGCCCTAGATTCGCGTTGCATTCCGATGACCGAAAATTCGCTCCCGTCCCCATTTTAACCGAAACAGGCGGGCACCAACCTGCTGGCGGGTAGGGCGCTGCACAGGCAGATGTTTCCGCTCCTCCCGCAGGAATTGGGCCGAGACTTCAATCTGGCCGAGGTGCTCCGCCACGGAAGCCTGCCCGTGATCTGGGCTGCCCCCGACAGACGAGAGGCGCTCGAGTCGTATGTGCAGATGTATCTCAAGGAGGAGATTCAGGCCGAGTCGCTCGTCCGTAACCTGCCCGGCTTCGCCCGTTTCCTCCCGGTGGCGGCGGTCTTCCATGGACAAGTGCTCTCCGTCGCGGGGCTCGACCGCCGGCTGATCGTCTATCTCGGTGATCGACCCCAGCGCACCGAAGACGGCATCGATGTGCTGCCACTGGGCGGATTCCTCGCTGCGCTCGAGGAGCGCAGCCTTTGGTGACGAGCGGAAATATCGCGAAATAACTGCCGGACTGTTTTTCCCCCGCCAGCAGTTGACGCGTTATGTATACGTCTGTATAGTCCTCGCGGAAACAAGCATCCGCACGCCCCTGAGGACCTTCGCCATGCTCGCACGACTCCAAACCTTTTCACTGCTGGGAATAGACGCGGTGCCCGTGGACGTGGAGGTCGACGTCTCGACCGGTGCCCTGCCCTCGACCGTGCTCGTCGGCCTGCCCGATACGGCCATTCGCGAAAGCACGCACCGGGTGGCGCGGGCGATGGTCAATTCCGGATTCAACCGGCCCAATGACCGGATCGTGATCAACCTCGCCCCGGCAGAGATGCCGAAGCAGGCGGCCACGTTCGACCTGCCGATCACCCTCGGCATTCTCGCCGGCAGCGGCCAATTTTCCTCGGAGCGGTTCGAGCACTACGCGGTGGTGGGCGAGCTCTCGCTCGAGGGTTCGACGCGACCAACGCGGGGCGCCCTTTCGGTGGCCATCGCTGCGGCGCGTCAGAAGCAACTGCGGGGGCTGGTCGTTCCAGCGGCCAGCGCGATGGAGGCCGCTGTTGTCGAAGGCATCGACGTGATTCCCGTTTCCTCGCTCAGCGAGGCCGTCCAGTTTTTCGCAGGCGAAATCACCATTCCGCGATGCCCGCCGAGGGTCACCGAATGGTTCGACCGCTTCGCCGCCTACGACGTCGACTTTGCCGACGTCCGCGGCCAGGAGGCCGCCAAACGCGCGGTCTGCGTGGCGGCAGCGGGCGGCCACAACTGTCTGATGGTTGGGCCTCCCGGCGGCGGCAAAACAATGCTCGCCAAGCGGATCCCGACGATTCTGCCGCAGCTCTCAGCTGCCGAGTCGATCGAGACAACTCGGATTTACAGCGCGCTTGGGCTTTTGTCGGCCGGTCAGCCACTGCTGGCAACGCGTCCCTTCCGCGCCCCGCACCACACGATCTCGGAGGCCGGTCTGATCGGTGGCCGATCGATACCGATGCCCGGCGAGATCAGTCTCGCCCACAATGGAGTTTTGTTCCTCGATGAACTGCCCGAGTTCAACCGGCGGACGCTCGAGGTGCTCAGACAGCCCCTCGAGGACGGCTCTGTGTCGATCAGCCGTGCGAAGGGCAGCACTCGGTTTCCAGCCGACTTTATGATGGTGGCGGCCTTCAATCCCTGCCCGTGCGGCTACCGCGGCGATCCGCGGCGGCAATGCCAGTGCACCGCCCCGCAGGTGGAGCGTTATATGGGCAAGATCTCGGGGCCGCTTCTCGATCGGATCGACATCCATCTGGAGGTGCCGGCGGTACCCTTTCGGGAGCTGTCGGCCAGCCGGGCCGGAACGTCGAGCAGCCAGATGCGAGAGGCCGTGATGGCCGCCCGATTGCGGCAGGCGGCCAGGTTTGCCGGTCTGATGATTCGCTCCAATGCGCGGATGACCAGCCGGCAGGTCCGCGAGTTTTGCCCCCTCGATGCGTCGGCCGCCGAACTACTGCGGGCTGCAGTGAGCGACCTTGGGCTCTCTGCCCGGGCCCACGACAAGGTTCTCCGCGTTGCTCGCACCGTCGCCGATCTCGATGCCTCCGATACGATCGGCTGTGGCCATGTGAGCGAGGCGATCAACTATCGCATGCTTGATCGCGGACTGTGGACATGACGGAATGCCGTCCCGTCAAGCCGTCGGTTTTGAGAATTTGCCCACTCTCTCGACACCCCGGGCGGCCATCTGCGACACTTCGATCCATGACACGATCGGGTTTTTCAACGTCCAACGCCAACGCTCACTCCGCGGCCAACTCCGCGGCCCGCCCGGCCGGCAGTCTCCGACGGCAATTGATCGCGGCAGCGATTGCGCTGGCCTGCCTTGGCGGTCTCGCCCTGTGCATCGATCTCGACGTCGCCCGCTGGTGCAAAGCGGGCCACCTGCCGCGGGAGATCATACGGTTTCTGAATTTTTCCGAGGTCTGTGGGCACGGCATCGGCGTGGTCACCATCCTGCTGGCGGCGGCCGTGCTCGATCCGACGCTCGGCGGCTGGCATGCCCGGCCGCGGTGCGGCATTCTGCCGGTCAGTTGGGACTTCGTGCGGATGGTCGTCGCGGGATTCGCGGGCGGACTCATGGCGACTGTCATCAAGGCCACACCCTTGGACAGGGTCCGGCCGCGGGCCGCCGACCTGGCCGCTGCGGCATCGGCACTGTCAACCTTTGGAGACTCCGTCGCGACAACGATTGCCAGCCACAGCGACGTCAATAGTTTCCCTTCGGGGCATGCTGCCACTGCGGCCGGGCTGGCGGCCGCACTGTCCTGGAAATATCCGCGCGGCAGGTGGTTCTTCGCCGCGATGGCAATGGCCGCCGCTGCGCAGCGAGTGGCCAGTTCGGCCCACTATCCCAGCGATGTTCTGCTCGGAGCCGCCCTCGGCCTCGTCGGTGCTGCGTTTGTGATCGGCATGTCACCGCCCGACACACACACCCTCGCGGACGATTCCCTCACGAGTCGAGTCCCGCAATAAGCTCGAATTGCTGTGCAGGGGCGCACATCTCGGGCGAATGTGGAGTGTTTTGCCGCTTCGTGATAAACTCTGCCGCTGAGGCGATCGTCCTTCCCACCTTTCCGTACCCGTTCACTGGCCAGCGATTGGCCGGGATCCCACATGCCAGCCCCTAAAAAAGCCCGCAAGAGCACCGTCGGCAAGGCAACTGACCCGACTGCCTCCGACGCCGTGGCCGCTGATGCCGCCGATACCTCAACCGCCACAGCCGTTGTCGTTGCCAAACGCGGCGGCAAGCGGGTGCTGCTCGTGGACGACGACACCGAAATCGTGGAATCGATGCGGACCGTACTCGAATCGCGGGGCTATGAAATCCTGGTTGCACGTGATGGCAATCAGGGGCTGATGATGGCGGAAAAGGACGAACCCGACCTCGTCGTACTCGACATGATGATGCCCAAACGCAGTGGTTTTCTGGTGCTGGAGCGGCTCCGACGGAGCCGCCCCGTGCCCATGAAGGTGATCATGATCACCGCCAATGAAGGTAGCCGTCACAAGGCCTACGCCGAGATGCTGGGCGTTGACGACTACATCCGCAAGCCGTTCGCCATGGATCGCCTGCTCGAGAGCATCGACAGGCTGCTGTCGTAGGCGGCCACCGCCCCAGCCCCCCACACCTCCGCTGGCAAATTAGCCCCCCGCTGGCAAATCAGGGTGAATGCGCAGGCATTTCCTGAGATTGACCCGTTTGAAGGGGAGGCCTACATTCCGACGGCAGCTTCTGGTTTGGTTCGTTTTCAGGCAGAAGGATCACTTCGCCCGTGCCGCTCCCCACACCCCTGCCGGCCTCGCACGACGATCTCAAGGAACGCGTGCGCGATGCCGTCGACATCGTCGATCTGGTAGGGACATACCTTTCCCTGCGGCGGGCTGGCAAGGCCATGGTGGGCCTGTGCCCCTGGCATGAAGACTCCCGCCCCAGCTTCCACGTCAACCCAGAACGCCAGACCTTCCGGTGCTGGGTCTGCAACCTCGGCGGCGACGTGTTCAGTTTTCTGATGCGGATGGAACGGCTCGAGTTCCGCGAGGCGCTCGAACAGCTCGCCCAGCGAGCCGGCATCGACCTGCCCCGTGGCCGTGGCGGACTCCCACCCGACGAGAAGGTATCGATCCTGGCGGCGGTTGCCTGGGCTGCCGACCGCTACCGCGACTGCCTGCGAAGTGCCCCTGAGGCGGCGGCTGCCCGTCGCTATCTCACCTCGCGTGGCCTGACACAGCAGACAGTCGATACGTTCCGGCTGGGATTCGCGCCACCCGCATGGGATTGGCTGCTGAAGCAGGCCTCCGCCGCTGGCATTGCCACCGATCACTTGGCGAAGGCGGGCCTGGTCGTCGAACGCCAGGGCGGTTCAGGGCACTACGACCGCTTCCGTGATCGGCTGATGTTTCCCATCTGCGATCTGTTCTCGCGGTGCGTCGCCTTCGGTGGCCGCGTGCTGCCGGGCGCTCCGGCTGACTCCGCCAAATACATCAACTCTCCCGAGACTCCGCTCTTTTCGAAGAGTTCGATGCTCTATGGCCTCGACACTGCCCGCGACGCGATGAGCAAATCACGGCGGGCGATTGTCGTGGAGGGTTACACCGATTGCCTGGCAGCTCGGCAGGCGGGCATCCACGACGTCGTTGCGGTGCTGGGAACGGCCCTCGGCGAACGGCATGCCAAACTCTTGCGGCGGTATGCAGACCGAATCGTGCTCGTGCTGGATGGCGACGATGCCGGCCGCCGCCGGGCCGACGAGATTCTGGATGTGCTCCTTGCCGAACCGATCGACGTGCGGATCGCCCGTCTGCCATCTGGCGTCGATCCATGCGAGTTTGTGCTCGAGCAGGGCAGCGACGCATTCGAGGCACTCCTGGCCACGGCTGGCGACCCGCTCGATTACCGGCTCGACGAGGCCCTGGCCCGCCTCGCCCCCGACGCCGGTGACGACGCCGCGCTGGCGGCCGTGGAGAGCGTGTTGATGGCCATGGCGAAGGTGTCAATGCAATCTTCGGTGAGTCCATCGCAGGCTCGGCTTCGCGAGGATCAGGTCGTGGGCCGGCTCTCCCGCCGATTTGGCCTGTCGCGTGAGGCGTTACGATCCCGCATGCTTGCCCTGAGAAGCACTCCCGCCCGTCGTTCAGCGGGTCTGTCAGACAGATACGATGGCACCGAGCCCACGGCCCATGCGCCGGGCATCATGCGGAAACTGCCGGCCTGGGACCGCGAGGTCATCGAGGTGCTTGTCGGCGTCCCTGAGGGCGCGGGGCTGATCGTTCGCGAGGTGCAAGCGGCGGAGCTGGAAACCCAGGAGGGACGGGCCGTGCTGGAGGCCGCCCGACGACTGCATGCCGACGGCCGCCAGATTGCGTTGGCCGGCCTGTTACTCGAAATCCATGATCCCTTGGTGCAGAGCCTGCTGGTGGCCGTTGACGAAACGACTGCCGCGCAGACCGCAATCGACCCCAAGGAACGCATGCACCACCTGCAAGACGCACTGCGACGCCGCTCGGCCCAGCGGCAGGCGCATCGAAGCGCGCGGACACTGAAAACCTCCCGGCTGGATCCCGGCTCGGAGGCTGCTCTTCTCGAACAGCTCGTCGCGCAACGGCGGGCTGTTCAGGGTATGGCTGAGTTCGATGAGGGCATGACCGAACCCAAGGATGGGTGAAGGTGCCCGTCTCGTCGCTGCAATCGGCCTCGCCGGAAACTTTTGTTTTCCGACAGGTCGGGGGGCGGTGCGCGAGGTGACGGTACGATGGTGAAGGAGAACCTACTGATGAGTCGATCTGTGAGCACCCCGCGGATGTCCCAGCACGAACACGACCCCCGTCCGGCCCCGGCCGACACCGAGCCCGCAATCCGGCACGACCCGGCGGCAGAACCCGCCGCGCCGCTGGCCGGCTCAGCGGCCCATGCCGACGCCGATCTGACGACACTGATCGGCCTCGGCAGGTCGCAGGGCTACCTCACGTTCGATCAGGTGAATTCCTACCTGCCCGACGAAGCGGTCGACCCGGAGAAGATCGACTGTTTGCTCGTCGCGCTTGAAGAACAGGGAATCGAACTGGTCGACACTCCACCCGAGCCACGTGAGGTGGAAACGTCCACGCTGACGCCTGCCGCCAAACCGCGGGCTGCGCAGCCGCGTCGGGACGAGGCAATCACGACCGCCCCGTCGAACGCCGGAAACGATCCGATCAGGATGTACCTGGCCCAAATGGCCGAAATCCCCCTGCTCACACGGGCCGAGGAGATCTCGCTGGCCAAGCGGATCGAGGTCACCCGCAAGCGGTTCCGTCGTGCGATACTCGGCTGCTCCTACTCGCTTCAGGCCACGGTGGAGACTCTCCGCCGCGTGCACGAAGGCAAACTGCCGTTCGATCGCACGATCAAGGTGTCGCTCACCGAACGTCTCACGAAGGAGCAGATCCAGGCCCGCATGCCCCACAATCTGCAGACACTCGAGCGGCTGATTGAGCAGGACAAGACCGACTTCCGCCTGCTCATCAGCCGGAAAACGACGCCGTCCGCGGCCCGTGCCGCCCGGCTTCGATTTCGCCGCAGCCGCGGCAAGTCGCTGATGCTCGTCGAGGAGTTGAGCCTGCGGACGCGACGCGTGCAGCCGCTGGTGAAACTGCTCCGCGGCCTGTCGGGCCGCATGGACAGCCTGCAGCGGGACCTGCGGCTCATGGAGGCCGGGGAGATTTCCCGTGACGACAGGGCCGATATGCGGAAAGAACTCCGCGACCTGATGCTGACGACTCTCGAGAGCCCGCGGTCGCTCCGCCGCAGGGTCGACATGTTTGCCAGGCTCAAGTCGGAATACGAAGCCGCCAAGCGAAACCTCTCGGCGGCCAATCTGCGGCTTGTCGTGTCGATCGCCAAGAAGTACCGAAACCGTGGCCTGAGCTTCCTGGATCTCATCCAGGAGGGCAACACGGGCCTGATGCGGGCGGTGGACAAATACGAATACCGCCGCGGCTTCAAGTTCTCGACCTACGCGACATGGTGGATCCGGCAAGCGATCACGCGAGCGATCGCCGATCAGGCCCGCACGATCCGCATCCCGGTGCACATGATCGACGTGCTCTCGAAGCTGCGCACCACTTCGAAGAAACTGCTTCACGAACTCGGCCGCGAACCGACTTCGGAGGAGATCGCAGAGGCCGCGGGCATCCCCATGGAGGAGGCCCGGAGGGTGCTCGACATGGGCCGGCAGCCGATGAGTCTCGACCGTCCCATCGGGGAGAGCGAAGATGCGAGCTTCAGCGAATTCGTGGAGGACGTCAGCACCGTCAGTCCCACGCATTCGGCCACGCACGGACTGCTCAAAGACCGGCTGGATTCGCTGCTGAAGACACTCACCTACCGGGAGCGGGAGATCATTCGCCTGCGGTACGGCCTCACCGACGGCTATACCTACACCCTGGAAGAGGTGGGACGGATCTTCCGCGTGACGCGGGAACGGGTTCGTCAGATCGAGGCAAAGGCCGTCAAGAAGCTGCAGCACCCGGTTCGTTCGAAACAGCTGGAGACGTTCATGGAAGCCATGCCGGGCTGACGCTGGCCCGACGCTAGCCTCAGGAGCTCGGCATGCTCCCGCAGGCCACAACCTGCATCCGGGCCGGCTGCGAAGGCAGCCGGCCCGGTGTTTTTCGGGCCCCGATCTGCTAACCTTCCAGTCCGGGAGCATTCCCCCGGCCGAACCGAAAGCGACCCCATGCCCACTGCCGTTGTTACCGAGATCATGCGGACACTCCACCGCATACACACGCAATTGTCCGATCTTCGCTCCCGAATCGCCGCCGGCCCGCGGCAGATCACGGTCCATACCGCGCAGGTCGAGGCGGCAGATGCCGGACGCACGAGCGCCCTCGAGGGGGTGAAGAAGGCCAAGATGTTGGCCGATCAAAAACAGCTGCAGCTCAAGTCAGCCGAGGCGAAAATCCGCGACCTCGATGGAAAGCTCAACGCCTGCAAGACCAATCGGGAGTATCAGACACTGACCGAGCAGATCGCCGCCGATCGAATGGCCACCAAGGTGCTCGAGGACGAAATCCTCGAGGCCCTCGAGCGCATCGACGCGGTCAAGAAAAATCTGCCCACGGCGGAGGTGGCCGTGGAGGCCGCCCGCACGTTGCTCGGCGAGACAAAGACCCGCGTGGCGGCGGAAGCAGCACAACTCGACAGCGAGGTCCAACGGCTGATCGTTGAACTCGAGGCGACCGAACGTGAACTGCCCGCCGACATCCGTGACCTCTACGACCGTGCCGTCAAGCAAAAGGGCGTGGAGGGAATGGCACCGGTCGACGGAGACAGCTGCGGAGGCTGCTTCCGACAGATCACCGGCAACATGCACTCGGAACTGCTGATGGGCCGGGTCGTGATGTGCCGCAGTTGCGGCCGTCTGCTCTACATGCCCGAGAAGACCTCCTCGGGCTGAGCCCGCCAATCCCTATTGTCCGTCACTCCCCGCCATGCGTGCTGGGATGCCCGATACTTTCATATCGTCTGTCGACATTCTTTCCGGGAGATCCCCATGTCCTCCGACCGCATTCCGATGACCCGCGCCGGCTACGACAAGCTCAAGGGCGAGGCGGATCAGCTTGAGACCGTTGAAATGCCGCTGCTGGCGGAGCGGGTGGCCGCAGCCCGTAGCGAGGGCGACCTCAGCGAAAACGCCGAATACCATGGCGCGCGTGAGAGCCAGGGCATGATGCAGGCCAAAATCAACCTGCTGAGGGACAAGCTGGCCAGAGCGGTGATCGTGGAACGGGCGAAGGAGGCGGGCGACGAGGTTGTCTTCGGGGCGACGGTGGTGGTCAAGGATCTCCAGTTCGGTGACGAAGAGGTCTTCGTGCTCGTCGGTGCCGGCGAGGAGGACTACGACGCCGGTCGCATCAACGTTGCCAGTCCGCTGGCACAGGGCCTGCTGGGGCGTAAGGTGGGCGAGAAAGTCGCCATCGAAGTTCCAGCCGGCACGATGAAGTTTGAAATCCGTGAGGTTCGGTTCGACGACTAGCCGCGGATGCCGCGCAGAGAGCGAATCACGCACGTGCAGCCAAGTCTACCCCGGAGGCACGCCCATGCCCGGCCTTGAGTCGCTGCGGTTTGACAACCGTTTCACACGGGACCTGCCCGGTGATCCTGAGCCCCGCAACAGCCGTAGGCAGGTACGCCGGGCCTGCTGGTCACGGGTCGACCCCACTCCCGTCGCTGCCCCAACGCTCGTGGCCCATTCCCGTGAGGTGGCCGAGCTGCTTGACGTCGAGGTCACGCCCGACAACGAACTGGATTTCGCCCAGGTCTTTTCCGGCAACCGGCCGCTGCCGGGCATGGAACCGTTTGCGATGTGCTATGGAGGCCATCAGTTCGGCCACTGGGCGGGGCAGCTTGGCGATGGCCGGGCGATCAATCTCGGGGAGGTCGTCACCCGTCGCGGCGAGCACTGGACGCTCCAGCTTAAAGGCGCCGGTCCCACCCCCTACTCCCGCACCGCCGATGGCCTGGCGGTCATGCGGTCATCGATCCGGGAATTTCTCTGCTCCGAAGCGATGCACCATCTCGGCGTGCCCACCACGCGGGCCTTGAGCATTGTTGCCACGGGTGAAAACGTGGTCCGCGACGTATTGTACGACGGTCACCCCAGACCAGAGCCAGGCGCCGTCGTCTGTCGGGTGGCCCCGTCGTTCACCCGATTCGGCAATTTCCAGATCTTCGCCGCACGGCAGGAGCTCGAGCAGCTGCGATCCCTGGTCGACTTCACGCTGCGGACTGATTTTCCGCACTTGCTTCCGCAGCCAGTACTGCAGCCAGGTCTGGGCTCGCAGTCGGGCTCGCCTACGACCGAGACCCATGCCGCCTATGCCGAGATGTTCGACGAGATCTGCCGCCGCACGGCCACCATGGTAGTCCACTGGATGCGGGTCGGGTTTGTGCATGGCGTGATGAACACGGACAACATGTCGATCCTTGGGCTGACCATCGACTACGGTCCCTACGGCTGGCTGGAGAACGTCGATCCCGACTGGACTCCGAACACCACCGATGCCGAGAGGCGACGCTACCGTTTTATCGCCCAGCCACAGATCGCCCACTGGAACCTGGTGCAGCTTGCCAATGCACTCATGCCGGTGGTGGGGGATGCCAAGCAACTGGAGGCGTCGCTCGACGCCTACGCCACCCATTTTCAGAAGGAGTACTGGAGCATGATGGCTGCCAAGCTCGGTATCACCCTTCAGCGTGGCTCTGCCGACGACCACTTGGCCGTCGACTCATTGATCGCTGATCTGTGGCCGATCCTGACCGCTGCCGATGTTGATATGACCCTCTTTTTTCGCAGCCTGGCCAGAATCGGCTCCGAACCCGGGGCGGCGACCGACCCCGCGCATCTGCTGGCAGGGGTGGCGGCCGCCCTGTACGAGCCTGAGATCGGGGTGCACGTCGATCGGGCTCCACTCGGCGACTGGCTCTGCCGCTACCAGCTACGTATCCGCGAGGAGGCTGTTCCCGACCAGATCCGCCTGGAAAGTATGCACGCGGTCAACCCGCTCTACGTCCTCCGCAACTATCTGGCGCAACTGGCGATCGACAAGGCCGAAGCGGGCGATTATTCCCTGGTGCGGGAGACGCTCGACGTGCTGCGGCGGCCCTACACCGAGCAGCCTGGCAGGGAACAGTTCGCGGCCAAGCGTCCCGAATGGGCCCGCCGACGTGTCGGCTGTTCGATGCTCTCGTGCAGTTCGTAGGCCAGGCATGAACTGCTTCATGTAGGCTTGAACTGCTTGACGCAGGCACGAACAGCTTCACAGCCCGTTGCGTGCCTGTCCATGTGCGGCTCCTAGAGCCGAGCCCGGCCGGTCAGCCGCGGCTCCAGTCAGGTCGCGGCTGACGGTGCACCGTCGAGTGTGCGGATGCGGAGATCGCCGCCAGCCGGGCTCGCGTAGCTTCGACGGCCGGGCCGGCGAAGTGCTCGATAGCCAGATCGAATCGCACGCTTGCGTTGGGTGCCAATGGCACCACTCGCCCGTGGGATTCCTCAAACGAACGGGGGTTGGGGAAGTTTGTGCCCGGCTCAAGGCCCGTTACGTAGCCGTCGGCGAGACCGGCCTGATTCTTCCAGAGCGTGAAGCATGGGAGGGTTTCGGTCCGCCACGACAGGCTGGCCGCGTGGCGGCCTTCAGGCGCCACGAGCATCGCCGTGGCGAGCCCCTTTTCATCAGGCCTGTGCCGCATGAAATGACACTCCTCGCTGCGGCCGGCCCGCGGGCTTGCGTAACGATTCCAGGTGCCGACGTCCCCCTCAGCCGCCCCGTCACGGGGGGCGAGTTCCTCGACCGCCGCCACCAGTTCGGCGCCGGGGCCGAGCAGCGGCGGTCCGAAGTTGACATGGTAGAGCATCTGCATCGTGGCTGGCCGGTCGGAAAGGTTTTTCACCGTGTCGGTCCATGAGACCCGCTGACGATCGGCATGGAGGGTGAGCGACGTCGTCAGCCGCAGGGCATGGAAATGGAACCGCGTCTCGTCCACGGCGCCCGTCAGGGTGATGGTGCCGGCGGCATCGTCGAGCGTGACGTCCAGGTGATGGGCCGGCAGATTGGCAATCCGGCCGTGCAGCGGGTGCTGCAGCCGGCCAGCCCCGTCGAAATCCGGTGCGCCATTGCTCACCAGCCCGCAGCGGGCCACGAGTTCGTCGAAGCCGTCGAGCCAGCCCAGCCCCGATGGCTCCGCGAGCGGCACAAACCGTGGATGTACTGGTCCGTGCACGGGAGACTGCCAACCCAGTTCGAACTCGCCCGCCATAATCTTCCAGATGCCAAGCCCCCGGTCCGGCAGCACGAACACCTTCGTTGTGCCCGCCACGAGTTCCACGAGGAGCACGCCATCACGCCGACCGCCCGACAGCCGCCGGGAACGGACGGCCAGCGAACCGATGGAAACGTCGACCTTATCGGCGGCGGAAAAAGATCCGCCGCGGTAGGACGTGATCAACTGCAGGGTCTGCGATGACATGCAAGGGCCCCTTCTGGGCGAAGCGATCCGTGGGCGAAGAGATACATGATCGAAGCGATACCGAGGGAAATACTACCGCGCATGGGCTGGGGACACGCGGCCGCTGCATGCACGGCCGATTCTCATCCCGTGTGCCCCTCGGCTTCAATCACTCCTCGATGCCCTCCCAGAGTGCGGAGCCGACCCGCACGATTGTCGAACCCTCGAGGATCGCCTCTTCGAAGTCACCGCTCATGCCCATCGAAAGCTCGTGGAGCCCGCTGGCAGCCGGC
>Ga0247833_1003074_pt1 | contig 22810 bp, 20 predicted proteins | sample LaCruzMarch2015__7_FD_187117 | JGI IMG/M metagenome (GOLD analysis project Ga0247833, IMG submission 187117) | Freshwater microbial communities from meromictic Lake La Cruz, Castile-La Mancha, Spain - LaCruzMarch2015_8m | ecosystem: Environmental > Aquatic > Freshwater > Lake | place: Spain... | reverse complement strand
CCAAGTAATCTGATTATTAAAAATAAACCTAAATTTGAATTATCCCTGTCCTAAATAAGGGGGGAATTATATTTAATGTTCGTCCATATTAAAGAGCAAGCGATCTCCACTGCAGGATTGCATCCGATTTATAAGGATACATTTTTTATGGATGAACTCATACGTTATTTCGTTCAAATAGAAGAATATGAAAAATGCGAATACTTGGTAATGATTCGCGAAGCATTTAAATTTTAATTTTTTAATAAAAAATAAACTATGCATTACGATCATTTGAAAGACGTTCCGGGAATTGATAGAATTGTGCCAGAAAGATACGTTTGGCACGTTTCTAAACCTAAGAATAGAAAAGCAATATTAGAGTTTGGATTAAAACTAGATGCAAGTAAACACAATTGCATTTTTGCCAACAATCAATCATTTAACGTAATATTTATGTATCCATTTTGTTTGGAAGCGGAAAATGGAAGATATAGACCAAATAATTTGCTAAAATATGATTTTTGGCGCATTGATACCCATATTTTTGAGGCAGATTGGTATATCGACCCCAACATGAAAGATGGTCCAATAGAATGCATGGGTGATGAAAAATATTTTGTTGCTACTGAAACTTCAATTCCTTTTAAAGCTCTAGAATTATTTAAAGTAGGTCAAGAATTCATTGATATTAAAAAAAATATATACATTACTTCAATTGAAAAATCAACAGGACTCGAAGGAATAACCATAATCAATAACATTGATGACAATTACATTAAAAATTACATAAAAGAGATAAAATCTGAGATACGAAAAACAGATAAAATTATAAATATTAAAACTTCAAGGTTTTCTTGTGTTAAAGATGCTGCATTTCCTTTGGTAAAAGTTCAATAACGAAATGGCAGAATCAATAAAATATTTGAGGACAAAAAATAATTTGAATTAAACTGTTAGATTTAATTCGTTAATCAGTAAAGAAATATTAAAGACTAAAACACTATTTTTTCGATTTAAATGCTTAGATAATTAGCGTTAATTTCGAAAATCATTTTTTTTATCCGCTTCATTTAATTAGGTTTGATTATATGATTACTCAATCTTAAAATTCAACAAAGCATAATTTTTTAATCCTCATAATTTCAAATTCTTCAAAAAAGGATATGAGGAAATTTATGTCCAAAAAATATCAAAGAATTAAAATAAAAAAAGTAAAAGTGTCACAAAATAGATTTATGGGACTCATATCTCCAGTAACTAACTAACAAGATAAAAAAATGGAAACAAAAAAAACTGTTAAGCCTATTAAAGGAAGTGAGAAATTATTTAAAATTTCAAAAAAACGCATTGAAACAGGGGTTTCAAACAAAAACAAATCTGGAAAAACTTATTCTTTGATTGAAGATTTAGATTCCACAAAAATCACTTATCAAAATATAGTAGAATCAATTCCAACTCAACCAGGAATTTTAATCATCACTGGCCACTACAAAAATTCTAAAAGAACTTTAGAAATTTTAAAATCAAATGAAAGTATCCGATCTACTTTTTCAAGACCTCAAAATGGCAATCGTTTTCAAACCCTTCTCGACTACTTAAAAGATCAACTTTTTGATCACATTGAGATTCAACTTGCACAAGCAAGTTGAATCTTTATTACCAATTCTTAATTTTTTTTTTCAAAATAATATTTTAAACTAATTTAGTTTTAATATGATGGACTTAAAGCAGATTTTTATACAACTCAACGAAGAATCGAAGTTTAATACTGTAAAAATCACCAGACAGTTAAACAAAGACGAAGATCGAGTGGAAAGACAGCTAAATGGACTCAATGCAGCCTTAAAGATGGAATTTGGGAAAAGTTCGCCTGTTTTCTTAAAAGAGCTCAATGATTTCTTTCAGACAACTGATATCCCACTTATAAGTAATTCAACCGTTCTTATGATTTATAAGAAATGGGGGATAAATAAGTCCATTTTTAAAGTCCTAAAATCTCTTTTTGCTGAAATAAATGATAGTACTTTATTAGAAAGCAAAGAGTTAATGGATCGAGTAATTCAATTTATTGAGTTACAAACGAATAGCAATCTCGAACATGTAAAATATAAGAGTTGGCTCACTAGTAAAATCATATTACAATTATATACAGACGATAACTTCGAAAAATTAGACAACTTTATTTACTTAATCTGGAGAAATAATCCGATGATGCCTAAATTGTTTGTTCCTGATGTTTTTATACCGAAAATAGTTGATGCTTATTTTAAACCAATTTGGTTTGCGTTTGCCATTTTTAAAAAACAAAAGGCAAAAAATGAAATTTATTATTCATTTTTTAACGGTTTTTTCGCGAGACTTTTAGAGCCAGAAGTTGCAGAGAAGGAATTCCTGAAATTCCTACAAGTCATTTTTGAAAAAAATAAAATTGAAGTGGTTAAAAGTTTTACATATAAGGATTACATGCGGTTATATGAAATTCAAAAGGTAAACAATCAACTATTTAATCGTTTACCTGATTTGTCAAAATCCCAAATTGAATATAGTTATAAAGACCGCACTATTGGGGAAAATCATTGTTTTAAGTTAATTTATAATTTATTCACTGACTTTGGTATTTCTTACTTTTTTATCTCTCATTTTATAAATGGAAGTTTAAAAAACGAAGAGAAAGATTGGTTGTACGATGTCCTGAAAGGTACGAATTTGGTGTATTCTAAAAACCTACCTTGTACTTTAACTAAAAAATCCGCTCATTTTTTCAATACCATGCCTGAGCAATGGAAAAACAATGCTTTCGAATCGACGTTCGAGTCTCCAAAACGACTTTATGGAATCTCGAGCCGTAATTACACTTTGACACAATGTTTAATTTATTGCACAATCTACTTTGATGTAAAAGATGAGATTTATACGCAAGAAGTGTTACGAAACATTAGAAGGAGCGAACAACTTGATTTTTGGATAACAACTTTATGTAAACTTTATCACAAAGGTTTGAGAGATGTTTATGTGAATCAAGTCATTGATTATATTGATGACCAAGTAATTAGACATAGAAGAAAAATTGATTTTAACACAAAAAAACTATCCAATCTATTAGAAGACGTTAATACTTGGCATGAAGAATTAAGATTGATGCGTCAAGGTAAATACAGGCGAACTTATTACTTGCCAAAATCAGAAATTAACACCTATAAAATCGAGTACAAAGAAAAAAGATTCAAGGTAATGCAATTACTCACAAATAAGGATTTAATAGAAGAGGGGAGAACATTATCACATTGTGTTGGAACCTATACCGATAATTGTATTGATAGAGGTTCATATATTTTTTCTCTTCGATTAGAGCGAGAAGATGAAGTGATTTTACCTTTAGTTACGATTGAAGTTAATGCAGATACAATCCGCCAAAAGAAAGGTAAAAGGAACCGTTCTTGTTCAGAGGAAGAAAATTATATCATTCGAAAATGGGCAAAAGAAAATAAACTTAAATTCCTTTAAAATCTGAATAGGGTCTGCTGAAAAAGTCAGAAATGGACCAGATTCTAGACGCAGTCAATGAAGATGTATAGTAATACTTCAATTTGACTGCAACGAAGAAGATGGTTTATTTCTGGCTAACAAAATAAAATTACCTTTCATGCATGGAAATTTCTAAAAATAGTCCAAAAACCGTGCATTTAGAATCAATTTTTTAACCTGAAAACAAGATGAAATAGATGTTTTGTGTTTTTCAGCAGACCCTACATAGATCATTAATCTTGTAGGTCAAATTATCAAAATCATTTTTTTTATCCGATTCAATTAATTACGTTTGTCTTATGATTATTCAATCTTAAAATTCAAAACAACTTAATTTTTTAATCCTCAATTTTTCAAATTCTTCATAAAAGGATAAGAGGATAAGTATGCCCATTTTGTTCCGAGAGAAAAAAATAAAATGTATCGAATATGTCACACGATACAAAACTTTGGATTATATAATTGTAACCCCCTAAAATCGATATAAAATGAAAATTAAACCTATCGCAGGAACTCAAAAATCTTTCAAAATTTTAAAAAGACGGATTTTGATTGGAATTTCTTCCAAAAACAAATCTGGAAAATCTTTTTCTTTGGTTGATGATTTAATAACTACAAATCAAACCTACCAACATATAGTAAGTTCAATTCCCGCTCAGCCTGGGATTTTAATCATCACTGGACATTACAAAAATTCTAAAGTCACTTTGGAAATTTTAAAGTCAAATGAAAGTATCCGATCTACTTTTTCAAGACCTCAAAATGGCAATCGTTTTCAAACCCTTCTCGACTACTTAAAAGTTCACCTTTTTGATCATATTGAGATTCAACTTGCACAAGCAAGTTGAATCTCATCAAACTCTTTCTCTAATTAAAACCTAATAAAAATGAAAAAAACAAATGCTGAAATTTTAAACGCAATTCCTACTGGAATGAACTTAGAAACATATTTTGATTCGTTGGATATTTTTGATAAACGCCAATTAATAAATGAATTGGAAGTTTGTAAAGGTCATTTTGCAAAGAATCTTATACCAAAAATCTACTTGGCATTATTTTCTTATGTCTGCTCTTTTTTATGCTATTTTGGGATTAAAGAAGCCTGGTTTATATACTATTTAATAGGTATAAATGTGCCATTGAGTATTTTCCTATTATGGGATATTAAAGATGCATTATTCTATAGGAAAGTGATTAAAATATTAGAAAGAAGATTGTCTAAATGATAATCTCACATAACTTAGTAATACTGCTCTTTCTTGTTCTAAAAAGTCATCCCTATTTATTGACGCTCCACCCAATCTCCATGTTCTTGTATGAGGTCGATCAAAGCTTGGACGGCTTGGTCTTCCGGAACATTTTTACGGACAACGGTTTTTTCTTTGTATAGGTGTATTTTTCCTGGACCTGTACCAACATATCCATAATCTGCATCGGCCATTTCGCCCGGACCATTCACAATACAGCCCATAATTCCGATCTTGATTCCTTTCAAATGAGACGTTCGCTCTCGAATTTTTGCAGTTGTTTCTTGCAAATCAAACAAAGTTCTGCCGCAAGAAGGACAGGAAATATATTCTGTTTTAGAAATGCGGGTTCGGGTTGCTTGAAGAATTCCAAAGGCAGTAGAATTGATTACTGTCATCGGCTGAGTGCCTTTCAACCACAAACCATCTCCAAAGCCATCAATGAATAACGAACCACAATCACTCGAAACATAAAGTTGAAACGTTTCATTGTCCGATGAGAAATTCTCCACTTTCAGCACAACAGGTGTTTCCAACTGGCGCGAAAGTAAATCAATATACACCTTCCTGAAAAGTTGAGTTTTGTTGGAATAATCGGTTTTTAAAACCAAAATAAGATTAGGGAAATCTTGCACGTTTTCAGGTATCGAATCAGTACATTCAATTTCTAGAAAAATGCGTTGGTTTTTATCCAATTCGCTCAAGTGATCTGCTTTCACCAAAGGAAAATAACCTGGTTTTGAAGCGTGGTTTTCGATCCATGAAGAGAAATCCACAATTACACCTAAGGTTCCTGGAACCTCAAAATCAAGTGTGTTTTGACCAATATACACGTAATCAGCAGCTAAATCCTGTAAATTCCATTTATCTAATTGAATCGAATAATTGTATCCAAAACCATAAAAATTTGCTGGAGTAATTGTTTGTTTTTCAGACAAATCTGCCACTACTACTGGAACGTGTTTTCCACCGATATTATGAATTTCGTTCGTTTTTCTGCGCGAATAAGAAAAAGGATTGTAAGGTAGAGAAGTAATCTTCTCTGAAATTAAAAAATCCTGAGCAGCATCAAATTTCTCCGCTAATTTTCGCGCTACAGGAATTTCAAACTCTGGTTCTTCTGTCAAGGAAACGCGAATGGTATCCCCTATTCCATCTTCTAAAAGTGCTCCAATTCCAACCGCTGACTTGATACGTCCATCTTCTCCATCTCCCGCTTCAGTAACCCCTAAATGCAATGGATAGCAACGACCATTTTCCAACATTTTGGAAACCAACAAACGGTAAGCTTGCACCATAACCAAGGTATTGCTGGCCTTCATGGAAATGGTCAGGTTAAAATACTGGTGTTTTTCACAAATGCGAATGAACTCAAATGCAGATTCAACCATTCCTTCCGGCGTATCTCCATATCGACTCAAAATCCGATCAGAAAGCGAACCGTGATTCGTACCAATCCGCATAGCTGTATTGTATTCTTTGCACAATAAAACGAGCGGTGTAAATTTCGTTTCTATTCGTTCTAACTCAGCTTGGTAAGTATCGTCCGTATAATCGATTTCCTCAAATTTCTTTTTATCCGCATAATTTCCAGGATTCACCCGTACTTTCTCCACTAATTTTGCAGCAATTTCAGCTGCATTGGGTGTAAAATGAATATCTGCAACGAGTGGTGCAAAATATCCTCTGTCGTGAAGTGCCTGCCGAATAACACCCATGTTTTCTGCTTCATTTTTACTTGGAGCAGTCAAGCGAACCAACTCGCAACCCGCTTCAATCATCCGAATAGATTGCTCAACCGATTTTTCGGTATCCATGGTGTCTGTTGTAGTCATGGATTGTAAGCGAATTGGATTTCCCGCGCCCATTTTCAACTGGCCAATGGTAACTTCTAACGTGGGAACGCGTTTGCGGTTCAATAAATCCAAACAATATGACATCATGAGCTAAAATTAGTAAACAAAGGTAAGAATTGTTTGTTCGATGGGAGAATTCGGTGAACTTTTCTGAAAAAATTACTCCTGCATCATTTTGGTTTTATGGATAGAGAAAAGAGCATACAAATAACTAAAAATACTAATTCCCATTTGGGTTTCAAGCGTATCTTCCGTTAAAAATGAAATCGCTAATAAACTGATAAAAATAATTCCCAGCTTGTCTCGTAATTTGATTTGAAACTTAATATAGTAAAATACTAAATAACATAAATAAAGTGCCCCACCGATTCCGAAGGTGATTAAAAAGGTAAGGTATGTATTGTGCGCTTCCACCCTGTTTTCGGGCAATAATAAGGATTTACTCGTTTTATATGCTTCCTGAAACGCAGGTTTAATGTCCCCTGTGCCAACACCAAACAAGAAGTTTTTTTGTGCGATTTGCCAGCCAGCTTTCCAAAATTCCAATCGCTGAAGTAAAGTGCTACCATTTGGATTATTAGCAACATGAATTTGATACCTCATCTCGTTTAATCGACCAATAAAACCCGGTTTCTTTTCGTTAATATCAGCCGTTCCATTTTCTATTTCCTTGAAATCACTTGCCTGAAGTTTATTTATCCCTAATCGGTTTGCAGGTAACTTTTTTGAATGCAAATAACGTATCAGGGTGTATTTGATAGGTTGTTTTTTACGATCAATTCCTTGAAAATTATAGGTAGAGTGTTGTTTCCATTCTATTTCTAATTCCCCCATATTAACTGGTAAATTAGTTGAGGAAGGAGGTATTGAAAGGTAATAGATAACCGCCAAGCCTGAAAATAAACCGATTGTAACGAGTCCAATTCCCACCCAATTATACTTCTTTTTATAAAAAGCGAAAATCCCACTTAGAAGTAAAACAATTAACACCGAAAGCAAACCGGAAAACACCTGACTAAAAATAGTGTAGGCAACTAGCAAGAAAGCTGCAATCCAATAAACTTTTCTCCAAGATCCAAATCTTGTGCTTCCAAAATAAATAGCTATGGCAACCCCGAAGGCAACTAATATTCCGAACCGAATGTGCGAGCCAAACAAGGATAATTCGCGCATGTCGCCATAATAGCGATCACCAAAAAATTGAAAATAAGTCAAGGTGTTTAGTGAAGCGATTATCAAGATTGTTAAAAGCAATAAGGTGAGTAATCGATCTTTAAATTTTACAATCAGTACTGGTTTTGCAAAAACAATTAGAGGAATAGTAATCAAAGATGTTTTCATGCGCACGTCATCCCATCCTTCCGAATAATTTTCTGTCCAAAACATGCCAAGGAAATGAAGAAAAAACAAGCCAGCAATTAGCAAAAAAAGACGGTTCGATCGCAATGAATTGAAAAGTGCTTTGTAGTTACACTCGAGCAGCAAATTCAATAATCCGAGTAGAATCCCAGTAGACAATAATGCTTTACTACATACAATCCCAACAGCGAACATCGACAAAACAACCACGTGTACCGCATTTGAATAATTTTCTCCAAAAAATCGCTTAAGCATAGTTGATTAAAGGATAAACAATTATTTCTTTAAAATCGAATTGTAGGTATTTTGATTTTGTAAAATTTCGACTGCTTTTGACACGCTTTTGTCTGAGGTAAATCCGTTTATGATTCGTCCATTTTCAAAGTAATATCGAGAAATTATTTCATTTTCTAAGATACTTTGAATCTCATTTTTTGATTTATCGAAATCTGCTTCTTTGGACGAACTTACCTTTTTCAATAATGTTTCATAATCCGATTTGACAGCCTCAAAATACCCTTCTTTTTCTGCCGTTTCTTTCCATTTTTTAATACTTTCTTCTGATGCCGTTGCATAGTCAAAATCTTGTTTTAAAACATAATCCTTGAAAACCTTCAGTTCATCAGCCGATAATTTGAATTGATTGGCTGCTTCAATAGTTGCGTTTTTCTGAAAATACTCGGTTGCGAAATTAAATAATACGTGTTTTTGTAAAAGTGTTCGGGTAAATTTACTCAAGGTCTCTGTACCTGTTTTTTCATCTGGTTCAATTCCCCGACCATCAATTACTTTTCTACCATTGGGTGTTTGGAAGGTTTTTAATAATGAATCAGCGATTTCGCTTGGTTTGTCGCCCTCTTTTTTGTCATAATACTCCAAACGTTGCACACAACGACCAGATGGCGTATAATATTTCGCAATTGTTAATTTTACTTTTGATCCATATTTTAAATCATAGGTGCGCTGAACCAAGCCTTTTCCAAAACTGGTTGAACCTACAATTACTGCCCGATCTAAGTCTTGTAAACTTCCTGAAACAATCTCAGAGGCTGATGCTGAATTTCCATCGATCAACACCACCAAAGGTATTGTCAAATCTGTTGGCTCATCAAGTGCTTTATAATTTTTATTTTCTTCCTTTATTCTTCCTTTCGTCGTAACAATTGTTTGGTTTTTTGGCACGAACATATTCACGATTTTTACAGCCTCAATTAACAATCCACCGCCATTTCCTCGCAAATCCAAAATTAATTCCTTCATCCCTTCTTTTTTTAATTTCTCGAAGGCTTTGCTAACATCGGCGTGGGCAGTTTGGGTGAATGAATTTAGTTTAATATACCCCACCTTGTCTTTGATTATTCCAGAGTAAGGAACATCCGGAAGTTTTATTTCATCCCGAGTCAGTGAAAGTACTTTTTTACCTTGATTTGGACGTTCTATCTCAATGTTTACAGTGGTTCCTTTGGGTCCTTTCATAGCGGAAGAAACCTCATCATTGGATTTTTTCATCATACTTTTACCATCAATTGAAATCACTTTATCTCCAGGAATTAGGCCTCCTTTTTGCGCTGGATTTCCTTCATACACCTCAGAAACAGTGACATAATCACCAATTTTAACAATTTGAGCACCTAAACCTCCATACTGTCCTGTGGTTAATAATCGATAATCCTCAATATTTGCCTCATGATAATACACTGTATATGGATCAAGGTCTTTCAACATGGCATCTATCGCTGCTTTTGATACTTTTCCGGTTTCGGGATTGTCTACATAGTATAATTCCAATTGTTCAAAAATCTGATCCATGATTTCTAGGTTTTTCAACACCTCAAATCCGTTCGATTGAGCCCAGCTATTCGTTTGAATAAATAATAATAAAATAACTACTCGAATCTTCGATTTTAAGAGACTAAAGAAATTAATTTGGGATACTTTCATGATCAATTAGTTTTATAATTAATTTTTCGACTTTTTCTTGAATAAACTCGAAAGTGGGTATTTCATTCGATGAGTAAACAAAACAAATTGCGAGTTCTTTTTTTGTGTTTTCTAAAAACGATTCTAAATGTACTTTATTCTTTCGAAATGCCTCTCGAACGATTCTTTTTATAAAATTTCGTTCTACTGCGCGTTTCACTTTTTTTTTTGGCACCGAAATTAATACTTGAAAAGGAACATTTTCCGTTAGTTTTGTTTCTAGTACAATTGCATACAAAGGATATTGCTTCAAACGATGTCCACCAGCAAATACTGCATCGATGAGAAGTTTGCTACATAACTTATATTCCTTTCCAAAATTTTCTTTCACGTAACAAAGGTACATTCAATTCAAGCAATTGAAAAACATTGTATTATTTTTGATGATTGAACTCTCCAAAATTGACTAACTTTAACTTTAAATCTGAATAGTCCTAGTTTGGGAGTTTCACGACTTAGAAATTAGAATTTGGGAATAAATAAATTGTAGAATGAAATTATTTTTTCTTTATTGCTTGCTTGGGGGAATGAGTTTAGGAACGGTCGCTGCTCAAAAAAAAGTAAGCGTTTTGTATCAGTTCATCGGCAATGGAACGGTTGGAACGACACCAGTTACCATGCAACTCAACATGCAATCCAATGGTATAATCAAGGGGAACTATTCTATAATTAATTCCAACCCATCTAAATCATATAGTTTGGAGGGCAACAGTCCTCTCGGGGACAGTGAGCAATCGACTATTTACATTAAGGAAAATGACGTGGAAAAAGGCTATTTCATTCTTCCATATGACATCGAAGATTTGGAAATCCTGATAGGTAAATGGTATAATTTGGATGGTTCAAAAACTCAAAATGTTTATATCAAACGAATTCATTAAACAGATTCAATGTAGGTTACTTTGGCTAAGCCTATTCAGTAGCATAATCATTGGATTTTCACTCCAAATTCGAGCGCAAGATTCCAAAAACTGTCTGCTACTTGACAATTGGCAGTCCGATTCGATTTTAACAAATTCAACTCAAGTGCGATATAGCAGTTGCTGGGGATTTGTTCAAAATGGATTAGAATATGGAGTTATTGGGTCCACGGAAGGCCATCATATTTTTCAACTAACAGCGGCAGACTCCTTCCAATTAATTGATTTTGTTCCGGGTAGATATGTTTCTAGTCAAGCTATTACGCGTGAATATAAAACGTATCAAAATTACTTGTATGCGACAGCTGATGAAGGATCGGGTAGTTTACAAATCATGAATCTAAGCTATTTGCCAGATTCCGTTGTACTCGTTGCCGATATACAAAATACCACAATAGGTAAAATCCATAATTTGTTTATTGATACAAGCAATGCCCTTTTATTTGCCTGTTCAGTAACCCCTTTTTTGAATGGACAGGAAATGAGCTTAGTGCCACTCAAGGTATTTTCGTTACAAGACCCCTTAAATCCAACCATTCTTTGGGAAGGACCAGATGATATTTCCGAAGTACATGATATTTTTGTCCGCGACAATTTGGCTATTTTAAATTGTGGATATGACGGAATTCGGGTTTATAATTTTACCAATCCAACTTCGCCTCAATTTTTGAGTAATTTAAGTTTTTATCAAGAACAAGGGTATAATCACCAGGGGTGGCTTACCCCCAATAACGAAACGTATGTTTTTGCAGACGAAACCCCTGGAACAAGAATCAAAAAAGCACAACTTACACCGTCCAACAATCTAACGATCCAATCGGTATTTGGAACGGAAAATGAGCCGTATTTAAAAACAGCTCATAATATTCAATGTACCAATGAGTTTGCCTTTGTTGCTTATTATAATGACGGATTGCGGATTTTTGACATACGAACAAACCCACCACAAGAAATTGCTTTTTATGACACCCACCAAGACATCAATGGGAACACCTTTTCCATGTGGGGAGCATGGGGAATTTATACTTTACTTCCCAGTCAACGAATTTTAGTTTCGGATCGAATTAGCGGATTTTATCTATTTTCTTTTGATAAAAATTTATTTACCAACGTTCAACCAACTGAAGACATCCGGCTTTTACCCAATCCAAGTAATTCGAACGATGGGTTTACCGTTCAACTTCCTTATAAAATGAATGCAACCTCGGTTTGTGTTTATGATTCATTTGGCAGAAAAATTGTAGAAGCGGAAAAACCAGGATCCAATTTAGTAACAATAGACTCCGTTATCGTTTCTGGTATTTATTATGTTCAAATAGAATTCGTAAACTATCTAAATGAAATCGAAAAACACATCGAAAAATTAATTATCCACTAATATGAAATATTCTCTTTTTTTCATGCTAACCCTTGTCCAAACTGCAATTAGCTTTAGTCAAACTGGAAAGCAGCCAAAATTAAAATGTTACGAAGATAGCATCGATTTTGAGGGGTATATTGTTTCGGATTGTGGCAGAAAAAAAGGAGTGATTAGTTTTGATGATAAATTAATGACAGACCCTGGCACCAATGCCATTTTATGGAACCACAGCAAGCAACCTTACAACGGGGAATGTGAATCCTGTTATTCAGTTAATGAGAAAACGTATTTTCGATTGAATGTTGAATCTGGTCAAATAAATGGTCAATACCTCGTAAATCATCCATCTGGATGTATCCAAGAAAGGGGAACCAAAATAATGGGGAAATTTGACGGAAAAATTGAGCTTTTTTACGATTCCACGAATGCCATTAAAGAAATATCAAATTATGTACAAGGAAAAATGTCTGGTGAGCAACTATTTTTAAAACCGAATGGAGACACGATTTCTTTTGAAAATTATAAAGTTGTTACCAAGGGTGAACAAATTGAATCTTTATTACATGGAGTGCAACGCCAGTATTTTTCCAATGGAAAAATGGAATCAGAAATAAACTATAACACCGGATTACTAGAGGGTGATTATAAAAAATACACCAAGGATGGTACATTGATCAATGACCGCAAATTCAAAAAAGGAAAAGAGGCTGGAAAATGCATTTCCTATTATGACAACGGTAAAAAGATGTTCGAAGAAACTTGGAAAGATGGAATCAAAGAAGGTGATTTTATTTTCTACTTACCAAATGATTCCATAAAATTTGAGGAGCATTATAAAAAAGGACTTCCTGAAGGGAACTTCAAAGAATATTATGATAACAGACAAATGCAGTCACTTGTGGTCTATGTGAAAGGAAAAGTAGTAAGTGAAAAATATTGGAACGAGTACGGTCAGGAAATCACGAAGGATGGTACAAAAGTAATGGAATCCCAACCCGACAAGGATTCCGAAACGTCGCCAAAAAAGTCAGATAAAAATTCGGTAGATTCAAAATCAAAAACCGAAAAAAAAGGCAAGGAAGAAAAACCAAAAGCTGCGGAGAAAAATAAAACAAAGGAATTGCCGCCTTCAGAGGAAAAAGAAGAGGAAGAAAAATTGTAATAAAAGATGTAAATTAGCCGTGAATTAAATCATGGAAAAGCTCGTAATTTCAATAATTATCCCAACGTATTGTGAGGAAGGAAATATATTTCCGCTATACTCTAAATTGATTTTCGAATTCACTCAATTAAAAATAAGTGCTTTCGAAATTATTTATGTCAACGATGGCAGTACAGATGGTTCTTTAGACAAGATAAAAGAACTAGTCACGCAAGATTCTCGTGTAAAATACATACATTTTAGTAGGAATTTTGGTCATCAGAATGCGCTACGAGCAGGTTTAGATTTTGCAACTGGAAATGCCGTAATTAGTATGGATGCAGATTTACAACACCCACCGGAAATGTTGCCCATCTTGGTTAATCATTGGCGAGAAGGATATCAAGTGGTTTACACGAAACGAAAAGACACCAAAGACTTGACTTTTTTCAAAAAATTAAGCTCTAAATTGTTTTATAAATTAGTCAATAATTTATCTGAAACAAAACTAGAAGAAGGTACCGCAGATTTTAGATTACTTGATAGATCTGTGGTGGAAGCACTTAAAAAATACAAAGAAAACAATTTGTTTTATCGAGGTATTGTTCCAGGTATTGGTTTCAAGCAAATTGGCGTTGAATATACCCCACACGAACGTTTTTCAGGAGAAACGAAATATACATTCTCAAAAATGGTCCGTTTTGCTTTAACAGGAATAACATCCTCCAGCGCGAAACCACTTTATTTTTCCATTTATCTCGGTGTATTTTTGGCTATCCTTTCCTTTATTTATGCTGTATATGCAATCTATATTTCAGTATTTACAGAAAAAGCAATTACAGGTTGGACATCACTCATTGCCTCTATCCTATTTATTGGAGGAATTCAGTTGGTCATGTTAGGAATTGTTGGAATTTATTTAGGGAAGTTATTTTCTGAAAGTAAGAATCGCCCAAATTATCTTATTGAAGAAAAAAGCTGGAATGAAGAATTATAACGTGAAAAATTATCCTAAACTTATTATTTTTGTTCTATTTGGACTTTTATACGGCTCAATATCCTTAGTAAATCATTACAATTTTAGGACCTACGGTTGGGATTTAGGAATTAACAACAATGCGATTTTCGATTATGCCCATTTTAGATGGAATGATTGTATGATTATGCAACCATCTTTCACTAATGTTCTATCCGATCATTTTTCTCTCTACCCTATTCTTGTTTCTCCATTTTATTGGATTTTTGGAACATACACCATGCTAATTTTCCAAATTTCAGCTATTCTTTTTGGTGGACTTGGAATATATAAATATGTTCTGTACATTACTCACAATGAAGCTCTTTCAAGGCTTTCATTACTGCATTTTTTTACCCTTTGGGGCATTTACTCAGCACTTAGTTTTGATTACCACGACAACGTTGTTGCGACTATGTTTGTACCCTGGTTTTTGTATTATTTTGAACAACAAAAATGGAAGTGGAGTCTCCTGTTTTTTGCTTTGATACTAATTGCAAAAGAGAATATGGCACTATGGGCAGCCTTTATCGGTTTAGGTTTAACATGGAAATCAGCGTTTGAAAAAAACAGAAGGAAAATTCTAATTAGTTTAATATTTACCGTTGCTGCATTATCCTATTTTGTTCTTGTTATTAAAGTATTTATACCATCACTAGCGGCTCCCGGAAGGGACTATTTACACAATTCTTTTAATGCCTTGGGTTCTAACTTTGGAGAAGTCATTTTAAACATTATTATACATCCACTAAAAGCATTTGAACTTTTGTTCGTGAATCACTCTGGTGACAACATTTATAATGGAATAAAAACGGAAACTTATCTTGCCATATTATTATCTGGTGGGCTGGCATTATTTGTAGCCCCACAATACCTCATTATGATCATTCCCATTGTGGCTCAAAAGGTTTTCAATGATATTCCAATGAGATGGGGAATTAGCGCACATTACTCCATTGAATTTGCTCCTATTTTGGTTATCGCACTCTATTCAGTCTTAGCAAAACTGAAAAAATGGAAAATACGCATTGCTTCTGTAAGTTTGGCGATTTCAGCGATTTCTTGTATTAGTTTTTTAGACCATCGCACATCCGAATATTACAACAGAGAGAACAGCCAATTTTATAAAAAATCACATTGGACAAGGGATTTCAATGTGAAGGAAGCACACCAGATTTTACAAAAAATACCAGAAGATGCAAAGGTTAGTGCCCAATCTCCGCTTTGTCCTCATTTAGCTTTTAGAGAAAAAATCTATCATTATCCTTACATTGGCGATGCAAATTATATTGCCTTAATTCCAGCTGAATCTAACAAATACCCACTTAACAACAAAAGCTATCAAAAAGCAATTGATGATTTTTTAGATAGTGGTAAATGGGAAATTGTTGATAAAAATGATGCTATATTGATATTGAAAAAATTAAATTAATTGATAGATTAACAACAAACATAGATTTTTATCGTTTTTCACTGCTAATTCATGGTTATGAGGTTCATTTTTATTATTTACTTCTTCATTAGTTCATTTTCAATCTATAGTCAAATTGGGACTGGACAATGGCGCTTTCATTCTTCCACAAAAAAGGCTATTGATATTGTTGCAACCAACGATTTCATTTATTCTGCATACGAAAATGGCTTATCAATTTTAGACCTTTCTGACAAGAGCCACACGCTTTACAACGCTTTAAACCTATTGTCTGATATTGAAATTACCTGCTTGTATTACGATCAAAGCGACAAATCACTCTACATTGGTTATTCTAACGGCAACATTGACAAATTAAAAAACGATATCATTTACAACATTCCCGCATTAAAATTAGCCCAAGTACCCAATTCAAAACGAATCAATCGCTTTGAAAAAAATGGATCTTTTATATATGCTGCTTGTGATTTCGCTATTTTAAAACTTGACCCCTTAAAAAATGAAGTAAAGGATACGTATTATCCTACCAATTCATTGGAAAAAATATCGGATTTGTGTTTTTCTGCAGATACAATTTTTGCGCTAACACCCTCTAAATTACTATCGGGAATAATTAATAATCCAGCACTAACAGATCAATCACAATGGTCAATAGACAATCGATTGCAGCAAGTTTCAGGATCAACTTTTACGGAAATTGAAATAATGAATTCCGATATAATCGTTTTAATAAAAGTTGATGGTCCAAATGGTGATGAGGTAGTTAAATTAAGTGATCCGTTTAATGTGGTGATTTCAAATTTTCCGTGGGCAGCGAAAATAAATTCAATTAATGTGATTAACAATAATCAACTAGCAATAAACGCACAAGGTGGTTTTGCTACATATGATCAAAACTACCTCCAAATATTATTATATGGCACCGGAACTTTCAACCAGGAGTTTTTAGTGAGTCGTTCGGCCTATAATACTAAAGGTATTTGGATAGCGGACAAGAGCCTTGGATTGGTGTGGTTTCCGGCAGATTATTTTTCATACGATCGTTTTCCTATTTCTGGAGCAGCTAACAATTCCTATTATTCGATGGATGCTCTGAATGGGAAATTAGCAATCTCTTCTGGGTATTTACTAAACAAATTGCCTGCTTTTACTAGAAATGGAATTCATTTTTTTGAGGGTGAGTCATGGAGTTTTACAGATGTGTATGAACAAGCCTGTTGGACAGAATCAAATGTATGGGATTTTTTAGATGTTTCCATCAATCCCAAAAACGCGAAAGAATATGCTGTCAGTACGTATTCTGAAATACCAGTTACCGTTTTTTCGGATGGTCAAGGACAAATTTTTACAGATACCAATTCAACACTCGAAAAAACCGGCATCGGAAATGGATGGTCGCTCGTTTCAGATGTTACCTATGATGAAAGAGGAAATCTATGGTGTTTAAATGGGTATTCTCAATTTCCTCTTAATGTAAAAGATGCTTCCGGTAATTGGTCTAATTTTGATTTAGGGGCAGCAGCCAAAAATAAGTACACAAAAAAAATGATTGTTGATTTTGATGGAAATTTGTGGTGCGCCACCGCTGACGCCGGATTATTTGGATACAATTACAACAATACAATCACAAATACTGCTGATGATAAGCGAATTCAAATCAAAACAGGTGTAAATTCGGGTGATTTACCATCAGACAATATTACTGCTATTGCAGCCGATTTTGATGGTGAAATTTGGATTGGAACCGATGCAGGATTTGCTATTTTGTATAGTGGATCCAATTCGTTTAATGCTGCTGCAGGAGATTATGACGCACAACGAGTTAAGGTAAAATACGAAGGAAATGTGGAATATGTATTAGGGTCAACGCATATTACTGATATTGAAGTGGATGGAGGAAATCGAAAATGGATTGCTACAGCCAATGCAGGAATACTCTTGCTTTCATCAGATGGATCAGAAATCATTGAGCAACATACTAAAGAAAATTCACCACTGATTTCGGATGTGATTTACGATATCAAATTAGATCAAACAACAGGCGAATTATTTATTATTACGGACAAAGGATTGGTTTCCTATCGGACAAATGCTACCTACGAAGATCCTGAATACAGTGCCACTACAGTATTCCCTAATCCAGTGAGACCAACTCATTTTGGCCCAGTAACTATTCAAGGAATTCGTTACAACTCAGATGTTAAAATCACAGACGTAGCAGGAAATTTAGTTTATAAAACTGTTTCTAACGGTGGAACAGCAACATGGGATTGCAAAAACCTAAACGGCGAGCGGGTGGCAACGGGTGTATATCTCATTTGGACAGGAATGAACGAAGGAAAAGGGAAAAAAGTAGGTAAGGTGCTAGTTGTTAATTAGGAGCTATGAAACTTTTCATTTGGTCCCAAAAAAGTTTATCCACTGGAATAAAACCTTGTGTAACATATGCATGAATGGATTCATTTCTTAAAGACAATAACACCTTTTTTCCGTTAAACGCATCCAATTTTTCAAGTGAATTCATTGCTGCTATAAATCCCTGCCAATTCAGTAAATCAATTTCAGTTGAACCCTTCGCTTGAATTCGAATTTGTTCGATTTTATCTTCTGAATAAGCCAATAGTATTAATAAATCCTTCGTTCTAAATTCCAAATAATTAATTCCTGAATAGACTTTTTCTAAAACAGTATCGCTAAAAATCTCAACCAATTCAATCGCCTCATCCGGATTTTCTTCATTCATTTTTTTCCACTCCTCACCAAAAACACCATGAACGATTAAAAACTGTTTAAATTCTTCTTCAAGTGCGGCAAGTTCTTCCGTACTTAATATGCGATATTTTAATGTGTAACTCATAGATGCTGCGAAATTAACGGATTAAATGAAAAAAGTAGATAATAGAAACCAATTTCGATTAAATTTGTCTTAACAACAGAAATGATGAATAAAACGGAAGAATTATTGCAAAAAAGAGCCCAAGCAGGATTGGGAGGAGGTCAAGCTCGTATTGATAAACAACACCAACAGGGTAAATTAACTGCAAGAGAACGTATTGAGATACTATTAGACGAAAACTCATTTCAAGAAATTGGTGCGTTGGTCTCTCATCGATCAAAAGACTTTGGCTTGGATAAGCAGCAATTCTTGGGTGATGGAGTAATAACGGGCTTTGGAGCAATTCACAGCCGAACCGTTTACGTGTTTTCACAAGATTTCACTGTACTTGGTGGTTCATTATCTGAAAGTCATGCATTGAAAATTTGTAAGATTATGGATATGGCCATGACCAATGGAGCTCCAATAATCGGAATAAATGATTCCGGTGGTGCACGGATCCAAGAAGGAGTAGTTTCATTGGCGGGTTATGCCGATATTTTCTACAGAAATACTAGAGCATCCGGTGTTATTCCTCAGATTTCAGTTGTTATGGGACCATGTGCAGGTGGTGCTGTTTATTCTCCGGCATTGACTGATTTTATTTTTATGGTGGAAGATACTTCCTATATGTTTGTAACTGGTCCAAATGTGGTAAAAACCGTCACACATGAAGAAGTTACGGCTGAAGATTTAGGTGGAGCAAGGACGCATGCAGAAAAATCAGGAGTGAATCATTTCACTTCACCTAATGATGTTGCTTGCCTAAAACAAGTACGTGAATTAATCACTTTTATGCCTCAGAATTACGCCGGAAAAGCCCCTCAAATAACTGATTTCACGTTTTCAGACAAAAAATTAGACCTCATAAATTCCATTTTACCAGCAAATTCTAACCTTCCTTATGATATCCGAAAAGTAATTGATTGTCTTATTGATGATGATACTTTCCGAGAGGTACATGCTGATTTCGCTAAAAATATTGTGGTTGGCTTTGCTCGATTAGATGGAAGAACCATTGGTATTGTCGCCAATCAACCAGCAAGCATGGCAGGTGTTTTGGATATTGATTCATCTCGCAAAGGCGCTCGCTTTGTTCGTTTTTGTGATTCGTTTAATATTCCATTATTGGTTGTTGAAGATGTTCCTGGTTTTTTACCTGGCACAGATCAAGAATGGAGAGGAATTATAACGCATGGTGCCAAATTACTCTATGCATTTTCAGAAGCTACGGTTCCGAGAATTACAGTAATTACACGAAAGGCTTATGGTGGAGCATTTGACGTTATGAATTCCAAAAATATTGGTGCAGACTTAAATTTTGCTTGGCCAACAGCTGAAATAGCGGTTATGGGTGCAAAAGGAGCAGCAGAAATCATTTTCAAAAGAGAAATTTCAGAAGCTACAGATTCAGAAGCAAAATGGAAAGAAAAAGAAGCAGAATATGCCGAATTATTTTCAAACCCATACCGTGCTGCCGAAAGAGGATTTGTAGATGAAGTAATTCTTCCAGAAGAAACCCGCGGAAGATTAATCCATGGATTCAAGATGCTAGAAAACAAATCGGAACAACTTCCACGCAAAAAACATGGAAACATTCCGTTATAAACCCAACCGTATTATTTAACAGTATTCGTTAAAAGCTTCACTTAAATTTTCAGCTATCATCACAGGACTTGCTCCTTCTATATGGTGTCTTTCCACAAAATGAACCAATTTACCCTCTTTAAATAATGCGATAGATGGAGAAGATGGAGGATATGGAAGAAAGTAATTTCTTGCTTGGTTAGTTGCCTCGGCATCTACACCTGCAAATACAGTTACTAACTCAGTAGGAACCTTTTCATTGTTTAAAGCCAGTTTTACGCCTGGACGCATATTTCCTGCAGCACATCCACAAACGGAATTGACAACAACTAATAAAGTACCTTGATTATTTTGAATTGCTTGATCTACAGCTTCTGATGTAGTTAATTGTTCAAACCCAACCTGAGTCAAGTCTTGTTTCATTGGTTGCACTAATTCTGCTGGATACATATTTTTGAATTTTAAACAAAATTACAGATAAATTTCGATTGAATCTACAGCTACCAACAATATCCAATTCCAAGGTTTAATCCAAATGAAAAATAATTAGTTGAAACCATTTCAGTATTTACAACTTGCCTTACTGAAAATCGAGTGATTGGCATCAAGGATACCTTTATTCCTGATTGAGAATAATACGATAATTCGAGTCCACCATTGAATGAAGTCGAGTAGGGAGAAGCTGTTGCTTGAAATGCGCTCGAAATTGATTGACTATTCAAATAGTATCCGTTCGTGGCTCTTAATATTCGTCCAACAGAAACACCTGCAAAAGGATTTACCCCATATTTTCCAATACGCAGAGAATAACCCAAATTTATTGGTATACTCAAATATTGATATTTATTTAGGAATTGAGCACTATAATTGACATTACTATAATCTGTTTTTTCTCCCCACACGAAATAATCTAATCCACTAGACAGTGTAAATCCTTTATAATTAAACAAATACTTTAATGAAACATCCCAAGAAGTAATTCCAATTTCTTCTGCTTTGCGCTTGTCTAGATAATTTTTCTGAGTATAAAACGCAGAAACAACAGGTGAATTAAGATTTTTGAAAATGCTTTCAACCGAACTGATTCCGCAGTAAAACCCGACGTAATGAGATACTAATTGATTTTTATTTTTCCGTTCAGGATTTAATAGTTCAACTTTGTTAACGTCTATTGCTGAACATTTACGAATATCCATGTTGATGAATGTATCTTTATCTCGAATCACTAAATCACTTGAACTCTCAATAACATATGTAGCGGTATCTTTCAATTGTTCCTTCTCATCAAAGCTCAATTTTCCTGTTAAATCAACCGGATTAATTTGTTTATTTTCTTCAAATTGAGGGGTTTCAATTTCGAAATGCTGTGATTGGAACGATTCTCTGAGTCTTGGGTTTTGAATGAACACGTTTGAATTAGAAATTAAATCCTTGATTTCTTTAGGTTTAGTTTGCTTCAATTTATCAGGCGTATCATTTATTAATCGGTTTTTAATCACTCCTTTTTTCGATGAATTTGAAGCTATTTTTCGATCCGTATCATCCCCATTGAACCATGTGAATGAAAATAAAAGACACGCAATTAAAGAAAACCCTCCCGTGATCCACCAAAAGAACAATGTCCTTTTGTTCTTTCTATCGCCCTGTATAAGATCTAGGCGTTGATTGATATCCAAAATATAATTTTCCGGGATTTCCTCCGAAAAATCAGGTTCAATACTTTTTCGGAATAGATTATCTATTTGTTCATCTTGTTTCATGACTCATTTCTAGTTTTAAGAGTTCCTTTAATTTCTTGCGCGCTATTTTCGTATGCCATTTGGAGGTTTGCTCCGAAATACCTAACATTTCTCCTATTTCTTTGTGAGAATATCCGTCTATTGCAAATAAATTGAATACAGCACGTGTTCCTTCAGGTAGTTCTAAGAGTATATGATGTAAAAATTCATCGTTTATTTCATATTCAATTACAGATGTAACCCCAACAGTAGACTCAACCCAAGCATCTTGTTGAAAAAGGGTTTGATACTTTTTATTTCTGCGATACTCATCGATGATTTCATTTGTGATGATCCGTTTTATCCAGCTAAAAAACTTAGCTTCTTGGTAGCGATCCAAATAGTTTATTATTTTGATGAATGCATTATTAACCAAAGTCAAATGATCTTCATCATTTTTGCGATACCTCCGAGCAACACTAATTAACATGGGATAACATAATTTATATAGTTCCAACTGCGCTTTTCTGTCGAAAGCAAACGCTTTATTCAATAATTCGGCACTCGGTTCTTGCATTTTCCTTTGATACTCTATTAAAGATAACGAATATTATTGCGTTGAGGAGGTGCATTGATTCTTTTAAGTAGTTAATCAGAAATTATTTGACGGTAAAAATCCTTTTTAAGCCCATTTTACGTAAACCTACTTAGAATCAATCGTACTCCTACGTAATTACCTATTCGTAGCAGTGTGTATTTTGATTTCGTTTCAAGTACTTTTCTTTCATGCCCTTGCATTTAGCTGCAGATTTG
>Ga0247833_1003067_pt1 | contig 22882 bp, 35 predicted proteins | sample LaCruzMarch2015__7_FD_187117 | JGI IMG/M metagenome (GOLD analysis project Ga0247833, IMG submission 187117) | Freshwater microbial communities from meromictic Lake La Cruz, Castile-La Mancha, Spain - LaCruzMarch2015_8m | ecosystem: Environmental > Aquatic > Freshwater > Lake | place: Spain... | reverse complement strand
ATGTGAAGCGTCTTGCCTGCAATTAGTTGCTATCTGAAGTTCTAGTCGTCCCTCATACCAACGCTCATGCTGTAAGAGCTGCAGTACGACCTGGCGTGACTTGGGAAATTTCAGCAAGCCCTACGTACACCGATCGCGCTGCTTTTCTTGCCGCTTTGTCCAGTTCGTCCACTGACAACTACAATGATTTGACGACAGGCGGTAAATCTTCGCCGCTTTCGAGAACGATCCCTGGCTATACCTATAATGCTGTGGCAAATTTAGGATTGTTCCCAGGGCCCGTGGGCGGATCCCAGGCTTTAACTACCGAATTTAGCGATCAAAACCTGACGTTAAATTTTACGGCCTGAGCTCCTACTGCCGTGGGTGGATATTTCTTTAATACCGATACCCCCTTCAATCTTCTCAATCGCGTCATCACGGTCACGGCGAACCCCGGTGCATCGACCCAATCAGTCGTGACCGGCTCAGCCACCAATTTCTTTGGCTGGCTTGATAACAGCGGCACGCCCTTCACCTCGCTGGTGATCGTGCCTGGTGCTGGATCTCCAAACGCCTACGCAACTGTGGATGATCTGGTGCTCGGTCAGGCTGCGCCGGCTTCGGTGCCTGGCCCCCTGCCGCCGATGGGTGCAGCCACCGCTTTTGGCTTCAGTCGTCGCCTGCGTTCCCGCATCGCCGCCGCCCGCCCTCGTGCCTGAGCAGGAGCGCCTTGCTCTGGCGCTGTTGCTGGCTGTCGCTGCCCGCAGCCTGGTCTTCGTCTTTGTTGTCTCGGTCGCCGTCCGGTTGTTTCCGGTTCAGCCGCTCGATCCCGCCTGGCAGATGAATGTCTGCTCAGTTCTGCTCAATCAGGCGGCGCTGCCCCTGCTGGCCCTGGTGCTGCTGCATGCCGCCTCAGCTCTGCATCCCGCCGACGGTCGCCTGGCTTCTGCGCGCAAGCGTTGGCGCGGCCTGGCGGTGGCAGCAACCCTGGGCTTTGCGCTGCTGCTGCCGCTGCAGGGATTCGCCACCTGGCGTGGCCTCAGCCAGGCCATTCAGCAGGATTCTGCCCGCGGCGCCGATGCGGAGCGGCGTTCAGGGGCGATGCTGCAGGCCATCCAGGCGGCCTCCAGTGTCGACGACCTGCAGGCCCGCATGCAGCGCCTGCGAGGACCCACGCTCACCCCCGCCGATCGCAACCTGCCGCTTCCCCAGCTGCGGCGCCAGCTGGAGGCCAATCTGCTGGCCGCCCGGCGTCAGCTGCTGGATCGCGTCTCCGGCCCTTCGCCCAACCAGGTGTGGATGATCCTGAGTGATGGCGTGCGCCTCGCCGTCTCCTCCCTGGCCTTCGCCCTCGCCTTCGCGGCCGGTGCCCAGCGCCGGCTCAGCCCTGAGCCGCTGTTGTTGGAATGGTCGCGGGCAATCGGCCGTTGGAAACGCTTGCTCCCCCTGAAGCTGGGCCGTCGCCAGAAGCACTCCACCAACGATCCGGGCCGTTATCTCAGGGAGATTGAATCCAGAAATCGCTGATGCCCCTGGCAGGCGGGGCTGTTCTCCGCGGCCGCGCCGGATCTGCCTGGGCTGGCGCGGGCCCGCTCCCCAGCAGCTCTGGGTGATCCTTCAGGACGCCGTGCGCTTGCCGCTCTCGGCCCTGGCCTTTGTTGTCGCCTTCGCCGCCGGCGGCCAGCGCCGAAAGGGTGATTTCCTTTTCTTGCTGACCTTGCGAGCAACCCGGCTGAAGCTTGGTCTCGGGGGTGTTCTTCGCCTTGGCGGCAATAGCGTCGTCTCTGAAGCAGTGTTGTGGCTGAGCCGCGGCAAGCTTGGAGTCTGCGAGACGATGGCCCAGTGGGGCCGTGAGGCGGCGAACCCATTGACTTGGTTAAACTAAGTCCATCTATCCAGCGCTCCCGTGCGTCAGGTCAACCTGCACGAAGCCAAGACCCACCTCTCCAGGCTGGTGGCGGAGGCGGTGGCGGGCCAAGGATTTGTGATCTGCAAGGCGGGCAAGCCGCTGGTGCAGGTCACCCGGCTGCCTGGCGCCGAGGACGCCGCCACTCCCCCCCGGCGCCGCCTCGGTCTGCTGGCGGGTCAGTGCTCCGTGCCCGACGACTTCGACCAGATCGCCGCCGAGGAGATCGCCGATCTGTTTGAGGGACTGTCCGCTTCCGCACCCAGCTCTGGCGGGCTGTGAAGCTGCTGCTCGCACGCACCTCCTGGTCTGGGCCATGGGTGAACCGTCCCGGCTGGGACCCGCCCTGCGGGAGCTGCTGGAGGATCCGCAGCACACTCTTTGGTTCAGCGTGGTTTCCCTCTGGGAGCTGGTGATCAAGGCGGGCCTGGGGCGCGAGGGTTTTCAGGTGCAACCGTCGCTGCTGCGCACGCTGCTTGATGGTGGTTTCGTGGAGCTGCCGATTGAGGCCGCCCATGTGCTGGCGGTGGCCCAGCTCCCGCCCTTGCACCGCGATCCTTTTGATCGCCTGCTGCTCGCCCAGGCCGAGCGCGAAGGCTTGCTGCTGATCACCGCCGATGCGCTGCTGGCCCGCTATCCCGGTCCGGTGCGCCATCAGGGCAGCTTCTGAGGGGTACGGCGCTGGTCACCGTTCATCGCCGGCATGTCCTTGTTGGGCTCCGCTTGAGTCGCAGCTCGCTGCCAGCTGGTGCCGTGTTGGTCCGGTCCCTCAGCCGAAGTGCTGGAAACCGCCGATCCCGCTGGAGGGTTCCGGCCACGGTCTGCCGTCGCTCCAGCCGAGGTTCCCCGCTGGACCTTCCACCAGCTCGCCGATCCGGGTCGTGCCCGGCAGGGCCGCGATCAGGGCCTCCGCCCAAACGGGGTCCAGGGCCAGCACCAGCTCGAAGTCTTCGCCGCCCCCCAGGCACCAGGCCTCCGCAGCCGGCAGGCCGGCCATGGCCGGATCCAGGGGCAGGGCGGTGCGCTCCAGCCGGGCCCCGCAGCCGCTGCTGGCGGCAATTGCCGCCGCCGCCGCCGCCAGACCGTCGCTGCTGTCGCAGCCGCCCACACGCCAGGGCAAGGCCCCTGGCCGGCTGGCGCCCAGGGCCGCCACCGCATCGAAGCGGGGCACGGGCCGCCGGTGGGCCCGGATGGCCTTCTCCTGCACGGCCGGCGCCAGGGCCGGGAGACCCTCGCCCCGCAGCACAGCCAGGCCCAGACGGCTTAGTCCATGGGCGCCGGTGCACACCAGCTGGTCGCCCGGTTGGGCGTCGCCGCGCCGGATCGGTCCGCCTTGGCCGCCCACGAGCCGGCCGATGGCGGTGATGGCCAGCAGTCGCTGGCGGCCGCCGCTGCAGTCGCCCCCCAGCAGCACGCCGCCATGGGCGCCCAGCAGCTGCGTCAGGCCGATGTAGGCCTCCTCCACCCACGCCCACGGGGTGTCCCCAGGGGCCACCAGGCCCACGGTGAGCCCCACGGCGTCGCGGCAGCCCATGGCCGCCAGGTCGGAGAGGTTGGCGGCGGCGGCCCGCCAGCCCACGTCCTTGGCGCCCATCGTGGCGGCGCTGAAATGGACGTCCTCCACCAGGACGTCGGTGTTCAGCACCAGCTGGGTCCCCCCCCCCCCCCCGCCGGCCGGGCCGAGCAGGGCGGGACCCAGCAGGGCGGCGTCATCATCGAACTGCCCCCGGGGGGCGAACGCGCCGAGGCGCCGGATCAGCTCCGTTTCCCCCAGCTCCGCCAGGGTGGGCCCCTCAGGCATGGGGGCGCAGGTTGTCGGCTCCTTCGATCACCGTCGCCTTGACGATGCCGTCATCGGCGGTGAGCTCCTCGAGCACATCCAGGCCATCCACCACGTAGCCGAAGGCGGCATAGCGGCCGTCGATCAGGTTGAGGCCGGCGGGAGTGAGTTCCGGCTCGAACAGGAACAGGAAGAACTGGGAGGAGCCGTCGCCCAGGGCCTCGTCGGAGTGGGCCCATCCCAGGGTGCCCTTGCTCGCGAAGGGCAGCACCGGTTCGGCCTTGAACATCCCCAGATCCTCGAAGGTCTGGTTGTAGAAGGGGGCCTCCTCACCGGGCACCTTGATTTCCAGGGGCACCTGGCGCTCCTGCTTGGTGGCCGGATCCACGAAGCCCGTCAGCGGGCCGGCGGGATCACCGGTCTGCAGCACGTAGAAGTCCTCGGCGCGGTTGAAGGGCAGGCCGTCGTAGAAGCCGCGCTGGGCCAGATCGACGAAGGCGCCGGCGGTGAGGGGCGCGTTGTAACCGTCGACGACGGTGATCAGGTCGCCTTTGGTGGTGGTCAGCCGCACGGTGGCGCGGCCAAGCAGCCGCGGCAGCGCATCGAACTCAGGCGGGATGGCAAAGGGGAAGTCCCCCACCAGCAGACCTTCGGCGCGGCCGATGGCGGCGAGGGCTTCCCGGCGGGCCGCCAGGAATCCGTCCCGGTCCTGGGCCTCGCCCGCGGCGGCCAGCTTCTGAAGATCGGTGCCGGCGTCGGTCAGCAGGGAGGCGGCGGTGGCCCGGTCGGCGGGGTCGAAGCTGGCCAGGATGCGCTCCCGGCTGCTGCCCAGCTGGGATTCGGCCCGGCGCACGGAGCCGGTCAGGCTGGTCCAGCGCTTGGCCCGCAGATCGTCGCTGGTGTCCTCCAGCCGGTGCTGCAGCTTTTGAAGATCGCCCTGCTCGATCGGCAGGGCATTGCGCAGCAGGGCGGTGGGATCGCTGACGGCGTTGCCCTGGGGCAGGTAGGCCCAGGCGGCGGGGACCGCGAGAAGCAGGGTCAGCAGGAGGCCCAGGCTGGCACCCAGCGTGGTGGTGAACCCGATGGGCCTGCGTCGCCGGTCCATGCTTCCCTTGTGACTGCCTGGACTTTGGCACAACTGGCCCTGGCCCGGCCCTGCCACGGCTCAGGGGTGGGTCTGTAGCCAGACGTACAATCCCCCGATCCGATCCGCCGGAATGATCTCCAGCAACGACTTTCGTACCGGCACAACGATCGAACTGGATGGCCAGGTCTGGCGCGTCGTCGAGTTCCTGCATGTCAAGCCAGGCAAGGGCTCGGCCTTCGTGCGCACCAAGCTCAAGGGCGTGCAGAGCGGCAACGTGGTGGAGAAGACCTTCCGCGCCGGGGAGACCATGCCCCAGGCCCAGCTGGAAAAGGCGACCCTCCAGCACACCTACATGGAGGGCGACGATTACGTCTTCATGGACATGGCCTCCTACGAGGAGACCCGTCTGACCGCCAAGCAGATCGGTGACGGCCGCAAATACCTCAAGGAAGGAATGGAGGTGAGCGTGGTCTCCTGGAACGGCAAGCCCCTGGAGGTGGAGCTGCCCAATTCGGTGGTGCTGGAAGTCACCCAGACCGACCCCGGCGTCAAGGGCGACACGGCCACCGGCGGCACCAAGCCCGCCATCGTCGAAACCGGCGCCCAGGTGATGGTGCCCCTGTTCATCACGATCGGCGAGAAGATCAAGGTCGACACCCGCACCGACAGTTATCTGGGCCGGGAGTCCTGATCGCCATGCAGCTCGATCACGACCAACTGCGCCAGTTGCTGGCCCTGCTCGGGGACAGCGATATCCAGGAGCTCAAGCTCGAGGGCGACGACTTCCGTCTGGAGGTGCGCCGCAATCTTCCGTCTCCGGCACCGGCACCGGCCACGGTCACCATGGTGCAGCCCCCGGCCGGCCCGCCCCCGCTGGCCCCCGTTCCCGCCGCCCCTATCGGCGCCGCCCCCGGCCCCTCGGCTCCACCCCCTCCGGCCGCTTCGGTGCGCAGCGATCTGCAGGCCGTCACCGCCCCGATGGTGGGCACCTTCTACCGCTCCTCCGCGCCGGGGGAGGCCCCCTTCGTGGAGGTGGGCAGTCGCATCAGCGCCGGCCAGCCGGTCTGCATCCTCGAGGCGATGAAGCTGATGAACGAGCTGGAGTGTGAATTCAGCGGCGAAGTGGTGGAGATCCTGGTGGAGAACGGCACCCCGGTGGAATTCGGTCAGGTGCTGATGCGGATCAAGGCGGCCTAGCCCAGCTCCCAGGCGGTGCGGATCGCCGCCGCCATGCTGGCGGCCCGGGCCACGCCCCGGCCGGCGATCCCGAAGGCGGTGCCGTGGTCGGGGGAGGTGCGCAGGAAGGGCAGCCCCAGGGTGGTGTTGACGGCGGCGTCGAAGGCGAGCAGCTTCACCGGGATCAGTCCCTGGTCGTGGTACATGGCCAGGTAGCCGTCGGCCCCGTCACCCTCCCCCCTCCAGGCGGCCGCCGCCTCCAGCCAGCAGGTGTCAGGAGGCACGGGACCCTCCAGCCGCACCTCCGGATGCAGGCCCTGCCACTGACGCAGGGTGGCGATCAGCCAGTCCTGTTCCTCCCGGCCCAGATGGCCCCCTTCGCCGGCATGGGGGTTGAGGCCCGCCACCACCAGCCGCGGCCGGCCCTCGAACCGATGGCAGAAGGCGAGCAGGGCCTCCAGCCGCCGGCTCACCAGCTCCGGAGTCAGCCGGCCGCTCACCTCCGCCAGCGGGATGTGGGTGGTGGCCAGCAGGGTGTTGAGCCGCCAGCCGCCGCCGGGGGGCAGGGCGGTGAACAGCATGCCGGCGTCGGCGCTGCCGGTGAGTTCCGCCAGCCGCTCCGTCTGGCCGGGATAGGCATGGCCGGCCGCCTGCCAGCTGGCCTTGGCGATCGGGGCCGTCACCAGGGCCCGGCCGCCGCCGGCCCCCACCAGCGCCACGGCCCGGGTCAGCCAGGCGAAACTCGCAGCTCCGGCGGCGGCACTGCTGATCCCTGGGACGACCGGCTGCTCCAGGGGCACGTCCTCCACGGCGAAGTCGTCGGGGTCGGCCAGGGGGGCGTCGCTGCAGGTCAGCAGGTGTCGGTGGCAGTCCCGCAGCCAGCGGCCGCAGCCCACCAGCACCACCTCCTGGCCGGCGGGGCGCGGCTGGGCGAGGGCCTTGAGGGTCACCTCGGCGCCGATGCCGGCGGGATCCCCCAGGGCGATCACAAGGCGATCCGCTGTAGTTTTCATGCCATCGGGCGTTGTCGGGGTCGTCGCTTCATGATCCGCTTGCTGCTTCTGGGTGCGCTGCTTCTCGGCGGTGGGGTCGCCTTCCGCAATGAGTGGGTCGTGGTGGACTGGCAGAAGATCGGCAAGGACACGGGCGTCTCTTCCATGATCGACCCGTCGATCTTCGGCTCTCAGAAGAAGTCTCCGCTGCAGGACGACAATCCCTCCCGGTAGGTGGGGTAGAGCAGGCGGTAGCCGAGGTCGTCCTGGAGCCTCCGGCTGCTGACCCGTCGATTCTCGCTCCAGAAGCTGCGGGCCATCGGACCCATGGCCGCCGCCACGTCCTCGAAGCGCTGCACCTCCGGCAGCCGGCAGCGCAGCAGATGGGCGGCCAGGCCCAGGACCTCGCTGGAGGGGCACGGGCAGGTGTCCGCCAGGATGAGGGTGTCCGGTCGGGCCTGGGGGGGCAGGGCGATGCTGTGCAGCACGGCGCCGACGATGTCGTCGACGTGCACCCTGGAGAACACCTGGCCCGGCTTGTGGATCAGCCGCGCTGTGCCGTTGCGCAGGCTCAGCATCGGATTACGTCCGGGGCCGTAGATGGCGGGCAGCCGCAGCAGCTGCACCGGCAGGCCGCTGCGGCGCCAGGCCTGCTCACAGGCCAGTCGGGCCTGGCTCCGCTCCAGCAGGGGTTGGGTGGGGCTCGTCTCGTCCACCCAGGCGCCGCCGGTGTCGCCGTAAACCCCGGTGGTGGAGAGGTAGCCCACCCAGGCCGGATCCAGGCGCCGCAATGTCGCCTCCAGCGACTCCAGCACCGGATCCCGGCCGCCGGCATTGGGGGGGATCGTCACCAGCACATGGCTGACGCCGGCCAGGTCCGCCGGGGTGGGCAGCGCCCCCTGGTCGGGATCGAAGTGCAGCCAGCCCGGGTCGTTGCCGCCGGGGGAGGGCTGGCGGTGGGAGAGCAGCACCGGCACGCCGGCCGCCTCCAGCGCCTGGGCCACACGCCGACCGGTGTAGCCCCCGCCGAGCACCAGCAGCCGGCCGATGGCGGCGGCAGCAGCGGCAAGTGCCGGGTGTTCGATCCGCGCGACAGCGGCCGCCGGGTTGACAGATTCCGTCGACATCAGTACATCTGTATCACTGTCTGATCCCCATCCCGTGACCGTTTCGTCCTTCCAGGCCAGTCTCCCTGTCGGCCTCGCACCGGTGCCCCCCGCCAGCCGCCCCCTCCCCGGTGGCGACGGCAGCCGCCTGGCCTCGATGCCCCGGGCACGGACCACCACGCCCCTGCTTCTGGCCATCGGGCTGGTGCTGGGGGCCGTGCTCCTGGCGCCGGAGCAGCCGCGCGATCAGGAGGCCATCTGCCACCGCCACAACGGCGTGGAGGCCTGCCGGGTCTGGTGAGTCACCTCGGCCTCGGCCGCCGTGGCTGTCTCCGCTTCAACGGGCGCCACCCACTGCAGCAACCGCAGCGCCAGGCGCAGGTCGCCGTCGGTCCAGGCCCGCAGGGCCATCGCCCGGCGTGGGTCGTAGAAGGGCTGGCTTCGGTACCAGGTGAAGGCATCACTGTCGCCCTTGCGGCCGTTGCAGCCCAGGCAGGCCGGCACACAGTTTTCGGTGATGCTCTGGCCGCCGCGGCTCAGCGGATGCACGTGGTCGATGGATTCGGAGGCCTCGCCGCAATAAAGGCACCGACGACCAGTCATCCGGTGCAGCGACTGTCGCCATCGTCGCGCTCGCAGCTTGGGGCAGAGATCTTCGAGAAAGACTCCATCCCTGGCCTGCATCAGCGCGCCTCGGTTGGCGGAAGTTTGCCCTCAGCGCCCCGGGTGTCAATGTGTTCTTGATTGCTTTTTGCCGCATTGGCCACCCCCCTGGTGCAGATGCGCCTGGGCGCCTCGGGTCTGATCGAAGTCGTCAGTCCCTTCGACGCGGTGACCCAGGCGCACCTGCGGGCCATCCGCCCCCGGGGGCAGTGGCTCAGCCGCCGTGGCTGCTGGCAGTTCCCCCTCGAGGCGGCCGCGGCGCTGCAGCTGCAGTGCGCCGGCCGCTTTCCGGTCACACCGGAGCTGGAGCAGTGGTTCGCCTGGCTCTCCCAGCCCCTGCCGCCCCTGCCCCCCCACCGGGCCCTGGTGGCGGCGGCCGCCGCCGATGCAGAGCTGCCCGATGGCCGCCAGCTGTTCCGCCACCAGCGTCAGGCGGTGCGCTGGTTGCTGGCCCGGCGCGGGGCCGTGCTGGCCGATGCGATGGGCCTCGGCAAGACCCTCAGCGCCCTGGTGGCCGGTCGTGCCCTGGTGCGCCTGGCCGACTGCCGGCTGGTGGTGGTGGCCCCGGCGGGGCTGCATCACCACTGGCGGCAGGAGGCGGCGGGGCTGGGTCTGCGGCTGGAGCTGCACAGCTGGGCCCGGCTGCCGGCCGAGCTGCCGGACGCCGGCACGGTGCTGATCGCCGATGAGGCCCACTTCGCCCAGACGATCCACGCCGTCCGCACCCAGGCGTTCCTGCGGCTGGCTCGCCATCCGCGCCTGCGGGCGATCTGGCTGCTCTCCGGCACGCCGATGAAGAACGGCCGGCCGGTCCAGCTGTTTCCCCTGCTGGCGGCCATCGGCCATCCCCTGGGGGCCGACCAGCGCCATTTCGAGGAGCGCTACTGCCAGGGGCACTGGCGTGAGCAGGGGGGGCGGCGGATCTGGCAGGCCAGCGGCGCCAGCCAGCTGGAGGAGCTGCAGCGGTTGGTGCGGCCCCTGGTGCTGCATCGGCGCAAGGGGCAGTGCCTCGACCTGCCGCCCAAGCAGCGGCTGGAGCGGCCCGTGAGCCTCGAGGCCGTCGAGGCCGAGGCCTTCGAGCGGGCCCTGCAGGAGCGGATCGACGACTTCCGCCGCCGGGCCTGGGCCGGTGAGGTGCGCCGCGATGCCGAAGCCCTGGCCGTGTTCACGGCCCTGCGTCAGATCGCTTCGCGCCACAAGCTGGCCGCCACCACCGAACTGGTGGCCGACCTGCAGGACCGCGGCGAAGCGGTGGTGGTGTTCACGGCTTTCGTGGCCACCGCCCTGGCCCTGCACCGGCAGCTCGGCCAGGCGCACGATGGCGGACCCCTGATCGGCGCCGTGCCCCCGGCCCGGCGGCAGAGGCTGGTGGATGCCTTTCAGTCGGGGCGCAGCCCCGTGCTGATCGCCACCTACGGCACCGGGGGCCTGGGCTTCACCCTGCACCGGGCCCGGCACGTGGTGCTGGTCGAGCGGCCCTGGACCCCGGGCGACGCCGAGCAGGCCGAAGACCGCTGCCACCGCATCGGCATGGGCGCCGCGCTCACCAGCCACTGGCTGCAACTGGGCGTCGCCGACCGGCTGGTGGACGACCTGATCGCCAGCAAGGCCGAACGGATTTCCCTGCTGCTACAACGCCAGCGGGCCCTGCCGGCGCTGGTGCGTCAATGGCTCGAGACCGTCTAGGGGCGGCCTGACTCAGCCCCCCGGGCGGGCGGGTTCGTTCTCACGGCAGCTGCGTTGCCGCACCTCCAGGTCCTGGCGCAGGATCGGATCCAGCTTGCCCTTGGGCACCGCGGCGGCCAGGGTGGTGGCCTGGGCGATGTCCCGGCAGGCGGCAAGGGTGTTGCCGGCCAGGGTGTGCAGCAGGAACCGTTCGTTCAGGGGGCCGGGATCCTTCGGGAAGGCCGCCACCACCTTGTCGCACTGCTGCAGGGCGCTGGGGAGGTCCTCCAGCTTCACGGTGCGCAGGCAGTCCTCCCGGGTGATCGGCCGCTCGGGCAGGGGCTGCTCAACGCAGCCGCAGAGCAGGGCCGGCAGCAGCAGCAGCAGGCGCCGCCGGCGTTGCCGGTGTCGGACCGGGGCGTGCAGGCCGGCCCGCTCAGTTGTAACGCTCACTCCGGGTCATGCCGCTGCCACCAGCCTTACCACCCCCGACGACGGAAATGGAGGTGGGGCTGGGTTCGGGGCTGGTCGCGGTGCTGCCGGAGGGGCGCGGCGCGTACAGGTCGCCCAGGAACCGGCCGCAATCGGGGAAGGTGCCTGGGTTCTGAACCACCGCCTCGGTGATCATCACCGCGGCATGTTCGGGGGAGGTCTTGAACATACCGGCGCTCTGGCGCTTGATCAGGGCATAGGCGGCCGTCCAGCTGACTTCGTGGACGTTGCCGTTGTTGCGCATGAAGCAGTACACCTGGGCGCCCTTGCCCCCGGGACCCTCGATGTCGTTGCCGGCGCGAGCGCTCTGGGCGGTGCCGGCGGTGGCCAGCAGGCCGGCTGCCGCCGCCAGGACCAGGGAGCCCAGTCGGCGAAGGAGAAAGTGGCGTGGGGCCATCGGACCGCAAGGAAAGAACAAGGTGGCCCAACGTATCGACCCCTGCGCGGCTGTCCAGGGTGGTCAGCCGCCTGGCGGGGCGGCGGTGGAGGGGAGCACCAGCTTCACCACCAGCGGCAGGATCACCAGCACGGTGATCAGGCGCACCGCGTGCAGGCTGGCCACGGCCGCCCCCACGCCGAACTCCGCTCCCACGAGGCTCATGCCGCTGATGCCCCCAGGGGCCGCCCCCAGCAGGGCCACCACCGGGTCGACGCCCATCAGGCGGCTGCAGCCGAAGCCCACCACCAGGCCGGTGACCACCAGGGTGACCGTGATCAACAGGGCGGGCCGCCACAGCTGACGCAGCTCCAGCAGGGCCGTGCCGGTGAGGCCGGTGCCGATCACCGTGCCGATGCCGATTTCCAGCAGGGTGCGGGAACCGACCGGCCATTGGGCCACCTCGAGTCGGCCCGTCACGCTGACCAGGGCGGCCCCCAGCAGGGCCCCGGCCAGCGGAGCCGCCGGGATGCCGGTGCGCAGGGCCAGCAGGCCGCCGGCGAGTCCTGCCACGACATATAGCAACAGATGCAAGGGTTGGTGCATCGCCATGGAGACCGATCAGCAGGACCCACTCTGGGAGATCGCTGCCGCGGATGCTTGAGGGGGCTGCCCGAGTGTGTTGTCATGCGGCACAGTCCCGTTGCTTTCCCCGCCATGGCCCCCGCCTCGGTGTCGTTCCGCATCAGCCGCAATGCTGAAGATCTCGCCGAAACCATCCATGCCCTCTCCCAGCGCCTGGTGACCCTGGAGCAGCGTCTGGCGGCGATGGAGCTGCAGGCGTCGAACCAGGCCCGACCGGAGCCGGAAGAACTGGCCAGCCTCGACAACGTCGAGCGTCTGCTGCAGGACTGCCGCCATCTGCTGGAGATCGGCGTCAGCTCCGAGGCGTCCTCTGGGTACGACAGCCACGGAGACGTCCCCTACGCCTCAGCCGCCTGAGGCCGCGCACCCCCCTGGTCAGGGGTGTCAAAATGAAAAGAAAGCGGGTCATGGCCTTCCCCACTTCCCCTTACCAGTCCTCCTCCAGCCCCATCCACGGGCAGAACCCCGCCCCACGCGCGGCCATCCCTGCCCCCCACTGCCAGTTACGCCGCCACTCCCAGGAAGAAGGTGACCACCAGCTCGAAAAGCTGGAGTTCGCCCTGGCCGTCGCCCTCACCCGCGGCGATCTGCAGCGCTCCGACCAGTTGCGCGCGCAGATCGCCGCCCTGGGTGGCAATCAGGAGGAACCCGGCACCTGATCGGATCCCAGGAGAGGACGATGGGGAGACCATTCAACACCTCCCTAATCATCACTTTTTTGTGCCAGGTGTCTCCTGTTGGCACTGGACCATATGTTGTGCAGTAAGATTCCAAAACGAAGGGGACTGTTGGATGCCAGCCGGCCCGTTGTGAACGTCTTTGATACTGCGACATCCTCGCCGGCCATGATTGTCTCCAGCCCGTCTGCCCCCGTCACCTTGGCGTTGGAAACCCCACCACGCGCAAGGTCCAGCGTCTCGCCGCTGTCCGATCCCACTGCTCGCCAGCGCCTCCTGCTCCAGGCGGCCACCCTCAACGAACAGGCGCGTGTGGCGGCCACGCAAGGTGATCTTGAAGCTTCGGCGCGGACGATTCTGGAGGCCCTTGATTGCGAACGGCGTGCCGGTGGTCTCGGTCTGCAGGTGTTGCAGCTGATCAAACCCCGCGCCTGAACGCGGGCTCTCCCCAGACCCTGGGGCAGGCAGCCATGCGGAAAATCGGGCGGTGCCGGTCTGCCGACCGCCCTGCTGGGCGCCGGGCTGATGGCATGGCGGGCCAGCCCCGTTTTGTGCCTGCACCTGCTGACCGTGATGGTGCTCCGGCTGCCGATCTGCGCCGTTCCCAACCGATCGCAGGGCAAGCCCAGGCGGTTCGCCAGCTATGGCCAATGGAGCTGATAGGACGCGAGGTCTGAACAGAGCTGCCCTGTGCCCGAAAAATGCAATCAGCCTCACGCTATTGACTGCTTCTCAGATGTTCTCTCTTCAGTTATCCATCAAGCGGGTGACCGGATTCGAACCGGCGACGTTCAGCTTGGGAAGCTTCTCGATTGATTGGCCGAACTGCCTGTACCGCTGTGAGTCTCGTAAGGCTTCTGGCTTGGATGTGAGAAGGTCTGTGAGAAGCTTTCGATCAGGCGCTTGCCATCGATAGCTGATCTGCAAGCAGCGCATAGCCCATGGCCCGATAGCCCCGCAGCCGTCGCTCCCACATCCGTTGCGTGATCGGATGGCCGAGATCAAGCCAATCGATGATGCGTACGCTTGTCTTGCCGCTCTGTTGTCTATGCAGGCGGCCGGCGTATTGCTGCAGTGTGCCCTTCCACGACACGGGCAGCGCCAGCAACAGGGTGTCGAGTGGTGGATGGTCGAAGCCTTCACCCACCAGACGGCCGGTGGCCAGCACAATGCGGGGTGCATCAGGAGGTAACGCTTCCAGCGCGGCCAGGCTGGCGCTGCGTTGGCGTGCGCTCAGGCGGCCATGCAGCAGAAACAGGTTTGCTACCTGCTCGGCCAGCGCACCGGCAATCGCGGTGATGTGATCGGTGCGCTCACTGAGCAGCAGCAGCTTGCGGCCATCACCCCAGCAGGCGAGAGCCTCGACCACGATCCGCTCGGTGCGGCGTGGGTCCTCCGCCAAGCGACGCATCAGCTCCTGGATCGGCAGATCGGCCGGTAGTGCAGGGAGCTGATGGGTGCGGCTCACCAGCTCCAGGGTCTTGGGCGCCCCGGCAGGTCGCTGGGCGGAGTGGCGAATGGGGCCGCACTGCATGAACAGGATCGGCTGCAGACCGTCCCGGCGCACCAGGGTGGCCGACAACCCCAGCACGTGGCGGGCCTTCACATGCCTGAGGATCGTTTCAAAGGAGGCGGCGGCGATGTGGTGGCATTCGTCGACGATCACCTGCCCGTAGCTCTGCACCACGGGGTTCACCTCCCCCTTCCGAACCAGCGACTGCATCACGGCGATGTCGAGTTGGCCGGTGGGCTTGGCTTTGCCACCACCGATGCATCCGATCGCCTCAGGAGCGACATCCAGAAAGGCGTGGAGCCGCTCTTGCCATTGGCGCAGCAACTCCGCCCGATGCACCAGCACCAGGGTGTTGACCCTGCGGCGCGCCAGGATCGCTGCTGCCACCACTGTTTTCCCGAACGCCGTTGGCGCCTGCAGCACGCCGATGTCATGGCGCAGCATTGCCTCCACGGCGGTCTCCTGGTCATTGCGAAGTTGGCCCGTGAACACCAGCTCCAGCGGTAAGCCGTTCTGGCGTTCATCGATCAGCTCCCAGCTGATCCCTTGCTCCTTCAGCAGGGTCTGCACGGGTTCCAGGCAGCCCCGCGGCAGGGCAATGTGCTGGGGAAAGTTCTCGGCGCAGCCGATCACCCGCGGTTTGTCCCATACCGACAGGCACATCGCCTGAGCCTTGTAGAAGGCCGGGTTGGCGAAGGCGGCGAGGCGGATCAGGCGATTGAGCAATGGCTGCGGCAGGGCCGAGCGCTCCACATAGAGGCGATCGGCCAGGGTGAGGGTGAGGGAGGTTGGCAGCGGTCCGCTGAGCTTCGCAATTGCAGGAGGTGCCTTCCACGGGGTCGCCAGGTCCTCCTCGTCGATGAAGCTGAGATCGAGCGGATGGGCACCGCCGGTGGCGGTCTGAAGCACGCTCTGCAGTCCCGCCATCGACAGCCGCTGCAGGGTTGCCAGATAGGCCCACTGATCGGGATAGGGCTGCAGGTCGTCATCCACGAACACGCTGCAGCCCCGCTGCCGAGGTTCCTTCTGCAGCGGCAGGGCGATCAGGTTGCCGAAGCCGCCTTTCGGCAGGATGTCCTGGTTGGGGAACAGCCGGTCGTAGGAGCTCAACTGCAGCTGACGCGTGGCGTTGCAGGTGTGGCTGATCAGGGCCGCCCCCAGCTGGCGGGCCTCCCGCGCCGATACGGCCTCCTCAAAGAACACCCACACGTGAGCACCGTCTCCAGAGCGGGAGATCTCCAGTGCGGCCGGCACCGCCAGCTCCCGGCAGGAGCGCAGAAAGGCCCGGGCATCGTCACGCCAGTCCTGCTCGTCAAAGTCGACGGCCAGCAGGTGGCAATGGTCGTTGTCCAGCAGGGGGTAGAGGCCGATGGTGTGGTCTCCGGCCAGGTGGCCGTAGATCGCTGCATCGCTGAGCGGCAGCAGCTCGCGGTGGTTGCAGTCGCGGCAGGAGATCCGTGGCTTCTCGCAGATGCCTGGGCGCCACTCATTGGCGCAGGCCGGTGCATAGCCCGAGCGCCCGTTGCTGTTGCTCTGCCAGCGCAGAGCGTAGACGTCGTCGCGACCGCGGAACAGGTGCCGGAACAGCGCCACCTTCTCCTGCGTGGAACTGGGGCCGTTGGCAGGTGCGGCCTTCGCAATCGGCGCGGTTTCCGTTGGGGCAGGTTCGCCGGATCGCCAGGCGATGCCGTGGGCCTCCAGAAGCCCAATCAAGCGGGCGTTCTCCCGGCGCAGCCGATCTAGATCAGAGGGCTTGGCGTCGGCCATGCGGCATGCGCTTCAGCGCTGATCGGCATGTTGGTAGACAACATTGCGCTCCCGCTTGCCCACTGCCACGACAAGCACGAGGAGCTCATGGTCACGCACCTCGTAGACCAGACGGTACCCGGCGGCCCGCAACTTGATCTTGTAGCGGTTGGAGGATCCACGCAATTTGCTCGCGGGGATCCTGGGCTCAGTCAGCCGCTCGGCCAACTTGTTCTTGAACTGCTCTCGGGTTCCTGGCGTTAGCTTCCGCCACTCCCGAAGGGCTTCCGGGTGAAATGCCAGCTCAAAGGGCATCGAGGCTGACCCGCACCGGCTCCTGGCCGTCTGTCAGCCGGGCATCGGCGATGCGGCCCAGCTCCAGGTCGTCCACCAGATCCATCAGTTCTTCGTAGGCCCTGGCCGGCACGCAGTAGAAGGCCGGCTCGTTGCGGTTGAGCACCGCGACGGCCATCCCCTCTCCTGCCGCCAGGGTGGCCATGGGGTTTTTCTTGTGTTCCGAGATGCTCACGGCAGTCTCGGCGAGTACACGGTGGGCCATCAGCGGGACAGGAAGGCAATACTCCACACCCTAGGTCTCCAGCCAGGTCTCTGGAAAGGTCGCTGGGTGGGTCTGGATCGAGTGGGTGGTGCCCGGCTGGTCTCCAGCAATTTTGGAGGCCGTCCTGGGGAATTGTTTCCCTGTTATTGCAGTGTCAGGCGAGCGGTCGTTGATGCTGAAGCGGCTTGCCCTGATTACCTCAGGACATGATGTTGGGCCGAATTAAGTAGGCAACCTCCGCCCAGCCGTGATTCCGCACCATCCAGGGCACGACGGCCCATGAGTTCACCCCGCGCAGGTGAATGCCTGACGAATCAATGGCGCAGTCCTGAGAGGAACTCTGTGAGAAGGTCGCTGCCGCTCCCTGGCATTGCCTGTCATCGCCTGGTTCCTACTGGCCTTCTGCCAGTCGATGCGTGAGCGGCCGTACGCTTGACCTTCAGCGATTCTCAGCCCTGGATTGAAAGCGGGTGACCGGATTCGAACCGGCGACGTTCAGCTTGGGAAGCTTTTCGTTTGGTTAGCCAAATCGCCTGTGCTGCAATGAGGCTTATGTTCCTTCAGGCTTGGATGTGAGAAGGTCTGTGAGAAGGTTTAGGGCTATTCTCCTGCCGTGAGAAGGTGCGGGTTCGGGCCTGCGGGCATGGGCCACGGCAATGCTTACCCAAGACCGCGAGGTAGAATCAAGGGGCAGAAAGTTGAATTTAGCGTGGCCGAGATATTTGCAGTTTGGGTTAACCAACTTCTCGGCCTCTGCGGTTTCAGCAGTGGCTCCGGTCGGCGACGGCTGTCCTCCGCTCCGGGGCCGGTGTAAGGGTGGCGGGTTCAGCTGCTCTCCCGCGGCTGCGGTAGTGGAGCAGCTGCCAGCCGGTAGGGGTTGGGGCGAGGGTCATCTCCCCGGTGGAGGCATGGACTTGAGGTTAGGCGGGGTTGTGGGGATGGAGGGCTGCCATCGCCACGCTGAGCGGAAGATTCGGGCTCTCGGGGTTCACATCCACACTCTGCAGCTGGGGCCGCAGCACCAGGTCCATGTCCTCCATCGGGATGGCGCCGAGCAGCACCTCATGGCCTAACACCATCGCGCCGGTGAAGCAGCGGCGGTTGCGGAAACGCACCTCCACCGGCCCCACGTAGGGCACGCTACGGCAGTGGCCATCGGCCAATACCACCTCTCGCCGCTCCAGTTCCGCCAGGTTCAGCTGAATCGCCAGGTGATCCGGAATGCACAGATGAACCGCTCCGCTGTCGGCTAGGGCCGTCACCTCCAGCGGCGCCAGATCGGGCCGGGTGGGTTGCTGAGGGAGAAGGTGCCGCGGATTAATTCCATGGGCACAAAATAGAGCGAATGAGGGCTTGTTCCCAGGGTTTAAAGCCCTTGCCATCGAGGCTAACCCTCCCAGATCTCCGCCAGCTCCAACCGCAGCCCCGGCAGCAGTTCGCCCCCCTCCAGCGCCTCGGCCGCCTCGATGCGTTGCATCACCACCGGCGCCGCTGGATCAGCCCCCGGCTGCCAGATCTCCACAGCCCGCAGTTCTGGAAACAGCAGCCAGCCCAGCTGGGCGCCATTGGCGAGGTAGGAGGCCATCTTGCGCCGCAGGGCTTCGCTGCCGCGGGGGCCCTCATCCGAGGGGCTCACCAGCTCCACCACCAGGTCCGGGCACAAGGGCGGGAAGCCTCGGCGTTGTTCGGGCGTGAGCGCCTGCCACCGCTCCAGACGCACCACGGCCGCATCGGGGCTGAGCACGGAGCCATCGGGGAGGCGGAAGCCGGTGGAGCTGTCAAATACCTTCCAGCCCCCCTGGCCAAGGGCCCAGACCTGCAGGCGCGCACTAAGAAGGTTGTTCCTGGCGCTGGTATCTCCTCCGGTTGGGGTCATCGCGATCAGTTGGCCATCGGCCGCCAGCTCCAGCACCGCCTCGGGGTTCGCCTCGCACACCAGGGCGAACTGCTCCGGGGTGAGCTTCAGGCCCGTCGGCAGCACAAGGGGCTCCAGACCTGTGGCTGGCGCCTGCGGGGCGGCGGAAGCAGGGGGGGCGAGGGTCATTTCCCCGAGGGAGGCGTGGGCTTCAGGTTAGGCGGGGTGCTTGGCGCACAACTGCAGCGGTTGCGCTCACCGCAGTGGCACACTGATGGCCCGGGCCCATCCCTCCCGCCGGATGAACACCCCTCCCCTCACCCTTGCCAGCGATCAGGGGGCAGCAACGGCGCTGCTGGGCGACATCGCAGCCCTGTGCGCCGCCCAGGGCGCCCAGTGGCACCCACACCTGCGGGCGGAGGTGGCCGAGGGAGCCATGCGGCTGCTGGCACCACCGGGTACCACCGGGCCCTTGATCACGATGCCCACCCACCTGCTGGTGCCGATCGCCGGGGCCCGTTGGAGTGATGGCGCCAACGCTCTCGAATTGCTCGCCCCCCCCCGAAACGACCACCCCCGTGCAGCGGCAGCTGCTGCAGCTGCATGTGGCCCTCTACAACGCCACAAGCAAGCTGCGCTGGTGGAGCACCCAGCACCCCGCCCGACTGGTGGAGCATTGCCCGGCGGTGGCCGAGGCGCTGCGGCCGCTCAAGCCTCACCACGGCAACGGCCCGCAGGAGCCCACGGCGGCGGAGCGGTTCCTGGCCACCCGCAGCTTCGGCTGGAAAGCTAAACCGGAGAACGGGCCGCGCCGCCAGGTGCTGCTGCCGCTGATCGATCTGCTCAACCATCACCACCACGGCGCTCCCCTCCGGATCGAGGCAGGTGCGATGCGGATGGCCACCGCCCAGCCGGTGGGCAGCGGCGAATGCTTCGCCCACTACGGCCACCGCCGCGATGGGCTGGATCTGGCCCTGCACTACGGCCATGCCGATCCCTCCACGCCCTTCGCCCACTGCGCACCACTGCCGATCAACGTGGAGGGGGTGGGTCTGATCCAGGTGGAGCACCAGGTGGGGCGCCGCCCCGCCCATCCGCTCGACCCCCCGCGCGTGGAGCTGGAGGAGGGCGGCGTGCGGCTCAGCCACCTCTGCTGCCACCGGGGGCATCCCGAGCGGGTGAGAACCCTGCTCAAGCTGCCGCTGCAGGCGGGCTTGCAGCGGCGGGGCCACGGCCAGGTGGAAGCGCAGCGGCTGGCCCAGCGGGGGCTTGAGGCCCTCGGCGCGGCCAACATCGGCCTGCTGGAGCGGCTGACCTCTGCCGCCGAGGCCGCCGATCACCCGGGCGGATCCGTTCTGGCCCAGGCAGCTCGCCGTCAGGCGGCGATCATCGCCGCGGTGATGGGCTGAGCCGCTCCGGGCCCAGGTCCGCTCTGACACCGCCGGATGGGGAGGGCGGCAGCTTCAGGCGTTGGCCGCCAGCCAGGCGTGGAGATCGGCCATGCCCTCAAAATCGAGCAGGGCCTCGGCAAGGGCCTCCAGTTGCGGCAGCGGCAGGCTGCGAATCAGGCTTTCCTGCTCAGCGCTCAGGGGCCCGCAGCGGCGGCTCAGCAGGCGCAGGGTCACCTTGGTTTCTCCTCGGGCCTCACCCTGCGCCTCCCCCCGCCCAAAGATCTCGCGGTAGGCGACGCTCTTGGTGAAGTCGTCGAGGGTGATGCCGCCCATGGCGCAGAGCTCCTGGATTGATCGGCCGTTAAAGCGTGCCACCAAGATAGCGGCGATGACGTCATCAATCTCGGCGGCGCTGCTGCTGCCGGCCACCCGGGCCCGGAGGGCGGCGGTGGTGGCGGGCAGGTCCTGCTCGCTCTGGAGCAGCAGGGCCAGGGCCTGCACCAGGGCCGGCGCGGTGGGGTTGGCGGCGGCGCTCAGCAGCTCGATCCACTGCACCCGCTGCTCCACAAACTCCGCCACCGGGGCTGGATCGCCGAAGTGCAGCTGGCGGGAGGGGCAGAGCACCACCACCCGCCACCGCTCGATACCCGGCTCCTGCTGCAGCAGCCGGGCGGTTTCGGCGTAGAGGCGCCGCAGGAAGCCGCCGTCGGCGGCCATCTGGGCCTCAAGAATCAGCGCAGGCAGATCGGGCCGCTCTGGCGGCGGCAGAAACAGGCCATCGAGCCGGTATTCGCGCTCCTTGAGCACCGGCGCCGAAAACCTATACCCCCTGGCATCAGCCGGTAGATCGGGCAGCAGCGGCAGGATGCGATCGGGTTGCTGCTGGAACAGCCAAAAAAAAAGCTTGTCGCTGGCGACCACGACGGCGTCCTGTGGGCGGGTGCTTCAGGTGTTGGCCGCCAGCCAGGCGTTGAGATCGGCCATGCCCTCGAAATCGAGCAGGGCCTCGGCAAGGGCCTCCAGCCGTTCCAGTGGCAGGCTGCGAATCACGCTTTCCTGCTCCGCGCTCAGGGGCCCGCAGCGGCGGCTCAGCTGGCGCAGGGTGACCTTGGCTTCTCCTCGGGCTTCTCCCCGGGCCTCACCTAGGGCGACGCCACGGGCCTCCCCCCGCCCAAAGATCTCGCGATAGGCCACGCTCTGGGTGAAGTCGTCGAGGGTGATGCCGCCCATGGCGCAGAGCTCCTGGATTGATCGGCCGTTAAAGCGTGCCACCAGGATAGCGGCGATGACGTCATCAATCTCGGCGGCGCTGCTGCTGCCGGCCACCCGGGCCCGGAGGGCGGAGGTGGTTGCCATGGCAGGCAAGACTGGAAAAGGTGAATGCCCAGCTGATTACCCCGCTTCCATGAGCCTCTCCCTGGCCCAGCCCGAGCTTGACGCGATCACCGCCGCCTGCCGGAAGCATCAGGTGCTGCGCATGCATCTGTTCGGTTCAGCCCTGCGCGATGATTTCGACCCCAGCCGTAGCGATTTGGACCTGTTGGTGGAGTTCCAGCAGATCGAGCCGGAAGACCTGGTGAAGGCCTACTTCGGACTAGAGAATCAACTGACCACGATCACCGGTAAATCCGTTGATCTGGTGATGGCGGATGCCATCCGCAATCCGTATGTCCGCCGCGATATCAATGATTCTAAGCTGCTGATCTATGAGGCCGATCGATGAAGCGTGATCCACGGGCCTTTCTGGACGATGTGATTGATGCCGGTTGCGCCATCATGCAAGCCGTGGATGGTATGAGCCTGAACGATTACCTCAATAGTCGCCTCATACGCTCTTCCATAGAGCGGGAGTTCACCATTATAGGAGAAGCTCTCGCCCAGCTCTCCCGCCGAGAAAAAGGTCTGTTTGCTCAGATTGAACTGGGTCCACAGATCATCAGCTTCCGCAACAAGCTCACGCACGAATATATCACGATCAACCATCAATTGGTTTGGGGAGTCATTGAAACTCATCTTCCTCTGCTTGTTGAATGCTGCAGTCAGTTGCTTCGCCAACTCGATGGGGGACACCCGCCAAGCGATAGCCCCTGCCCCCTAGAACCTCCACCGATGGATTGAGGTCTGGAGAGAACAGCGACCTTTTCACCCTATCCTGCGCCATCAATCGCTCCAGGGTCGTCTCCCGGGCAGAGAAGGCAACAGCGACAGGATCCGATCCGGTTGGTGCTGGAAGAGCCAATAGAAAAGCTTGTCGCTGGCGACCACAACGGCTGGATCGGGTCTGAATCACCCAGCAGGTTGGCACGGGGGAGCGGCGATAGGGGGTGATTGGCCCTGGTACAGGCTTGCGAAAAGGGTTATATGACCCTTATAGCAACTACGGCCACTACAGCCGATTAGAAGCAGACGGATTGAGTGACTGGCACCCTTCTTTTTTGCAACTTGGCACCCACGCTGACATCAAAACCAAACAATGGGGCAGCAAGTTGATTGCGGTGCTCAAAGGCACTGCCACAAGAGCACAAGGCAAAAGCAAGCGCCACAGGCACTGCATTGGTCAGCAATCACTGCCGCTCAACCTGCCGACGCTGCAGCAACTCCCCGAGCACTGGCAGCAAATCGCCCAGCAGTTTCGGCGTTGCAACGCACCACGCTGGAATGATGACGACTGCCTGAATAGCAGTTAGGGCACAAATGCTGTGCTGGAGGGGAAATAAACTTTAGGAATAGGCGTCAAGGTGAATATCTTGTGGTGCTCATTGCTGCCTTGCTTTGTTGCGGAAACTCATTTGATTCAATGCAGAAATAACAGCGATGCCGCCCAGAAGAAGCGGCAACATTCTCAAATCAGCACAGACGGTGCCAGGTAATCAATGCTCCAGGCCATCAAAAAGGGTCTTTACAGACCCGTTGGTATTGTTGGTTTTTGTTGGAGTGGGCGGGGTTTATGCCAAGATGGTCAGGAAGGTCCCGGTGCCGGAGGTCCGTAAACTGAATTCGGAGATGGTGAACTCTCAACCGTCTTAAAGGATTTCTCGGTATCCTCCGCCACCATGAACGTCATCTTTGGCGTGACCCACTCCAACTTCTCCTTTTTTTCGACAGCGAGTTTGTCGGTGTGGTCAAAGTCTGCAGAAATCATAATTGTAAGCGTTCAGGGGGCGTGACAGCATGCGGCGAACTCTGTCTCTGCTGAATCCTTGACAGCGGCCTGATTCTCGTTTGCATCTCAGGCAGAGACTGTTTGCGATGGGCGCCCCACCAACAGGGA
>Ga0247833_1003065_pt1 | contig 22898 bp, 16 predicted proteins | sample LaCruzMarch2015__7_FD_187117 | JGI IMG/M metagenome (GOLD analysis project Ga0247833, IMG submission 187117) | Freshwater microbial communities from meromictic Lake La Cruz, Castile-La Mancha, Spain - LaCruzMarch2015_8m | ecosystem: Environmental > Aquatic > Freshwater > Lake | place: Spain... | reverse complement strand
ACTCGACCTTGAGCGTTGCCGCTTCGGCCAGTTGCTTCGCAGTGTAGCGAAACGTCCAATCGTCTCTTTTCATAGTAGTGTTGTGTTGTTTGTGCGGTCCGCAGGCATGGATCTCCATGATTGGCGGGCCCGCGTGTGGGACGGTTGTTGAGTGACCGTGCCCGAAAATGTGGGGTGCTGGAGGCGCCGCGATCAGCGCTCCGTCAAACACCCGGCCTGGGAAAAACCTCGCCTGCTCAGTCGCCAAAGAGCTTCGGCGCGGTGGTGCTGTAAGGATTGTTCGGACTGATCGGCGAGTAGGGGCTTCCATAGGCGGAGTAGGGGTTGTTGATCGAGGTGGGCGAATACTGGCTGCCGTAGCGGCCGTAGGGATTCGCCGTGGACTCGGGGTCGTATTGGTTGGCGCTCAAGCGGCCGAGGTATTGGCCGTCCGATGCGTAAATCTTCGGTGCGTCCGTGGCGTAGACGTTGCGGGCGCTCGTGGGCGAGTAGGCACTGCCGTATTCGCCGTAGGAGTTGTTGACGCTGGTCGGCGAATAGGGACTGCCGGCCGAGCTGAACTGGTTGCCCGTCGAATCCGGCGCGTAGCGGTTGGCGCTGAGGCGCCCCAGGTATTGGCCATCCTCTTGGTCTGGTTCTTGGCTTGAGGGACGTGAGACATGGCGAAGCACCTCGACGGTAGGCTCCTCTTCCACGGGCTCGATCTCTACCGCCGCCTGCTTCAGCCGGAGAGTCTCCAGAGGATCGACCATCACAGCCTCGCGCATCTCGGCGAGCGGATCTTTCAAAGCCTGCAGGCTCGCGTTGAATGCAGCCAAGGGGTCATCCGACGGTGCCTCCTCGTCGCTAGAAAACTGCCCGAAGGCAGTGCCGGAGCCGACCCAGAGCGTGCCGAGAAGGGAGAGAAGGAGAATCGCTTTCACGACCTCACGCTAACGCACCTCCCCCACCCCCGCATCGGCTTTGTGTGTCATAAAGTGAGAAGCTCAGCCCCCGCTGGCACCTCCCGCCCTGGGAGCGTTCCGCGGTTTCGGCGGTATTCGTAGGTCTGCTCCTTCATGCAGCAACTCACAATGATTGTCTCCTCAACGGGCGCCCTCATCGTCCAGCAAACCATCCCCGCATCATCAAAAACCGTGATCGGCTTGGGGCAGAAGTTTCCGATGTGACCGCGCACCCCGCCCTATGACACGCTGTGGCATTGTCCGCCGCACTTATCGGGCGTTCAATCACGCGCATGAAAAATAGCGATGTTGATACGGCCGCGGAAGCACTCCGCGATGCCCGGCAAGAACACCCAACTCCTGGCGGTCATGATTGGATCACGCCACCACGAAGCCGAGGTGCCGTGACCCCAGAACCAATCCTCCAACACCTCAGCCTTGGCGATCCCTCACCCTTTGGCCAAGAGGGCTGCTCGTCGAGAATTCCCCCTCATGACGTCCTGCGTGTCTACGGAGCGGATGCCTACCACTCCTCGTCCATGGAAGGCGATTGGCAAACCAACCGCGCAATGGATGAACTGGCCGCGCACGTGGCACGCAGCGAGCATTGCATCGACAAAACCCGGGATTGGGAGAAGTGGCCCAATGTGGTCCTGGCCTTCCCCGGGCGCGAATTTCTCTACATCCACCGCCGCACTTTGGTCTCCTACGGACCGAACCGACAAGCGGCGGACGATCGCCTCCGCTGGTTCTCCGCACGCTTTCTGGCGCCGGCGGCCCAAGCCTGCCCCTCCTTCAACCTCATCAACGGCTCCTACGGAATGCTCCGAGCAGAGACCGTCGATATCTCGCCGGACTGCTTGCCCGCCGAGCAAGAACTCGGGCTCTATTACGGGGAGGGGTTCCCCTCGTGGCACGAGCGCTTTGTCGCGACGATTGTCGGCCGCAAATCGGGACTCTCACTCCTTGAGGGGCCCCCGGGCACTGGCAAGACCACTTACCTCCGCATCCTCATGGCAAAACTCAAGGAGACCCACCGCTTCTACTACCTTCCCCCCTCCTCGCTCGGGTGCCTCGTGCAACCGGAGTTGGTTGACTTCTGGGTCGAGGAGATCGAGCGCCACGGGCGCTGCCGCCGTTTCGTCGTTGTCTTGGAGGACTGCGAGTCCGCGCTCATGACCCGCGACAGCGACAACCGATCTCAGGTCAGCTCCATCCTCAACATCACCGATGGCATGTTCTCGGACTTCCTCCGCACGCACGTCATCTGCACCGTCAACTGCCCATCCTCCCAACTCGACCCCGCACTTCTCCGCCCGGGACGCCTCGTCGGCCACCGCCATTTCGGACGACTCTCGCATGAGGCCGCCGGGCGCCTCGCCGTCCATCTTGGCAAAGAACTCGAAATGGAGGTCGACTACTCTCTGGCCGAGATCTTCGCCGGCCCGCCGGTGCGGGAGGAGCCCGTGCGCCTCATGGGCTTTGCATCGTGAAAAGTGCTACCACCAAACCGGCTCATCCTGAGCCAACCCGCCGCGATGCCTGACCAGTGGCTTGTCCTAAAGTCGTTCGTAGCGACGCCGTCGGTCTTTCTCGTCCTCTTCATGTGGGTGATGTGCGCGATTGTTTCGGTCAAGACCATGGACATCAAGCCGGTGAAGTGGATCTTCATCCTGACCACGCTGATGCTCGTTTTCCGGATGCTCCCGCTCTGAAGCACCACGCAGGCTGCGCCAACAAATCTCCCGCAATTGATCAGATCGAAGTCACTCCGTCCCAACTGCGCCATGTCATGCGGCCAAGCTCAACCCGTTTGTCCAAGGGCAGCCCGGCGTCGGAAAGTCGGCGGTCGTTGCGCATTTAGGTGAAGACAGGCTCCACCGTGCTGCGCTCGCGCTCCTTTCTGGCCGGAGACTGGTAATCGAAGGTGATCCTTTCGCGCCCCGCGATTGCCCCATACCCGCCGCCGGCTCCTTGAGATGAGCCGCCTTGCCGCGGAGTTTGGACTTGTTTGAACTCTTCATCGACTCTTCCCCAGCGGAACACGGAAGGAGCGACATCAGAAGTTTATCAGTTGTTCGTTGTATTCTCGGCTGAGTTTGGTCAACGCTTCGAGCTGAACGTTCTTTCGAAAGGGTGGACATTCTTCAAACCCATATTGACAGTAGGCTTGAATCTCGTCATTCACCACCTTGGCATTGTATCCCATGCCGATGATGTTCTCTTTCAGTTGCTGGTAGTAAGGCTTCATGGACCGACCAAGGGTGATCTGATCGGCCAGTTTGCGATAATCTTCCGAGAGAAAATACTTGCCATGACAGACCTCGTGGTTGAGAACCGTGCCGTTTTTTCCATCTGTTCCAATGACATAACCACGAGAACCGCCGCCGCTCTTATCTTCAATGGCACTGACAATATTCTTAAAAACATCATCGTAAAATGTGGGAAAACGACAGTCGGGAAACGAACATGATTCTGCAACTTTTATGGCAACCTTCAAAGGAACGTTGAAGCCCGACCAATCTCGAGGATAGGTGAAAGCTCCACTCTTTTTCGCATACCATTTCATGTATTCCCACATGCAGAATTTTCGACCATGGAACTTTTTTGAGGGGGATTCGTAAAATTCTTGGACACGGCAGAACGTCATGGCCCGATCATACTTGTCAGGGACGATCACCGCAAAAATTTGGGGATAAACCTCTTTGATGGAGTATTTGACGTTCATTTTCTGTGAGTCAGAATACTAAGAAGAAGGACGATGCGCCTCAGGCCGCGTGGCGGAGAGAGCGTTCTATCGTGGTGGGCCTGACGACCCCCTCCACCGTGGCCATCAGGCGGTCACGACGACGCCTCGCAATGGCTCGGTTGGCTGTCTGCAAGGAGCGGCGCACCCGCTCCTTGGTGTAGTCGTTGTGGTGGACCGTGAAATGGCACCACCAGGTGCCATTGTTCTTCCAGATGTTGTGATCAGGGTTTGTTGTCTTCATATTGCCGGAGTTGAACTCCGGGTATGAAGACCGCGCCGATCGGCGTGCGCTGAATGACGAGTGTCATGGGGGCAATTAAATCACATCCCCGGCGCTTGGCGAGCCTGCCGTGTGTCATAAAGAATTTCCGTCCTGAAGCGCGACTGCGAGCGACGGGATGAGTTGCCCCGCGGCGAGGCGATCGCGCCATTCCCCCCGGCATCCCCTCTTATCCGTGAAACGCGCCGGCGGGCTGCCCGTAGACGGCGCCGGTGGTATCGCCGTCACCACCGAGATTGAGCGCGAGCAGGCGCCCGGCCGGCGTCCGCACCCCCAACACCAAGCCGACCAGATTGACTCAACAACCGCGGCAGAATCTACATGTTTGATATGAAAAATATCAAACAAAGACTTTCCATCACCGGCTGCAGGAGAAGAGCTTTCCACCTGGCGCTTTGATTGGAGCACCAAGTCGCTCGGACCCCGACTGGCTATCAGCGGATCAGACTTTCAACGCGCGGTCAGCTGGCCCAGGGCTTAACCGGGCTTGGAGCCCTCCGGAGAATCAGCGCTCGTCATCAGGGCAAACGCCACAGCAATGGCACGACGTCCAACCGGGACACCAAACCTCAGAAAAACCTACTCCTTTCTCAGCCAGAAATATTGTGATCCCGTCCAGGCAAATGCATCCGAAATGTCCTCTTCGAGCACGAGCCCGGATTTTCCCCAAGCCTCTGTCACGCGCTCCAAGGGCCAGTAGCGGATGCGAAACTGGTCGACATAGTGGTCCACGTGACCATTGGCTGACGTGACGCATAGATCGTCGGTGTAGTCGTAGATGTCCTCGTGCCCTTCTACCATTTGCACGGACACCGAACGGCTGAAGCCATTCTGTCGGGGCGCCTCAACACTCCCGAAAACGATCCGGCCAGGAACATCGAGGAGCAGCTTGCCGCCCGGCTTGAGGCATTCCGCGGCCGCCTGCAACGAACCCTGCAATGCGTCCTCATCCAGCAGGTAAAGGAGCACCGTGAACACACACAAAGCCACGTCAAAATCGGACGCTCCTGCAAAATCTTGCATGGTCGCTTCGACCGTAATCACAGACCCGGGACCCTTCTTCCGCCGCAATTGGTCCAGCATCTCCGCGCAGGGCTCGATGGCTGTCACGCGGTAGCCATCCTCTGCGAGGGGCACAGCCAAGCGGCCCGTGCCAGCGCCGAAGTCGACTATTCTTGCCGGCGGCGTAGCCATCTGCCGCACGGCTTGGAGTGTATTGTCCGTGAGCGTCCGATATGCAGCCCCGAAGGTTCTTTCGTAGGCCACATCATAGACCGGAGCCCAAGAAGCGTGGGGTATTGTGCGCATGGTTGACAATCGTTGTTGGGATTGGGATGGCGGGGCGTCAGGGTAATCGCAGTATTTTCTCCAGCATGCACCCAACCTCCGATCCACTACCTGCCATTGCCCAACATCTCATGGGGCAACTATATCATCGTCCTCGTCGAGCGGTCTGGCGCAGATCGTCCTGGAACCACAGCCACTCGAACGGGACAAATTGCATCCAACCCTCGCAGCAGAGGTGGAGGCACATCTGGGTGGTTTTCATAAGGAGCATCGAAAAAATCAGTCGTCAGCCGTCTTGCTGGTTGCAAGGTGGGCGCGAATGCCCTTCACGTCCTCCTTGCTGTAGCAGAGGATGAAGAGCCGGTGCTTCGCCCGGGATGATGCGACGTAGAGTTCTCTGGGGCCGAAGTGGGACCCCGTTGTTAATGCGGGGACACCGACCAAAACGATCGCATCGGCTTCCAAACCTTTAAACCGTTTGGCCCCCTCAAGCAGAACGCCGCCTCCGCTACGCCAATCGTTCAGGGAAGTTACCAGCACGTGCTTTCCAAGGCGCCTCAGGCCGGCCAGGGGGCTTTTGTCGACTCGTCCCGCGGTGATCAATGCGATCTGCCTCGGCTGCAGCGCCCCTCGTCCGGTTAACTGGTCCAAAATCCGCGCCACGGCGGTCCGTTGCGCGTCATCATTCTCAGCCACCTCGATTTCCGGATTCTCCCCATCGGGCGCATTGCTGTGCGAGCTGAGTGGTGTCTTTGAAAGGCTCCGGCAGAACCCTGCGATCTTCTTTGTGTTGCGGCAGTTTTCCGTCAGTTGGTGAGGTTTCTTAGTAATCGGGAAGTGCAATTTGCGCTCGTAAAGGTTCTGCGCCGGGTCGAAGAAGATGAAAAATTTCTTCTCCTTGTCAGTGCCGTCACTCGCAAGAACCTCGGAGATCGGAAACCACCAGTCGGGGACAAAGTCTTGTCCTTCGTCGACCACCACGGCGTCGTATCTGAGCTGCATCGCCTCGATGGCCAGCAAGAGCAGCTCGGCTGAATCCTTGTTCCAAAACTGCGCCACCTGCGCCTCATCTTGTGGCACGATGAACCGGATCCCGCCGGCTCTTGCTTGCGGTGAGGTGCAGCACTGGCGGCACCAGCGGTGAAAGTGGAGAATGGTGAGGTTCTCCGTCCCGCCGCACGCCCGCTGCAGATCCTCAGCAAGTGGTTCGTTGAAGCAGAGGAAAAGGGTCCGCAAGCCCTGCGTGGCGAAATCGGTGGCCGCATCCATGGCCAAGAGCGTTTTGCCCGAGCCGGCAACGCCCTGGATAAGGGCCTCTGTTTGATCGTGGATGAATTTGACCAAACCACGCTGCTGACCGGTCAACCGAAGGAGTGATTCCTCGTCGTGTTCGACCGATCGGCCCAGCGCCGGGATGAGCCTGAAGTGAGGAAGCAGGGCCGACCTGAGCGATCGCATTACCTCAGGCGGCAACGGTTGGGCCTGCCTCCGCCTGTCCCACGCACGGAATGCGCCTTCAACGTGCTGGCTGATGTTGCCCAAATGCCTGGCATCCCAAGCGACAGCAGGATCTTCCCCGCCGGCAGGTAGCACGGACGCGTCAAAAGTGCAGTCCGGAAAGATGGCGGCATAGCCGTGTGTGAACGGTGCCGACGAGAATTGGGGCGGCATGTTCTTCATGACCCTGTCCTTGATGGCATGAATGTTGCCGCGGCCTTGCTCGAACGGGTCGGTGATTCTTTTCCTGCCGCGGGTGGTAACCCGGTGGAATGACCGGTTGTCGATATCGTAGACGACCTCCCCCCCTTTGACCTCAATGTCGAGGAGTCCAAACCTCGGATGGAGAACGATAAAGTCCGCTTCGCCTTGTTCGAGATATCGCCCCGCACCGGTTTCGTCTCGCTTGGCGTTGAGCCACGGGTAGCTGTGAAAGACGGTGATTTCGTCACCCAGTTGCTCCACGAGAGCCCGGGCGACATCGCGCTCGGGCTTGAGATGAATATCGTCCGGTGGATCGCTCGGGATAAGTTTGGCCATAAGCACTCCCGAGGTTAATCCCGCAGTTCCACGCAGCCACCTTGGTCCCACTGATCCGCTGGAAAAGTGATCACCCGTCCAAGCTCAACCATTCTCACCGTGACCCTCTCGAGATCACCATGCTCATTTGTCTGGCTGATGATTCGGCACTCTCCTTCAATCCAGTCCTCGCCAGCCCGGATCCTCGCCCGGCAACGGCCGCGCGGTATCGGATCTGCTGGGTTCAAGGGCCGGTAATCACCAGCACCTCCGCCGGCTTCCGGACCTGCCTGCTCCGCAAGCAGTGCACGGACGATAGTCTCCGCATCGTGACGGTCCAGCACCTCGTGATCTCTTTGGTTGGAATAGGATTTAAGGCAGTCATAGCAAGCCACCCGGACCCTGTGCTGCGCCCGATCCGCAGGTTGAAGCGCCAAGTAATCCTCTCGCGGGATGGGGGGTAGGTTCGGATCCAGCGGCACATTGAGATCGGATACGCAGTCGCATTGACATACAAGGAGGAGCGCCCTGTTCAGGACGCCCCGAATAGCCAGCTCCCGTTCCTGCTCCTCGGGGCCATCATGTCCGGTCAATACGAGATCCTGAACCGCACCAGCACCGCCCGAGGAATCATCGAAGAGCACGAAGCCGTATTGTCCGCCCTGATTGTTGAGGGGATCTGGAGTGACAATGCCCCCCACATCACCCCCCCTGATGGCTTTCTCCAACGTGACGGCGCGGAGGATCGCCTGAAGTGCTGCTTTCATTGCGGCCTGAAGCCGTGTATCCGCCCTGCGTCCCGCCCCGATTGGCAACTGCTGGCCCCAGCCCTGCAGCGCAGCGTAGACCCCGGGCAATGGAATCCAAAGCGCGATATCGGTGCGAACTTCATGCCGGAGGGTGTAAGTGATAAACTGGTCCCCGATAATATCACTATATCCCCCTGCGCCTGCACCGCGGTTGAGATACGTGATGAAGCCGGTGACGGACTCGGCCGTCTGGAGACTTGACCCGTCCAGGTGTTGCCGGTTGGAGGCGCCGCCACTGAATAGGTGAACCCTGGCGCCCCGGGGCTTCTGCTGGGTGCCGCGAGCCTTTGAAAGCTTGGCTTCAAAATAGTCAGGGATACAGAAGTTTTCCGCACGGAGCGCCCCATCGCATCTAGGGCACGCATCCCCTGCCGCCGGTCCTGTGTAAATCTCATTGCAGGTGTCGCAGACGGTTTCTGCGGTAACATTAAAGAACGAACTTCCCGGAACGGCAAAATTTCGGGGCCTCTTGGCAGGATAGACGCGCTTGTCGGCCACCACTTCTTCCCCCGGTGCATATTCATACAGGCCGATCTTCAGATCTCTCCTGAGATCAACCCGCCTTGCGTAGACATCCCAAGAGTCTGTCTGCAACTCAACGACATCCACGGGAAACCCATATTTCGGAAGAACACGGTTGGCCCCAAGCCATTCCAGCGTGTTCTCGTTCAAGAAATTACCCTGCGCAAATTGGAGAACAGTGCCGTTCGCATCCACTGGGTAGTAGGAGGGCTGATTTGAAGCCATGCTCCTGAAAATGTAACCGGCTTGGGACTCTAGGGATGTCCAGCGCCACCGGCGACCGGGAGCCGCTGGATCATCCGGCAGAAGCCCGCCATCCTCCGAAAACTCCGGAATGTGGGGTCCACCCAGCCTCTGATAGCTAGTCAAGGAATCCGGCGTAAGCGGGAAGGGAGCCAACTCTTCGGGATGTGCAGGGTCCATCCTTTTGATCTGCCACACAAAATCCTTCGCCACTTGGTAGTTTAGATCCGCTGGCACTCCGTCGATGGAGAGGACATGTTCCTGCAATGCCTCGCCATTGATATGGCACCAATCGACGAGATATTCTCCAACAAGGGAGTTTGCCAACCTGCCCTTGTATACGACTCCGCGGATGTGCGGATGGTTGGCAACCCGCCGGTTGGCCCTTCCCGGAATCTCGCCCACGAGAAAATCCTTAAGACGGCGCCAACTTCTATCATACTGGACCGGCGGTGCCCCCGTCGGGGGGTTGAGCTGCGTAATGGCATGCCCCTTCTTATCTGGAAAGCAATGCTCCAGAAACGAGTGTAGTGCCTCGGCCCGAAGATGCCTTGAGCGAATGACGGGATTGTCAAGGTGAACCACCGGAGCCTTGAGGGTTCCGAAAAAGAGTTCTGCGGGCCGGCTCCAGTAATACCTGTCGTGTTCAGCCTCCCCAAAATAGGTCATCACGTAGGCCGGCGAACCGGGGCGACGCCCTGCCCGGCCCGCTCGCTGACGGTAATTGGATGGGGTTGGGGGGAGGTTTGCCAGAAACACCATCGCGAGATCGCCCAAATCCACACCCATTTCGAAAGTCGTAGAACAAGAGAGCACGTTAATGCTCCCTTCCGTAAAGGCGCGTTGATAAGCGGCCCCCGCCGGCGAGGAAAGTTGGGCCGTATGCTCCTCCACTCTCACAAAACGTATATCCCTATTCTGTTCCTGCTCAAACTCGCGCTCGTGGTTCTCATACTGGCGCGGTTCTTGATCGGTGAGTAGCCTAAGGGCCTTTGGATTGAGAAGGTAGACAGCCCCCACGCCATCAGCGATGAGGGCTCTATTGCTCTGATGCCCCGCCGGGTTCGGGGTTAGCTGAGCCCAGAAATTTTCCAGGATGAGATCCGTTATGCTATTTATTTCATCTCTGAGGAGATTTTTGAAATCGCCGCGGCTCGCTTGGTTCAGCGGAGGGAAGCCCAATTCATCCAACAAGCGCCTCCACTTTGCACGGTCATTCTGATTGATAAATCGTGCACCGATCACCAAACGCCGCAATTGTTCGTCCTGCAGGCCCAGAGCGTGCGTGCAGAGGGGAGTAACACTCGCCTCACCTAGTTGTAATACCTGCCTAATTCTGTTATGCCAAGCGGCTGCATCTCTCAACAGGGCGCCGGCCAAAAGTTTGTTAAAATTGCCCATTGGCCCAACAACAAACTCTCCCCGGGTGATACCCCCTCTGTCTCCCCAAGGAGCCGGCGGGTTCACCAATTCTTCCGACCAGTCGGTGCCATTGGCGCTAACCTTATACTTCTTATACATCTCATACAGCACACCGGAGAGCAGTCTGCGAGCGTCCTGATCCTCAAAAGGTAGGTTTCCCTCATTGAAGCCGCCGATTCCCAAACTCACTCCCCCCTTCAGCAGTGTCGAGTTGCGCCCAACCCGCCTCATTGCATCAAGGACTAATACCCCCGAAGACTCGATCGGCTTCAGGTCATCCCCATTTGTGCCGGTCATCTCCAACACTCTTCCAGCCTTTGCGTCTTCTAGTCTGCCTGCCAAAAGAGCACAGAAAACATAAAAGTCCGGACTACTGCGTAGATTATTCCAAATAGCGGCCCTGGTAGCATCCTGAATTTCAACGGGCAGATCACGCACTGCAGCAAACGAAGGGTGTTGGTAGGATGTGCATATTCCCATCAGTTCCCCGGGCAAAGGGAGCACACTCAAATCCGTCGCGATATCAGGCAGGAGCCTCGCTAGCGCACACCTCAGCCAGAAGTCCTGCAAGTCCAGAGCCAGCCGCGCTGCTCCACCACGGGAGTCGGAGAAGGCGAGAAGTTTTCTTCCCTCACCAGGAAAGCACCGGGCAACGGGATCTCGACTGGGATCGGCCTCACGACTCAGCTCCTCCAAGGCGACCACCCGCAAGATAGAAGTCAACTTGTAAGGCGTGATGAGTCCGTAGAGGCCTCCCATGGCCCTTCTGGTGTCCCCGCAATTCGGGCATTTGGTGAGGAATTTGGGATTGGCAATGTCCATTGCCACCTTCAACCACACAACCTTCATCCAAGCGTGTCCGGGCCAATCTTGGCATCTGCGCAGCTTGCATTCCTGGGTATGAAACCAAAGCCCCTCGCTTTCCGGCTCGCTTTCTGCCCCCTCCTCATCCTCCTCCCCCTTTTTCCAGGCAATCGCCCATATATACTTGAAGTCACCTCCGGAAAATCGAAGCAGCTGGCATTCGTCACCCTCATTCAGGGCGTCTGCAGTTAACGTCCTGGAATAGGCAAGAACGAAGGTTTGGCCGCAATTGCGGCACGCTCCGAGCTCCTCGGTCTCCTCGCTCTTCTCGACAAGATTCCAATCCGTAACACCACCATCTGCCCCGACCTCAATACGGACCCCGGCCCCGTGCAATCCGCGGAAAAGTTGATGGTATCGGAGATCCAAAAGCGGCTCCCCGGAGCCTCCCGCTTGTGCGAAGGTGGCAAGTTCGATCAGGCACTCCAAGCCGCTACCGGCGGCTTCCCCCGGCCCGAAAAGCTCCCTCTGCACCTCTGTCCACCGGGCAAGCTGAGCATCCTGCGGTTGGTTTAGAGCATCGCCGAGCTGCAACTGGAGCTGACGAAGCTTGGCATCATTGTGCAGCAGCTTCCAAAGCACCTCCTGCGGCTTAAGATCCCCCCCCAAGTCGAGGGCAGGAAAAAGCTGATTTCCAAATCCCTTCCAATGGGCTCCAAGCATCTCCTCAGCCCGGGCTAGCTTGGCTCCAAGCGACTCCAGCCACACCTTGAGCCTGCGCAGCACATGAAAGACCTCTTCGCTGAACCGCACTTTCACGCGCTCAGGTTTAAGGTTGTCAGCGTCCACCTCCTGCTCGATGGCAACAGCCAACTCATTGGAGATACCCAGCAACCAGCCAGAACCCTCCAAGGAAAGCGCACCGAGATCTTGGGCGCCGGGCTGGTCGGGATCGAATATGCCTGACGCCGGATCAGCACCGAACGCCTTGAGCCATTCCTTCCAAAGAAGATGGAGCCGGTTACCGATTTTGTGGCGGTTCCCGTCGTTGTCCAAGTCGGTGGGCAACTGTGACCCCCGCGGATCGCCCTCGTCATGCATCCTTGAACGCCAAGCATCAGTGTTCCCGAAATCGTCAACCGCATGGAACAGGAGACGACCAAGGGCTTGGAACGAGGGCTTGTTGTCAGCGTGGGCAAAAAGTCCCCGCTCGAGAGCTGGGGCCTGATGTTCGGCAGGGGCAAGCCGAGACGTGACCACAGCAAGGCCTGTTTGTGCGAGGTGAAGCGCGTCACCAAACGCCATCGGCGTCGCGGCTACATCAGGAAGTAGCGAGAGGACGCCGAGTGTCTTTTCGCACCACGCAATGGCACCCTTGGCACCAAGACTCAAGGCCAAGAGACTGCTCCAGTCTTCTTCGGAGCCCAAGATTTGCCTATTTTCTCCTTCCAGCGCTTCGGCAACCGCATGTGCTTGCGCTTCGTCGAGAGCGTGCCCGGCGAAGGCCTGATAAAATTCCGCATCCCGGGGCGCTGCTTGTTCCGTGTTTTCGACCTCGCGCGGCGCACCAAAGAGCACCTCGAAACTCGCTGCCGGGGCTGGAAAAATGCGCGAAGCGAACGTGGTTCTGATTTGCTCTGCCTGCTGCGGTTCGGCAAGCCCGGCATCACTGATCAGCGTGGCAGATGTGGCAATGAAGCGGATCCTCTTGCGACTCGAAAGCCTGGCTTTCAGCCGCCGCATCAACCAACCGATCTCCGCACCCATGGCTCCATCGTAGGAATGCGCCTCATCAAGCACGATGTGCTTCCACTTGTCTCCTGAAAAAAGGAAACTCGTCTCCGGTCGGATCAGGAGATACTCGAGCATGCTGTAGTTGGTAATCAAGATATGCGCGGGGGCAACCTTCCACTGCGTTCGCGTAGTCACCTCGTGGCTGAGAACTCCTTCAACACCGTGGCCGTGCCAATTCCCCACGTCGACCACCACGTCCCCAAATGCTCCGTCAAGAGCAGCCAAGTTGTCCGACACATCGGAACTTATGCGGCTTGAGTTGGCGGTTTCTCCAGTATAGCGCCCAAATGTCAGAAACGAATAGTCACTCAAGATCTTCCGGATTCTGGCCAACTGGTCATTCACCAAGGCATTCATGGGATAGAGAACCATGGCTCTCACGCCAGGTGAGAGCGATTGCGTGACATCCCCGCCCGTTTCATGATCCCATTCCCGAACCAAGTGGTCAACCACCGGCAGCAAGAAACACTCGGTTTTCCCTGACCCAGTCCCCGAACAGACCACGAGGTTACCGTCCCCGGTCCGACCGCCACCAAGATCTTGCCCGTGACGGCAGGCATGCCTCACGGCATCAACTTGATGAGCGTGGAGGAGGACTCTTTCGGGATGGCCAGGTTGGTCAAAATACTTGGCGAAAATTTCAACGGTCGTCGGGTGAAGCAATCCCTGTTCCTGCAGTTCCGCTAAGGTTGCATCACGCTTGTAGCGTGGCAGCAATTCCAGATAGGGATCTTGGAGAAGCGCTGTTTCAGGTGCCCCAAAAAAGTTCTCAATCTTCGCGGAGAAATCAGGATGAGCTCGCTCGATTGGAATAGACTCCCTGATGTAGTTCAGAAGGCGCTTTTCAATCTTGGCTTTGGTCTTGGTGGGATTCATGGGGCATTTTTGAACCAGGTGAGCAGCCATTCAACGGGAACAAGGTCCTTCATGAACGATCGCCTAAACGATGCCTTGCCCCATACTCTTGAAACTAGGCTGCATACCGCGTCGTAGTCCGAAGGCTCATCAAGCGGCCAGCGCCTTGCGCCATGACTCTCGGTGTTCGTATAAGCTCGCCAAGCGTGGAGTCGGCTGATCACCGCAATCTCGTATATCACGGCACGACACTCCTGCCCATCATGATCTAGCGCCATCTGCTCAAAATGATCACCGCAGGCTTTGAGTAGGAAGCCCAAGTTGCGATGGGCAGGATCCTCGCCGCGAAGCTCCCCTAGCAGCCGCGCAGAGTCCTCGAGACAACAAAGGAAGATTCGATAAATCCGCTCCCTCTCAGCCCGGGAAATCGCCAGGCGTGAGTCAACGGAGTTTCTCAGTTTATCCTCAAGGTAGCTGACAGCTCGTTCAGGATGTGTCACGACCAACCGAATCGGGTGATAGTCTTTCCTTGGGTCCATGATCTGAACAACATCCCGGAGGTGCGCGGGCCACGAGACGTTGCGGTCCTTTTTTTCTCCAGCCAGCCGAACACCAGCGGCTGACAACCCGCGATAGGAAATGCCCTGACTGTAGGCCAGCACTGTGGATGTGGGACAGGATATAGACAGCCCCATGTCACCCGGGGGATGGAAGAGTTCATCCGCCATGCAGGGAATACCATCCCTCTTTCCCTCGTGAACCTTCTGAAACGCACCGATAAGGGGGCATACGCTCTTCACCCGCTCCAGAATTTGCTTGGTGCATCTCCTGTGCTTGTCCTTTAGCAGCTGCCTGAGTTTACCTTCGAATGACTCAACCCACGCCGGTTCGGCGAGCCAATTAAAACCACACTGCAAGAGCAACGACAGCAAGTGCAACAGATCCGACTCTTCGGGCCTCTTCGGGTCGGTGGCATCCAGAGCGGACAACAGTCGTCCCTGGAAGTGGTCCTTCAGCGATGTCCGACTCCCGTGGCCGAGAGTGTGTTTGCTCCTGCGGGCTCTTTCGAGAAGGTGGCCCGTTCGGATCGAAGCCGAGGCTCGCTGCAGGTGCGCTTCGAGCAAATCAATCCTAGTCCGAACCTGGGACATCTCCTCTGCCGCCACGGAGTCTTGTTTCCACCGCTCCAGCAGAACGGGAAACGTCTGCTGCTCTCCCTCTGGCAAAATCTGGCAAATTCCGATGATCGAAAGCTCCGCCAGCAGCGACGTGAACAAGCTCAGCTTGGTTGGCGGAGGGAGAACTTTGTCCTTCAAAAGCAGCAGCCATGCACCCTCATCCGGGTGCACATCGGGCAGGTTGCGCAGCTGTTGAACATGCCCCGCCCGACAATCCCCGAGATCCACCTCAATTACCGAGTCCGAGAGCAGTGCTGATTCTCGGACGAGAAGTAGCCGAAAGTCATCCACTAGGACTCGGTCCGGAATATAGATCGACGGCACCCCATTGACCAAACCGATGACCGGGTGTGTCGGTCGTCTCTTTATGGTTGCGACCGCAATTTCTGGAGCTCCATCTTCAAGGATGCTGAGCACATCCTCGCGGCCGAGGTCATCGCCTTGCAGTTGCTCGGGCCCAATCATATTTTGGACCAAGTGCTGCAGCGCTTCATTGCCTGACTCTAGGGCACACTCGCGGCTGTTGAATGCCAACCTCCAGTTACCTGTGCTTGGCAATGAAAACTCCAGTTGCCAGCCGGCCATCTCCGCATGGTCCTGGAAATCTTTTCGGCCCATGTAGTCTTGCAAGGGGCACAATGTGGACGTTCGCCATCCCCAGGAGGGTTGGTCGATCGGCTTGAGCAAAGAAACGGGAGCAACACTCTGCGGCCAGGAAAGTGCCCCCTTCTCAAGGCCGAAGCGCTGGGCCAGCGTGAAACGGCGCAGAGGAAAGCCGTCCTCATCTCCCTCAAGAAGGGGGTTCCAGATCACACCGTGCTCCCCAATCGCGGGGACAAAAACCAAGCGCATCTTCGCAACCTCCCCTGGCAGACCTGTTTTGGCGGTGAGCGTCACCTGCTCCCCCCATCCTTGCGGCGTCTCCACGCTGAGCATTGCGCGGTTCAGATCCGGTTCGAGCCTCAGCGTGTGCCCTTGCTCCACGCCTTCGCGCAAGGTTGCCAGGCTCCATCGCGTCTCCGGACCGACGAAGTTATGTGCCGCTAAGTGGAGCTCCTTCGTTCCGACAACAACCTTGGTCTCCTCGTCCCCGGGACACTGCCAATCTGTTCGCAGAGCATGGCTCGCCGAGACATCCAAGTAGGGACGCCGTCCCACATAAGCTAAGATGCGTCCGTTCGCCCCCTCCTTGAGTTCACGGTTCTGTTCTTGGGCGGTCCCGCAATCGTATTTATGAAGAGTGCGCGTCACCCCCTTGTAGCAAATCTTGCCGCAGGACTCCGCAGGGAGTCGTCTTTGGCCTAAGTAGAGGTCGGGTCCCTCAATCGCTTCAGGGCGGGATGCCGCGAAAAGGTGCCTTCCCTGAAGATGGACGAACTCTACCTCCAAGTGCTCCAACTGCCTGCAGAACCGCCCTCCATCTCCTCCCCTGAAGAGGAGGAGGTCGTCTGACAACCAGTTGAGCCCCTCCTCACGCTCTGTGGTCCTGCCGAGGCAGATCGTGAATTGCTCATGCAGGTTGAAACTGTCAGGCAGCGAGGCAACCTTGATATAAAGGCTTGGCCTATCCGTGCTAACGACCGTTTGGTAAACCAGTTGGCGGCACTGCCTTAACTCCAGCAGGCGACTCTCGCTGCCTTCGTTGCCAGCCAGCCAGATGTTGCAGACTCTCAACATCATCTCCGGGCGCCCATCAAATAGGCCAATCCCGAGTGCAATACTAAAGTCGTCTTCTGCGTTCTTCTTGCTCCAGATCGGGTTGGTCTTGAGTTGGCTGCCAACGGAACTCGGATCTTGGCCCAGCAGACCTCGGACGCTTCTACAGAAGTCAGGATCCGTCTTTCGCTGAAGCCACAGGATCGGCGGCGGGATATCCTCTTGGTCAATCCCATCCACCGAGCAGATGTCATCGTCCGAAGTCGCAGCCTTTGTCCTCCTGATGATCTTGGGCATGCTTCGCCACAATTTGGAGGAATGCCCTTCGTTTCCTGTCAGCCAGCATTCAGACTGGAACCGGTAGGTGTTCTTTAGTCTGCCCCCTAAGTGTTCGTCGTCTTCCGGCGGGAACCATCCGCACTCCTCATGAATTGTTTGAAGGGCTTTGTCGGGCCGGATCGCGAGTTTCTCCTTGAGCACTTGCTGGTAGTTGCTTCCGTCACTGTGATCGTAAAACAGCTTCGCCCAAACCAACGCTAGCACCCAGGGCGCTTTGAGAAGTTCCTCCTCAGTAAAGTCGCTGGCCAACATGTTTCGAAATTCGTCAGGACACAATATATCTGGATCCAATGCACAGAGAAGCAGTCGCGGCAGCCGTCCATTCGCTCTCAACCGGTCGCTGACCCTAACATTTGCTCTTTGTAACTCTTGGGGCGTCATCTTGTTCGATAGATTCTTTGAGTCTGCGGGGGACGTGCGTTTGAGCGTCACACCTCAATCAACGTTCGCTTTTGATAATAGCCACAGAAAGGGCAGTTGGCAGTGCCCCGTGGAGGTTGCGGCGCGTCCAAGGCAGACTTGGCGGCGACAAGCGCGGGGGGCACCCAAGCTGTTCCACCCACGTAGGGGATTAGCGTCATCCGAAATTCGAGCTTCGCCCCGAAGCTCGGCGCCGTTGAGTCTCCATTCGCATAGACGAACCACGCGGTGTCGCAGACGTCGAACCCAGCGCCGCGAAGCAACCACTGGTAGAGTTCCACCTGCCGCTTGTAGGATATCTGCCACTCGCTATCGATCCCAACCTCGCTCGTCTTGGCCGTGGCTTTGTAGTCGGCGACAATCAATCTCCCCGTGCCGCTTTCTTGCCAAACGTCGTCCAAGGCTCCATAGACCTCGAAGTTGGTCTCGGGATGAACGACCCGCAGCCCGCGGCGGAAGTTGCGCCAGTTATCAAGCTCAGGGTGAAGGAAGGGAACCGCAGCTATCCCTTGGGCTGTGAGGAGCGGGTGCGGCGTGCCCGAGGTGCGATAGGAATCAAATTCCCGCTTGAGAAGACGGTCGACCGCATCATTGAGAGTGAATGGCGGGCCTGAGGGCCGCCTCAGACCCCGGCGCTGGTCGAAGTAAAAGCACCGGGGGCATTCATGGAAAAGCTGCAGCTTGGAGCGGCTTAACGGATGGGGCTTGGCATTTCCTGGTTCGTAGTTCTTGCTCCTGGGCATTGGGACGGGCGAAGCGATAGGGTTTTTCTCCGCGCCCTATGGCGCGGGCAAAGCCAGCTTGGATATTTCAGGCAATGCCTCACGGCCAGCAATGCCTTGGATGCCTCCGTAGAGCATCGCCGTGTGGTTGATCGCCTTTGCCAGTTGCTCTTCCCTCTCCCGCCACTGCCTGGCGAAGGCACGTTTTTCAGCCTCAAGCTGTTCCTTGAGCCCGATGAATGACTCGACGATCGCCTCGACATTGTGCCGGAAGCTGACGCTGCAAAGATGATCATACAGCACCGCCATTTTGTCAGCCTTGTCGGTTTGCTGCATGCGCTGTGTGGCCGTGCTGATGATTCCTTGGCGCAGCGCCGAGGCCAGCGCCATGGCAAACGGCGGCTCGCAGACCCAGACGCCATCATGCAGCCCCATGCCGCGCAAACCCGCCGGCGGGCAGGTGGTCACGATCACGCCTATTTCGGACTGGGCCTCCCGCTGGTCCTCCTTGAGCTTGACGGGCCAGTCGTTGGACCAGTTGTTGGCACGCTTGGCCTCCCACAAGATCTCGCCGCATACCGTGCCGTTGTTCGTGCGGACAACCTGGCGGGCATCGGCCCCGCGCTGGCCCTTCTTGACTTCAAGGATTTCGTCGTAGCGGAAAGCCGTGGCGAGTTGCTGTTCGAGGGCCAACTCGAGGGTCTCCCCTTGGGACTGCATGGATCCCTGCGCGGCTTTTTTCTGCAGCAGATCAATCTGCTTGGTGAGTTCGTTGATTTTATTGTCCTTGTCGGCCAGCTTGAGCTGCTCAGCCTCGGTCGCCTGCTGTCGTGCCCTTTCTGCGATCTGGCCACGATCCGCTTCCAGTTGCTTGGCCATTTCGAGCTGCATATTTCTTTTGGCGTCTTCCAGCTCGGCTTTCTCGTTGATCAGCTTGAGCTGCTCGTCCCGGGCCGCCTGCAGCCTCGTGTTTTGGTCGTCGAGCTGCTTCTGGAGCCCCTTGAGCTGAACCTCTGATTGCTGCGCGGCTTCAAGCACCGCGGCCTCCTTGAGCTTGGCGCTTGCGGCCGCAAGGCTCTTGGCCACCTGCTCGGCGACAGACTTTTCACGTTCCTCAAGCGCCTTTTGTTCCGCTACGATTTTGTTTTCCCGCTCGGCCATGGCGGCGTTCAAGGCGGCACGCTCCTTGTGAAATTCAGTGGCCAGCTGTTCACGTAGGCGGCCCGAAACCGCTTCACCAAGGGCGAACTCAGCCCCGCATTTGGGGCAGGTGATGTTCGTGTCGCTCATGGATAGGGTGTAACGGATTATTGCAGGGTTTCGGTCTCCGGCGAAACGAAATTCACATTAGTTGCATGGATCGGGGACAACCCTGTGGAGCATCCACGGGGCGAGCGGCGCCGGCTTGGATGGATCGGTGCCGAGGTTCTTTTCCAGAAGTTGCCGCAGTCCATCGGGCGACTCCAAATGACCGACATGGTGGCGACGGACCAACTCACCGGCTGCGCCGCGGAAAAACACGCCGATTTCCAGGCTCATAGTGCAGGAGGGCTCACGCAACCCAAGGACCAAGGCACCGAGGTTGCCATGCGTTAACTCGGCAAAGCGCCATTTCTCGCCCTCCATGCTTTTGGCCACGGCCTCGCTGGACTCGGGCTCGATCCATCGCCAGGAGGGCGAGTAGATCTCGAGCCACGATTCGATCTCAGGAACGGCAAGCTGCTCGACGATGAAAGCATGCGCCAGCTTGCAGAGTCGCCCGATGACCTCGGACTCGTCGGCCATGGCGTCCAGCCCGCAGGTGGCAATTTCCTCATCGCCCTCCTTGAAAATACAGCAGCTGCCACGGCTTCCGTCGGATGCGATCCATGCAAGCAGCCGGCTTCCCCCTTGGTGGCTGACCGCGAGGGCCACGCCGTCGCGTGTGGGACCTTGGCCTGCACGGAGCAGCGGCGGGGGACGGTCAACTGCTCGGACCTCGTTCGTGCAGTCTACGTGGCGGAAGCGGCGGCGGGTCCAGTTTTGGATCGCCGAGTGCAGGCCCTCTTGTCCGAGGGCACGCGGCCCGCGAACGAGGATCGCAATCCAGGCCAGCGGGTCGCCACGAAAGGAGGGATCAACAACGAACATGTTGCCAAACAATTGGAAGCGGGCTGACTTGAGAAGGCATCGCGCAATGCGGCTGGCGGGCGGGGGATTCTCGGTGGCGGCTTCGCTGCGCATACCCATAGCAAAACCACAAGGTCATCACGCGGCCAAGCCGCCAGCGTGTCATAGGCCTCTCTTACGACCCGGACACCTTGCCTGTGTGTCATAATCGGCCGGAAACGGCGGGGAGGCAGAGTGCCACATCCTCTGCCAGCTAAAGAAAAGCCCCCGGGATATCGGGATGGGGACTTCTCTCCGCCCACGCCGTTCAAGGCACGGACTCGCGCAGCAAGGATGCGCTGGGCCGGTCGGCTCACGAGCACCTCAGAGCGAGTGCTCCAAGTGACCGGGGCCGTTCCCCTCGGGGTCGCACAGGACGGCAACCATGGCCCGCACTCCCTTCCGGTCCTTACGACTGAGCACCAGCACCGGCAGCGGGCGACCCTCGAAGTCCTCCCACCGGATGGCAAAGATGCTCCAGCCGACGAGTTTGCTGTAGTGCGTCCGCTCGTAGGGCGTTGGCTTCGCGCTCATGCGGCCCTTAGTTCCAGCGAGCCGCTTCGGTATCGAAGAGCCCGTGGAGGGCCTCGCCTCGTCGCAACGCGGTGTGCGGGTTGACCGTCTTGTGCACCTCGGTGAACGCATTGAAGAGCGACCAGGCCGTCCGGGGAAGGAAGGCCTCGTGCTCCGGCTTGCGCCAGTGCTCCAGCACGTCCGGGATTTGCGCCGGTGTGATGGCGGCAGCATCCACGGCACGGATCACCATGTCATGGGCGCGGGGATCGTCGATGTCCGTGCTTTTGTAGCGGGCCACGCGTTGGTCGAGTCCCATGAACCGTTCGCCGAGTTGTCCGACAGCCCGGGCCGTCAAATGCCGCAGGTCGCGCTCCGCATAGCGGGTGTGTTTTCGGCTGATGCGGACCTCGCCGGAAAACGCGAGATTATCGCAAACAAAAACGCGGGTGCCCGCGACAAGCCCGGCCGGGTATTTCTGGTCATGGCTGTTGCGCAGCCCGACAACCCAGCCGAAGTCGCGGTTGCTGCGACCGATGACGGTCACGGAAAGCACGCCGAAGTAGCGGGCGCCGCCGTGGCTGAGGGCATGGGTTTCGTTGGTGATCTGGAACCCGCAGCCGCGAAGCTGCGTTTCCACCTCGTCGAGGATCGTGCCGTGGCTCATGGGATACCACGTGCGCGTTCCTTGTGGGGTCGGCACACCGAGGAGTTCCCCCCGGCTGACGACTTCGCCCCCGCAGTGCAGCAGAAGTCCGCGCACGGGAGGCCTGGGTTGTTCGATGATGTTCATCGTGTGTGTCCTTTCGTTGTTGGTTTGGGTTTGCCGGGTGTCGGCGATGGCCGCACCTGGAGTTTGTCGGGAAAAGTGGTCTTGGGACTCGCGGTCGTGCGCAGGAAGGGTTATGCTTGCGACATGAGCAAAAACCTTCTGGATCGCATCACGATCGAGTCCGGCAAATGTGGCGGGAGGCCGTGTATCCGGGGGTATCGCTTGCGTGTGAAGGATGTCCTCGACCTGCTTGCCGCCGGATCGACGGAGGAGGAAATTCTCGCGGATTATGATTTTCTGGAGCCTGAGGACATTCGAGCCTGCTACCAATACGCCTCGGCGCAAGCCGGTTACGGGATCATTCGCCTGCAACCCGCGTGAGGCTGGTCATCGACACACAACTGCCCAAAATGCTCGCCCGCCGCTTGGAGCAGGAGGGGCACAAGGCGCAGCATGTGCTTGATCTCGATCTCGCCCAGTCCCCCGACAATGATGTGTGGCGCTATGCTTTGGAGAATGGGGCGGTGATCGTGAGCAAGGACGAAGATTTTGCGCAGTGGATCTTGTCCGGACGACACGGGCCGAAGGTTGTGTGGCTCCGGATCGGCAACTGCACGAACGCCGAACTGGTTGACTGGCTTCTTCCGGTCTGGCCCGAGGTGATCAGCGCATTGGAGAGTGGCGAGCGGTTGGTTGAGATTTCCTGAGCGGCAGCAGGAAAAAGGCCCACATGGCCGGGGACATTACTGCCCCCGGCCCGTGGTTGTTGCCGGTCAGATGCGCACGCTCTGGAGGGAGCGCAGGGTCTGGCGGACTTGGTGGATTTCCTTTTCACCGGCTTTCTGGTCCCGGACCGACTGCTTGAGCAGGGTCGTAAGTTCCGTCAGGCCGGCGACGGCTTCGCGGAGGGTGGCCTTCGATGCCTCGAGTTTTTCGATGGCGGTTTCGATGGCCGGTTTCTCCGGAACCGTGGTGGAGCGATTGGCTCCGTTGAGGCGGGGCGCAGTGGCCCCGTTGGTGGGATGAGCGTTTGTGGCGATCATGGGTTTTCTTTCGGGTTGTGGCTCGGATTGAGCCGTTGGTGTTGGTTCGGGTGACTTCTCCGGTTCGTGGACCGGGGCCGCATCTGCCAGCCTCAGCGGCATGACAACCATCTGCCGTCCCTCGCACGTGAAGTGCAGGGGCGAGATGGCGTCGATCAAGCCGATGCGGGTGAGCCCGTAGTCGAACGCCTTGGCCAGGTAATCTCGGTTCAGGCAGATCTTCAGGTCCGGGCCTTTGCTTGTCGCCCCAGCCAGCAGGAGAGCGCTACCACCCTTGGTGTCCTTGACGGAGACGCTGCCGTTCTCGACGACGAGGGTGACCGGCTTGTCGTGCGAGTCTCCACCGGGGAGACCGTTGAGGATTTTGCCGAACTCGTGCTCT
>Ga0247833_1003062_pt1 | contig 22924 bp, 24 predicted proteins | sample LaCruzMarch2015__7_FD_187117 | JGI IMG/M metagenome (GOLD analysis project Ga0247833, IMG submission 187117) | Freshwater microbial communities from meromictic Lake La Cruz, Castile-La Mancha, Spain - LaCruzMarch2015_8m | ecosystem: Environmental > Aquatic > Freshwater > Lake | place: Spain... | reverse complement strand
AGAGCCAGAGTTGCAAAACAATACCTTGTTCAGGTCGCCGGGGGCCATGTCGGCAATCATCTGCGCCGCCTTGAAAGCCTTGTCGTTGCTGGCCTGAAACGCCGTGGCGTAGTCCAGGGTATCGAGCTGCTTTTTGATGGCCTCATTGATAGGGCGGCGGTTGTGTCCCGCGCCTACGCACCAGAGGCTGGAGATGCCGTCGATGATTTTTTTACCATCGTGCGTGGTGAAGTGCATGCCCTCGGCACCCACAAACACGCGTGGGTCTTGTTTGAAAGAGCGGTTGGGCGTGAAGGGCAACCACTGGTTGTCCATGTTCAGGTCGGTGTGGGCCAAGGCAAATGCTCCTGATTTATTGCAACAAACTAGCGTGACAGTTTACGCCTGCCAAAGCCGCAGCGATAGAGCCAGCAGCGGGGGGACTGTCCAGAGCCGGACAGCGACACCCCCCCGGCCCCTTCAAAGGCGCTCTTTACAATAGTCACATCTCAAGCCACTCGACTGACGCGAGCGATTTTCGGAAACATTCCACCACATGACCACCACCTACACCCTGACCCTCTCCTGCCCCGACCGCACCGGCATCGTGCATGCCGTGTCGGGTTTTTTGCTGGAGCGCGGGGGCAACATCGAAGAAGCAGCCCAGTACAACGACCGCGACACGGGTCTGTTTTTCATGCGGGTGCAATTCGCCTGTATTCAAGCAGACGGCACGGCACTGAACGCTCAGTGGGCCGCATTTGCCCAGACCTTTGACATGAAGTGGGACCTGCACGCCACCGCCCAACCCATGCGCACCGTGATCATGGTCAGCAAGGAAGGCCACTGCCTGAACGACTTGCTGTTCCGCTGGAAGAGTGGCCTGCTGCCGCTCGACATCCGCGCCATCGTGAGCAACCACCGCGAGTTCTACCAACTGGCCGCCAGCTACAACGTACCGTTTCACCACATCCCGGTGACCAAGGACAACAAGGCGCAGACCGAAGCCAAGCAGTACGAAATCATCCAGGCCGAGGGGGCCGAGCTGGTGGTGTTGGCGCGCTACATGCAGATCCTCTCTGACGACCTGTGCCGCAAATTGGCCGGACGGGCCATCAACATTCACCACTCGTTTTTACCCAGTTTCAAAGGGGCCAAACCCTACTACCAAGCGCACGACCGGGGCGTGAAACTGATCGGTGCCACCGCCCACTACGTGACAGCCGACTTGGACGAAGGCCCGATCATCGAGCAAGATGTGGCCCGGGTTGACCACAGCAAAACCGTGGAAGACCTGACGGCCCAAGGCCGCGACACCGAAAGCCAAGTGCTGGCCCGCGCCGTGAAGTGGCACAGCGAGCACCGCGTGCTAATCAATGGCCACAAGACCGTGATTTTTAAATGAATATTTTTGCGGGACAGATCTTCAGCTCTGTCCCCAACCGATTAAGTTGAGACTGATTTTCAACGCCACCCCCAACTGATTGACCATGTCTGCCACGAACGCATCACGCATTCCGCCCATCCAATGCCTGCTGACCTTTGAGGCGTTGGCCCGATTGCGCAGCGTGACCCAGTCGGCCGAAGAGTTGTGCGTAACGCCCAGCGCAGTGAGCCACCGTGTCAAGCAGCTGGAACAAATCATTGGCACCAAACTTTTTGGCCGGGCCGACTTTTCACTCACCACCGAAGGCAACGAATACCTGGCCCATGTTCGCGAGGGCCTGGTGGCTCTGCAGCGCTTTCCCAGCGCCAGCAACATGCCCGGTCGCCGCAAGCTGCGGCTGGCGGTCACGCCCACCTTTGCGCGCTCGGTGCTCATGCCACGCCTGAAACACTTTCTGGACGCCTACCCCGAAATCGACATCACCCTGCAGGTGAGCATTCCCCTGCTTGACGTGGTGGCCGAGGACGCCGACCTGACGGTGCGTTTTGGTACAGGCCGCTATTCGGACATGGAACACGTGTGTCTGGCCAAGGACGACGTGACGCCACTGGCCTCACCTGCCTGGATTCGCGTAAACGGTCCTTTTGCCAGCGCTGAAGACCTGCTGGGACAGCCCCTGCTGCGCAGCCCCCTGGAGCCTTGGCGCACCTGGTTCGCAGCGCACGACCTCGACTGGCCTGAGCCGATCGACGGCTCGTCGTTCAACGACATTGGCCTGGTGTGCGACGCCGCCGCCCAAGGCCTCGGCATCGGTCTGATCCGCACCAAGCTCGGCGCGCCTTGGCTCGATAGCGGACAGCTGGTGCGCTTGTTCGAGCGCAGCGTCCCCAGTCCCCACGCCCACTACCTGTGCTGGCGCACCGGCACCATGGAGCGATGGGAATGCGCCACCTTTGCCGACTGGCTAAAAAAAGCGCTGGCCTGATTTCACAAGACTGTCAAAGATTCTTCAACCCCCTGTGCCGGGCTTGGGCGTACAGTGGAGGTCCTCTTTCAAGGTTTTGCATGCCATGAGCGCCCACACCCCTGCCGAAACACAGCAATTGACCGCCACCGAACGTGCCCAGCGCCAACGCGCTGTGGTGCAGGCGTTAGGTCGGGTGCTGCCCGCCGACGCGATTTTGTACACACCCGAAGACACCACGCCCTATGAGTGCGACGGCCTGACTGCCTACCGTGAGCGCCCCTTGGTGGTGGCCCTTCCCGAAACCGAGGCGCAGGTCCAGGCCGTGCTCAAGGTCTGCCACGCCTTAGCGGTGCCGGTGGTGGCACGCGGCGCAGGCACGGGCCTGTCGGGTGGAGCGATGCCGCACCGCATGGGCGTGACGCTGTCGATGGCGCGTTTCAACCAGATCAAACGCGTGGACCCTGTGAGTCGCACAGCCGTGGTGCAGTGCGGTGTACGCAACCTGGCGATCAGTGAAGCGGCCGCACCCTACGGCCTGTATTACGCGCCCGACCCATCCAGTCAGATCGCCTGCACCATTGGCGGCAACGTGGCTGAAAACTCGGGCGGTGTGCACTGTCTCAAATACGGCCTCACTGTCCACAACGTACTTAAAGTGCGCGGTTTCACCATCGAGGGTGATCCCATAGAGTTTGGCAGCGAAGCGCTCGACACCTCAGGCTACGACTTGATGGCCGTGCTGGTGGGCAGCGAAGGCATGCTGGCGGTGACCACCGAAGTCACCGTCAAGCTGGTGCCCAAACCACAGTTGGCGCGCTGCATCATGGCCAGCTTTGACGACGTACGCAAAGCGGGCGACGCGGTGGCGGCTGTCATTGCTGCAGGCATCATCCCGGCCGGTCTGGAGATGATGGACGGACCCATGACGATCGCGGTGGAAGACTTTGTGCACGCAGGCTACGACCTGAGCGCAGCGGCGATTTTGCTGTGTGAGAGCGACGGCACGCCAGAAGAGGTCGAAGAGGAAATTGGCCGCATGAGCGAAGTGCTGCGCGACTGCGGTGCCACGGCCATCTCGGTCAGCCTAGACGAAGCCCAACGCCTGAAATTTTGGAGCGGGCGCAAAAACGCCTTTCCGGCGTCTGGCCGCATCAGCCCCGACTACATGTGCATGGACTCGACCATCCCGCGCAAGCGCCTGGCCGACATCCTGCAAGCCATCTCCGAAATGGAAACCAAATACGCGCTGCGCTGCCTTAACGTGTTCCACGCGGGCGACGGCAACCTGCACCCGCTGATTTTGTTCGATGCGAATGACGCCGACCAGCTGCGCCGCTGTGAGCTGTTTGGCGCTGAGATTTTGGAAACCAGCGTGGCCATGGGCGGCACTGTGACAGGCGAGCACGGCGTTGGCATCGAAAAAGTAAACAGCATGTGTGTGCAGTTTTCCGCTGAAGAAAACGAACAGATGTTCGCCGTCAAGCGCGCCTTCGACCCACAAGGACTGCTCAACCCCGGCAAGGTGATTCCGACACTCAACCGCTGCGCCGAGTATGGCCGCATGCTGGTGCGGGCGGGGGCGATCAAGCACCCGGAATTGGAACGTTTTTGAGCCACCTTGGATGCGTGCGTTGACAGGACCATCCTCTGGGGCCAGTTGAACTTGCAAAGGGCAGTGGAACTCTGCTGGTTCCCGGATCAAGTTCTGGATGACAAAAAAACCTGTCACCCCGGGCAACGACCCGGGGTCCATGTTGATCCTTATCACTCAGCGAAGCAGAATCAGTCCAACCCGCGCACCACCTGCATGGCCTCTTCGATGCGCTCAACCGGGTAGATGGTCAGGCCTTCAAAGGCCTTGTCGTTTTTCTTGGGGGCGTTGGCCTTGGGCACCACCGCCACCTTGAAGCCCAGCTTGGCCGCTTCTTTCAGGCGGTCTTGTCCACGCGGCGCAGGGCGCACTTCACCGGCCAAGCCGACCTCGCCAAAAGCGATGAAACCTTTGGGCAGGGCTTTGCCACGCAGACTGCTGGTGATGGCCAGCATGACCGCCAAATCGGCCGCAGGCTCACTGATGCGCACACCGCCTACCGCGTTCACAAACACATCTTGGTCCATGCAGGCCACGCCCGCATGGCGGTGCAAAACGGCCAACAGCATAGCCAGGCGATCCCGGTCCAGGCCCACACTCAAGCGCCGTGGCGAAGGGCCACCACTGTCCACCAACGCCTGAATCTCCACCAACAGCGGGCGGGTGCCTTCGAGCGTGACCATCACGCAGCTGCCGGGCACCGGCTCGGCGTGTTGGCTCAAAAAGATGGCGCTCGGGTTGCTCACGCCCTTCAAGCCCTTTTCGGTCATAGCAAACACGCCAATTTCGTTCACCGCGCCAAAGCGGTTCTTGATGGCACGGATCAGGCGGAAATTGGAATGCGTATCGCCTTCAAAGTACAGCACCGTGTCCACCATGTGCTCCAGCACGCGGGGGCCAGCCAGCGCGCCTTCTTTGGTGACGTGGCCGACCAGCACGATGGTGATGCCGGTCGATTTGGCGGTGCGCGTCAGGTGCGCGGCGCATTCGCGCACCTGCGCCACAGAGCCGGGGGCGCTGGTCAGTTGGTCTGAATACACCGTCTGGATCGAGTCGATGATGGCGATGCCTGGTTGGCGCGATTGCAGCGTGTGCAGGATCTTTTCGAGCTGGATTTCGGGCAGCACCGGCACTTGCGAGTCAGGCAGGCCCAAGCGGCGCGAGCGCATGGCCACTTGCGCGCCGCTTTCTTCGCCTGTCACATACAGCGTGTTCATACCGCTGCGCTGCAGCGCATCCACCGCCTGCAAGAGCAAGGTGGATTTGCCGATGCCAGGGTCGCCGCCAATCAGCACCACGCCGCCTTCGACCATGCCGCCGCCCAGCACCCGGTCGAGCTCGTCGATGCCGGTTGGGTGGCGTTCAAAATCGGCCGCTTGAATCTGGGCCAAAGGCAGGACTTCAGACGTGGGGGCCAACGAGGCGTGCACCGAACCAAAGCGGTTTTTGCCTGCAGCGGGTTCGCTCGAACCCTCAATCAGAGTGTTCCAAGCGTTGCAGCTGGGGCACTTGCCCATCCAGCGGGCGCTGGTGCCGCCGCATTCGGTGCAGGTGAATATCGATTTGTCTTTGGCCATGGGACGCAAGTGTGCCTGAGGCTGGCGCTCAGACTGCGTGCCAAGCGCGCAGAAAATCTCGGGCGATGTCGGCGGCTGCAGCGGTGCGGCAAACGCTGGCGTTTTGGCCAGACCACAGCGGCGTGAAGTCGCTGCAGTCCTGCGCTTCAGCGGCCGAGCGCAAAGGGGCAATGCCTGCTGTGGCCATTGGGAAGGCCGGGGCCTGAGCGCACAGGGGGCCCAACTCGCGCATCAGGCGGTTCACGATGCCGCGCGCTGGGCGCCCACTGAACACATTGGTCAAAGCCGTATGCTGAGCTGCGGGCGATTGCAAGGCCGCGCGGTGCAGCGCACTGGTGGCGGCTTCGTGGCTGCATAAAAAAGCGGTTCCTATTTGCACGGCCGATGCTCCCAACTGCTTGGCAGCAGCCACGCCGGCCGGTGTGGCAATACCCCCCGCTGCAATCACGGGCACCTGCACGGCCCGCACGACTTGCGGCAGAAGGGCGAAGGTGCCGATTTGCGTGCTCAGGTCTTCGGTCAAGAACATGCCCCGGTGGCCCCCGGCTTCAAGCCCTTGGGCAATGATGGCGTCTGCGCCATGGGCCTGCAGCCACTGCGCCTCGGCCACCGTGGTGGCCGATGACAGCACCAACGATCCCCAGCTTTTCACGCGGGCCAGCAAGTCGGGCGCAGGCAAGCCAAAGTGAAAACTCACCACGGCGGGGCGAAAGGCTTCCAGCACATCGGCGCTGTCATGCCCAAAAGGCACTCGCCCTGGGCCACCAGGCATCTCGGACGGGTCCAGCCCGAATTCGCGGTAATAGGGGGCAAGGGCCTGCTGCCAACGGGTTTCGGCTTCAAGCGAGGGCGCGAGCGGCGTGTGGCAAAAGAAGTTGACGTTGTAGGGTGCACGGGTGACCGCCGTCAGCGCTTGAAGTTCGGCTTGCAGGGCGTCTGGGCTGAGCATGGCCGCAGGCAGAGCACCCAGCCCACCGGCTTGGCACACGGCCAAAGCCAAACGGTGGTTTTGTGCGCCCGCCATGGGGGCTTGAAAAATGGGCGCTTCCAGGCCCAATGGTTTGAAGGCATGTGACATGGGGTCCACTTTAATGCGTGAACGGCCCATCTGTCTTCGCAGCAACAGCCATTGGCTTGAACACATCACCTTTCATGCCCACGGCCAGACACCGCCCCTTTTCACCCTCAATGCAAAAACAAGGGAAAACACCCAGGTCACAACCTTGCTAATCAATTAACATGTTAAATAAATGCACACCACCCCATTCATCCACCGCAACCTGCCGCGCCTGCTTTTGCAGGCGCGCGAGTCGGTCATGGGCCACACCCGGCCCAGCCTGCGAGCGCATGGCTTGTCCGACCAGCAATGGCGGGTGTTGCGGGTATTGGGTGAGCACGCCCACGACAGCGGCGTGGAAACCGGCCGAGTGGCCAAAGAGGCGTTTTTGCTCGGACCCAGCCTGACGGGTGTGCTCACCCGGATGGAGCGTGACGGTCTGATCGAGCGCCAACGCTGCCCGCAGGACGCCCGCAGAACGGTGGTTCGTGCGACTGCGGTCGGGCTGGCCAAAGTACAAGCCTTGTCGCGCAGCATTGAGGCCCACTACGCCTGGATGGAGGGGCAATTGGGCAAAACAGTCTTGCAGGATTTGTATGCCCTGCTCGACCAAGTCATCGCTCTGGAAGGCGATGGGCCTGTGGCACCCACTGAGCCCACCCGCAAAAAGAAAGCTGCACCATGAAACATTGGCAACCTGCTGGCACCGTTTACGGCTGCTTGCTGAATTTTCAACGCGAATGGGACCTTTGGGCCCCGCGCATGTCACAAGATCCGCACAAAGGCCCTCCCAAGGCACCCGTGCTGTATGTCAAATCGGCCAACACCTTCAACCCGAGCGGCACATTGATGCTGCAAGACGGGGTGCAAGAGGTGGACATCGGCGCCACGCTCGGCTTGGTGATGGGTGCTCATGGCGCGCCCCACAGTGCGGTCCTGCTCAACGACTGGTCTGTGCCGCACGACAGTTATTACCGCCCGCCCGTCAAGTTCCGTTGCCGCGATGGTTATTTGGGCTGCGGATCGCCATCGGTGCCTTGGGCAACCTTGGACACTTCCGGGCTGAGCATCACGGTGCAGCTCAATGGCCAGCGTGTTCAGACGGTACATCTGTCCGAACTGGTGCGGCCTGTGGCGCGTTTGCTGGCCGACGTGGCCGAGTTCATGAGCTTGCAAGCAGGCGATGTGCTGATGCTGGGTACAGATGTGCTGGCCAACGGCCAAAGACCTCGCGCACGAGCAGGAGACACGGTGTGCCTGACCGTCCCAGGCTTTGCGCCCTGGGTTCAAACCGTTCAGGGAGAATCTGCATGAAACACGCTCGCATTGCTTGGTCTGGGGCCATCCAGCAAGCCATCGAATCCGACGGGCAGTTGCTGATCACACAAGGCCCGCACAAGGGCCACCGCGTGGGCTTTGACGAGGTCGTCTGGCTGCCGCCACTGGCCCCCGTGCCGCAGGCGCGCACCGTCATCGCGCTGGGCCTGAACTACGCCGACCATGCCAAGGAACTCGCCTTCAAAGCCCCCGAAGAACCGCTGGCGTTCATGAAAGGCGAGGCCTCGCTGATCGGCCACAAAGCCTTCACCAAGCGCCCTGCTGATGTGAAATACATGCATTACGAATGCGAGCTGGCCGTGGTCATTGGCCGCACCGCACGCCGCGTGAAGAAGGCCGACGCCTACGACTACGTGGGTGGCTACACCGTGGCCAACGACTACGCGATACGCGACTACCTGGAAAACTGGTACCGCCCCAACCTGCGTGTGAAAAACCGCGACACCTGCACCCCTATTGGCCCCTGGCTGGTGGATGCGGCCGACATCGCCAACCCCATGGCGCTGGCCTTGCAAACCACCGTCAACGGCCAAGTCACGCAAAGCGGCAACACCGCCGACATGGTGTTCGACGTGCCTACGCTGATTGAATACTTCAGCAGCTTCATGACACTCAACCCTGGCGACCTGATCCTGACCGGCACGCCCGACGGCATCGTGAACGTGAACCCGGGCGATGTGGTTGTAACCGACATTGAAAGCATCGGGGCGCTGATCAACACCCTCGTGAAAGCATGAATATGAAAATCGACCACCTCATCAATGGCACCAAAGTCGCAGGCCGCGACTACTTTGAAACCGTCAACCCCGCCACCCAAGAAGTGCTGGCCGAAGTCGCCTCGGGCGGCGAAGCAGAAGTGAATGCCGCCGTCGCCGCCGCCAAAGCTGCTTTCCCCAAGTGGGCCGCCACGCCCGCCACCGAGCGGGCCAAGATCATGCGCAAGCTGGGCGACCTGATCACCCAGCATGTGCCTGAAATCTCGGAGATCGAGACGAAAGACTGCGGTCAGACCATCAGCCAAACCGGCAAGCAGTTGGTGCCGCGTGCGGCCGACAACTTTCATTACTTTGCCGAAATGTGCACCCGCGTGGATGGCCACACCTACCCCACGCCTACGCACCTGAACTACACCTTGTTTCACCCGGTGGGCGTGTGCGCGCTGATCAGCCCCTGGAACGTGCCCTTCATGACCGCCACCTGGAAGGTCGCGCCGTGCCTGGCTTTTGGCAACACGGCCGTGCTCAAGATGAGCGAACTCTCTCCCATGAGCGCCGCGCGTCTGGGCGAGCTGGCACTCGAAGCCGGTGTGCCCGCGGGCGTACTCAATTTGGTGCACGGCTACGGCAAAGAAGCGGGCGAGCCCTTGGTTTCGCACCGCGATGTGCGCGCGATCAGCTTCACCGGCTCTACCGCCACGGGCAACCGCATCGTGCAGAGTGCGGGCTTGAAGAAGTTCAGCATGGAGTTGGGCGGCAAGAGCCCCTTTGTGATCTTTGAAGACGCCGATTTGGACCGCGCATTGGATGCCGCCATCTTCATGATCTTCAGCAACAACGGTGAACGCTGCACCGCAGGCAGCCGCATCTTGGTGCAGCAAAGTATCTATGCCGACTTCTGTGCCAAGTTTGTCGCGCGCGCCAAGCGCATCACGGTGGGCGACCCGCTGGATGAGAAAACCCTGGTCGGCCCGATGATCAGCCAAGCCCACTTGGCCAAAGTTCGCAGCTACATCGAGCTCGGCCCCAAAGAGGGCGCCACCCTGCTGTGCGGCGGCTTGGGCCAGCCCGGCTACGCAGCCGACCTGCCCGCGCATGTCAAAAACGGCAACTTCGTCTGGCCCACCGTGTTTGCCGACGTTGACAACCGCATGCGCATCGCCCAAGAAGAAATCTTTGGCCCCGTGGCCTGCCTGATCCCCTTCAAGGACGAGCAGGACGCGATTGAAAAAGCCAACGACATTGAATACGGTTTGAGCAGCTACGTCTGGACCGAGAACTTGGGGCGCGCCCACCGCGTGGCGGCCGCCGTCGAAGCCGGCATGTGCTTTGTCAACAGCCAAAACGTGCGCGACCTGCGCCAACCCTTTGGCGGCACCAAGGCCAGCGGCACCGGCCGCGAAGGCGGCACCTGGAGCTACGAAGTGTTCTGCGAGCCCAAAAACGTGGCGGTCTCGTTGGGCGGTCACCACATTCCGCATTGGGGCGTATGACAAATCACCATCATCTGTCATACTTACTGTCATACATTCATTTTTAATATGTATGACAAGGAGTGAGCCATGTTGTCTGTCCGCCTGCCTGAAACCGTTGAACGTGAACTGACCCAGTATTGCGCTGCACGCAAACTGAGCAAGTCACACGTCGTGCAAGAAGCCCTTGCCGAGTATTTGGTCGCGGCCAAAACAGCCTCCGGTCACAACGCAGCGCCGGAGCCCGATCTGTCGTTTCTGGCGCCGGACGACCCGATTCGGCAGTTCATTGGCATCGCCCGGGACGGCCCCAGCACAGACGAGTGGATGGCCATCACCCGCGGCGAGGACTGGAACAAACCATGATCCTGGTCGACACCAACGTCCTGCTCGACATCTACAAGGCCGACCCGATCTGGATGCCCTGGTCATTGCAACAACTGCGCAGCGCCAAAGCCGGAACACTGGGCACCAACATGGTGGTGTATGCCGAACTGGCCGGACACCCGGCAGAGCCTGCGCGTCTGGATACTTTTCTGGACACACTGAATATCCGCCTGGCTGAGTTGACGCGCCCTGCAGCAAGGCTGGCCGGACAGGCTTTTCGACAGTACCGCCGACAAGGCGGCACCAAAACCGGCGTCCTGCCCGACTTCTTCATTGGCGCGCATGCCCAGGCCGAAGGCTTCCAGCTGCTGACCCGCGATGCAGGCCGCTACCGCAGCTACTTCCCGGACATTGACCTGATCAGTCCCTGACCCTCCCCCACCCGCACACGCATCACCAGGACACCCCATGGGACAACTCGCCCTCGCCGCCAAAATCACCCATGTGCCCAGCATGTACCTGAGTGAAATTCCCGGCCCCCGTTTTGGCACGCGCCAAAGCGCCATCGACGGCCACCGGGAGATCAGCCGCCGCTGCCGCGCCATGGGCGTGGACACCCTGGTGGTGTTTGACACACATTGGCTGGTCAATGCCGGTTACCACATCAACTGTGGCGCACACTTCAAGGGCGTGTACACCAGCAACGAACTGCCGCACTTCATCAGCAACATGGCGTTTGAGTCGCCGGGCAACCCGGCGCTGGGGCACTTGCTGGCCCAAGTGGCCAACGACCATGGCGTGGAAACCCTCGCGCACGACGCCACCACTTTGCAGCCCGAATACGGCACGCTGGTCCCGCTGCGCTACATGAACGAAGACCAGCATTTCAAGGTGGTCTCGGTCTCGGCCCTGTGCACCTCGCACTACCTGAACGACAGCGCCCGACTGGGTTGGGCCATGCGCGAGGCGGTCGAAAAACACTACGACGGCAAGGTGGCCTTTTTGGCCAGTGGCTCACTCAGTCACCGCTTTGCGCAAAACGGTTTGGCCCCGGAGTTTGCCCACAAAATCTGGAGCCCCTTCCTCGAAAAACTCGACGAGCAAGTGCTGCGCATGTGGGACCAACGCGAATGGAAAGCCTTTTGCGAGATGCTGCCCGAGTACGCCAGCAAAGGCCATGGCGAAGGCTTCATGCACGACACCGCCATGCTGATGGGCGCATTGGGTTGGACCGACTACGAAGGCGCTGTGGAAATCCTCACGCCATACTTTGGCGCGTCGGGCACGGGTCAACTCAATGCGTTTTTTGAAGTGACACCCCAAAAGGGTCAGCACATTCCGCCCGCGCAGGCCAGCAGCGCGCAGGGTTACACGGCTGTGAGCACAAGGTTATGAACCTTACCCGTAGGTCGACGGCTTCAGCCCCGACATGGACCTTTGCCAAACCACCAATGTCGGACCTGAAGTTCCGACCTACCAAGACAAAACCATGCCACATCTTGTGATCCTTTACACCGGCCAGTTGGACGCTGAAGTCAACATGACCACCCTGTGCCGCCAGATGGCCGACGCCATGCTCACCGTGAAAGACGAGGAAGGCAAACAGGTCTTTCCAACCGGCGGCACGCGTGTACTGGCTTACCCAGCGCCGCATTACGCGGTGGCCGATGGCGGTGCTGCAGGTAAAGCGGCCGGTGGCACGGGAGACTACGCCTTTGTTTACCTGAACGTGCGCATGGGCCGTGGCCGGAGCGAGGCCACCCAACAACGCGCAGGGCAAACCCTGCTCGAAGAAGCCAAGGTTTTCTTTGCGCCGGTGATGGCCCAGCGCCACATCGGAATCACGCTGCAAATCGATGTCGGCCCCGAGGTGTTTGATGCCAAACACAGCAACCTCCACCCCCTGTTTAACAAGGCCTGAAACATGTCCGTTTTCACCGAAGACCAAATCCAGCAACTCGCCCGCGAGTTGAACCAGTCCGAAAAATCCCGCGTACAAATCGAGCACCTTTCCAAGCGCTACCCGGGCATGACGATCGAAGACGGTTACCGCATCAACCGCGCCTGGATGCAGATCAAATTCGCCGAAGGGCGCAAGATGATCGGCCACAAAATTGGCCTGACCAGCCGCGCCATGCAAGTGTCCAGCCAGATCAACGAGCCCGACTACGGCACGCTGCTCGACGACATGCTCTACACCTGTACGCCAGGCCAGGTGCTGGACATTCCCTTCACCGATTTCATCGCGCCACGCGTCGAGGTCGAACTGGCCTTCGTCCTCAAGAAAGAATTGCGCGGCCCCAACGTGACCGTGCAACAAGTGCTCGAGGCCACCGATTACGTCACGCCCGCCATCGAAATCATCGACTCGCGGATCGAGCAGTTCGACCGCCACACCAAGGTGATGCGCAAGGTCTACGACACCATCAGCGACAACGCGGCCAATGCGGGCATCGTGCTCGGGGCCAAGCGGGTCGATCCGCTGACCACCGACTTACCCTGGTGCGGCGCGGTGCTGCGACAAAACGGCGTGGTCGAAGAAACCGGTCTGGCTGCAGGTGTGCAAGGGCACCCCGCTGTGGGCATTGCCTGGTTGGCCAACAAGTTGGCCCCGTGGGGCGAGCACCTGCAAGCCGGTGAAATCGTGCTGGCCGGTTCGTTCACCAAACCCGCGGTGGCCAAAGTGGGCGATGTGTTTGACGCAGACTACGGACCGCTGGGCAAATTGGAGTTCCGGTTTGTTTGAGCCGTTCGATTCATCTGCAGTGGCTTCGACTTGCGATAGCGGGAGGCTGCTGGGGCCGGGGTGGCGGCCCGAGCTCAGAGGCGCTTCGCTTTGCCACATCGCCCGAGCCGCCACCCCGGCCCCAACATCCTACAAACCTTGATCAATTTAAAGGAGTCGCCTCATGAACACCCCCGTGAATGCATTCAAACAAGCCCTTCTAAACAAACAGCCCCAGATCGGCCTGTGGATGGGCCTGGCCAGCGCCTACACCGCCGAAATCTGCGCCTTGGCCGGGTTTGACTGGCTGGTCATCGATGGCGAGCACGCGCCCAACGACTTGAACAGCATCCAGTCCCAACTGCAGGCCGTGGCCGCTTATCCCGCCAGCCACCCGGTGTGCCGCGTGCCTGTGGGCGAAACGGCGCTCATCAAACAGTACCTTGATTTGGGCGCACAAACCATCCTGGTGCCCATGGTGGACACCGCCGCGCAAGCCGCGCAACTGGTGCAAGCCATGCGCTACCCACAAGACGATGGCCATGGCGGCGTGCGCGGCATGGCTGGGGCGCGGGCTTCGCGCTGGGGTCATTACCCTGACTACGTCAAACGCGCCAACGAAGAGGTTTGCTTGTTGGTGCAAGTCGAATCGCGCGAAGCACTGAAGAACCTCGACGCGATTGTCGCCACGCCGGGCGTGGACGGCGTGTTCATTGGCCCGGCCGACCTCTCGGCGTCCATGGGCCATGTGGGCAACGCCGCACACCCCGAAGTGCAAACGGCGATCGAAGACGCCATCGCCCGCATCCTGAAAGCCGGCAAAGCCCCCGGCATCCTCACGCCCGACCGCACACTTGCCGCGCATTACTTGTCGCTGGGTGCGGTTTTTGTGGCCGTGGGCCTGGACACCCAACTCTTGATGCGCCACACCACCGATTTGGCGGCGCACTTCAAGTCGAGCTTGCCCGTTGCTGCACCCGTCAAAGGTGCAACATATTAATTGGGATCTGACCCCAATTAATCCTGTCATGCCGGACTTGATCCGGCATCCAATTGACCTCAGTGGCCCACATGGACCCCGGATCAAGTCCGGGGTGACAAGATTAGAAATTAAGTCCGGAATGACAAGCTTAGAAATCAAGCCCAGGGTGACAAAGGCAAAGCGCCACTCCTGAATGACACTCAAAAACACAAGGAAACCACACATGTTCCCCACACCCCAACCAGTGGTGCCCTCGCTACAAGCGCGGGTGCACCCCGATGAATGGCAAGCCCGACTGGAGCTGGCCGCTTGTTACCGTGTCTTTGCCCTGCTGGGCTGGACCGAGATGATTTACAACCACATCACGCTGCGCCTGCCGGACAGCGTCACGGGGGGCGAGAAACACTTTTTGATCAACCCCTTTGGCCTGCATTACAGCGAGGTCACGGCCAGCAACCTGGTCAAGATCGACGTGCAAGGCCGGGTGCTGGATGGCTCGCCTTACCCTGTCAACCCGGCTGGTTTCACGGTGCACGCCGCCGTGCACGAAGGCCTGGCCGGAGCGCATTGCGTGATGCACACCCACACCACGGCGGGCGTGGCGGTGGCCTGTGTGCAAGGTGGTTTGCAGCAGACCAATTTTTACAGCGCCCAGTTGCACAACATGGTGGCCTACCACGACTTCGAAGGCATCACCATCCACGCCGACGAAGCGCCGCGCCTGCTGCGCAGCATCGGCGACAAACAAGCCGTCATCTTGCGCAACCACGGCCTGTTGGCCTGGGGCCACACCTTGGCGCAAACCTTTGCGGTGCTCTGGACCTTGCAACGCGCCTGCGAAATCCAGCTGGCCACTTTCAGCATGGGCCAGCCCATTGTGGTGCCCGAGGCCGTTGCCGACCAATGCACCCGGGACGCCCTGCAGTTCAACCCGAACCACGGCGCGGGCCAAGACGTATTTCAATCGCTGGTACGCCAAGTCGACCGGCAAGACAAAGGGTGGCGCGCATGAAAGTCTGTATTTACGGCGCTGGTGCCATTGGTGGCTGGATCGGGACGCACCTGGCGCAGCAAGGCTGCAGCCTGAGCGCGGTGGCGCGAGGCGCCACACTCGAAGCCCTGCAACAAAACGGCTTGGTGCTGCTGCAAGGTGACCAGGAAATTCGCACCTCTTTGGTGGCACGCGAGAACCCGGCCGATCTGGGCGTGCAAGACCTGGTGATCGTGGCTGTCAAAGCTCCCGCCATGGCCGACGTGGCCCGGCGCATCGGGCCACTGATCGGCCCCCACACCGTGGTTCTCACGGCCATGAACGGCGTGCCTTGGTGGTTTTTGCAAGGCTTTGGGGGCGCCTTGTCGGGCACCACTTTGCAATCGGTGGACCCGTCCGGCGTGATTGCGCAGCACATCCCAGCCGACCAGGTGATCGGCTGTGTGGTGCACTCGAGCTGCTCGGTGGACATGCCGAGCGTGATCCGACACCACTTCGGCAACGGCCTGATTTTGGGCGAGCCCACTGGGGCAGACTCGCCTCGCCTGCGCGACCTGGTGGCGCTGTTGGGGCAAGCCGGTTTCAATGCCACGGCGTCGGCACAAATCCAGAAAGACGTTTGGTACAAGCTCTGGGGCAACATGACCATCAACCCCATCAGCGCCTTCACCGGGGCCACGACCGACGTGATCCTGGACGATCCGCTGGTGCGCGGCTTTGTCTCCAGCGTCATGCTCGAAGCCAAGGCCATTGGTGAGCGCATCGGCATCCCGATCGCGCAGACGCCCGAAGACCGCCACGCCGTCACGCGCAAACTCGGGGCCTTTCGCACCTCGATGCTGCAAGACGTGGACGCGGGCAAGCCGGTCGAGCTCGATGCCCTGGTGGCCTCGGTGCGGGAATTGGGCCAACTGACCGGTGTGGCCACACCCTTCACCGATGCATTGCTGGGCCTCAGTCGCCTGCATGCCAGGGGCTTGGGGCTTTACCCCGCAGCATGAGGACATGGCTTTGACCGCCCCTGCGCGCTTGAGTGGTGCCGCCTTTGGCACCCTGCTGCTGATCGCCTTCATGATGGGGGCCAACCATGTCGCGGCGCGCACTGCTTTCAACCACGGGTTGGATGTGGTGACGGCCATCACGGTGCGCAGCGTCATCACCGCCAGTGTGTTGGCGCTGATTTTGTGGCAGCAAAAAGTGGCCTTTCGCGTTTTGCCCGCGCAACGCAAATACCTGGGCGCGGTGGGCCTGCTGATCGCGGTGCAAAGCGTGTGTTTGTATTCGGCTGTGGCGCGCTTGCCCGTCGCCCTGGCCTTGCTGGCCTTCAACACTTACCCGCTGACCACGGCCCTGTGGGCCAGGATTTTGTACGGCCACCAACCCGAACGCGCCGTGCTGTGGGCCATGCCGGTGATGATGGCCGGACTGGCCCTTGCGTTGGACGTGCTGGGCGCAGCCTCGGGCCTGGGCGCGGCGCGGCAATGGGCAGAGATCGGGGCGGGCGTGGCCTTTGCCTTGGCCGCCTCGGCCACTTTTGGCCTGGCCTTGGTGCTCACCCAGCACGAGACGGTGGGCGTAGACGGACGTCTGCGCACCTTCACCACCATGGCCACCGTGGGTGTGCTGGCCGCCATCGTGGCGCTCACGCAAGGTGGGTTTCAGTGGCCGCAGGCGGAGCCTGGCTGGTGGGGGCTGGCTGCACTGACCTTTTTGTACGGCACCGCTTTCACCATCATGTTCACCGTGCTGCCCAAGTTGGGCGTAGTGGGCAACTCGGCCATCATGAACGTGGAGCCCATCTTTGCGCTGGTGTTGGCTTGGGCGCTGCTGGGCCAGGCCATCGCCCCCATGCAGTTGCTGGGGGCTGCCGTGGTGGTGTCAGCCGTGCTGTGGCTGGGCTTGCGCAAGCCCTAATGACCCGGCCTATTGATCCGGCCCCTTGAAGTCTTGAACAGCAGGCAAGGGATCGCTGTCTTTGGTAGGAGCCCACCCCTGTGGGCGATGGGCGTGGAACACGCCCTGAAAACCATCGCCCACCGGGTGGGTTCCCACAAAGACAACAATATTCGCATGCTCGTCACCAACACGGGCCATGCAAACTTCATCGGGCCCGATCTATAAGGTTTAACGCAAGCGGCGGATCAGGCTGGACGTGTCCCAACGGCCGCCACCCATTTTTTGCACATCGGCATAAAACTGATCGACCAGCGCCGTGACCGGCAACCGAGCCCCGTTGCGCTTGGCCTCGTCCAGCACCAAGTCCAAGTCCTTGCGCATCCAGTCGACGGCAAAACCGAATTCAAACTTGTCGTCGGCCATGGTCTTGCCCCGGTTGTCCATCTGCCAGCTCTGCGCTGCGCCCTTGCCGATCACGTCCAGCACCTGGTGCATGTCCAGGCCAGCTTGCTGGCCAAAGGCAATGGCTTCGGACAGGCCTTGCGCCACGCCTGCGATGCAAATCTGGTTGACCATCTTGGCCAACTGGCCCGCGCCCGATGCGCCCAGCAAAGTGAAGGCCCGCGAAAACGCCATGGCCGCTGGTTTGACGGTATCGAAGGCGGCCGCATCACCACCGCACATCACCGTGAGCAGGCCGTTTTGTGCGCCCGCCTGACCGCCTGAGACCGGCGCATCAACAAAGTGCAGGCCCAGCTTTTGGGCTTGGGCGTAAAGCTCGCGGGCGATTTCGGCAGAGGCCGTGGTGTGGTCCACAAAAATCGCACCGGGCTTCATACCGGCAAACGCGCCGTCGGCTCCGAGCACCACGCTGCGCAAATCAGCGTCGTTGCCCACGCAGGCATGCACGATATCGGCGCCCGCTGCCGCTTCACGCGGGGTGGGGGCGGTGGCGTTACCGGGGCATTCTGCGGCCCAAGCCACGGCCTTGGCCGCACTGCGGTTGTACACGGTGACGTGGTGACCAGCGCGGGCCAAATGGCCCGCCATGGGGTAGCCCATCACGCCCAAGCCCAAAAAGGCGACTTTTTTGGCGGGGGCAGCATCGTAGGTTTTGGTGGCAATTTGGCTCATGGCGTGTCTCGTGGTGGATTGGAGAAAAAGGCTATTTTGGCAGCCTGTGGTTGCACTGGCTTAAACCGGGTGCTTTTGGCTGACCATTAAGTGACATCGCCGCTTTTGGTACCCTCCCCTTCATGAGCTCATCCATTGCCGACAACATCGCCCGCGTCAGGGTACAGATTCAGACCGCTTGCCAGGCGGCAGGGCGCGACGCAGACAGTGTGCAACTGCTGGCTGTCTCCAAAACATGGGGGCCTGAAGCGGTGCGCCAAGCCCATGCGGCAGGTCAAACCGCTTTTGGCGAAAACTACATCCAGGAAGCGGTGGACAAGATCACGGCATTGTGCGATTTGCCACTGGTCTGGCACTGCATCGGCCCCATTCAGAGCAACAAAACCCGATTGGTGGCCGAGCACTTTGACTGGGTGCACAGCATAGACCGCCTTAAAATCGCCCAGCGCTTGGCCGAGCAACGCCCCGAACACCTGCAGCCCTTGCAGGTGTGCATTCAAGTCAATGTGGACGGCGGCGACACCAAATCGGGCGTGAGCCCGCAAGAGCTGCCCGCACTGGCTCAGGCCGTGGCCGCTTTGCCGCGCCTGCGGTTGCGTGGCCTCATGACCATTCCCGAGCCCGCCGAGACCCCTGAACAGATGCGGGCGGTGCACGCGCAGGCCCAAGCGCTGTTAGAAAGCCTGCGCCAGCAAGGCCTGCGACTGGACACGCTGTCCATGGGCATGAGCGCCGACATGACCGAGGCCATTGCCGAAGGTAGCACGATGGTGCGGGTGGGCACGGCGATTTTTGGCCGACGCTGACAGAGGCTGACGAACCATCGAAGACCACCACCCAGCGCCTTGAGGGTTTGCAGGGCGTTTTCCACACCCATCGCCCACAGGGGTGGGTTCCTACAAAAAAGTCAACCCTTGAATGTTGTTCAAAATTTCAGCGTACCGATTCAATAGGAATACCGCAGATCAAACACGCTGCGCCGCTCGCCCACCGGCACCCCCGCCACATTCAGCAGCACCTGTGCACGCCACGGGTCCAGTGCGGTGCGTTGCGCATCGTCGAGCCAACCCAGTTGGTCCAAGGCCTCCACGGTGGCGGCAAACAGCGCGGCCTTGTTGCCATCCATGATCTTGATGGCCAGGGCCTGGCCCCGCGCTCGGCTGGCCACCACCTGCACTCCATCGGCCCCCACTTTGGTCACCCAGTCGCCCCGACCCGCGCGCATGAAGTCAGCGTCGTTGCGTCCGGTGCCCGAGACCAATTCGGGGTGCGCAGTCATGGCCTGCCCCAGCAGTTGCAGACTCTCGCCGTACAAGCCGTCCGATTCGGGCTGCGCCAATCGGGCATAGCTGCGGGCCAAGCGCGACAAGGGCATGGCGTAGTTGGGGGCCGAGCAACCGTCAATGCCCAGCGCCAGTTCTTCTTCGCTCAACCCCGCCAGGTGCGCCACGGCTTTGCGCACTTGTTGCTGCAAAGGATGGTCCACTTCGGTGTACCCGCCAGTGGGCAGGCCGTGCTGCGCGCAATACGCCAAAAAGCCGCTGTGCTTGCCGCTGCAGTTGTGGTGACGTTCGTCGTAGGCAAAGCCCTCGGGCATGGGGCGGTCAAAAAACGTGAAGCGGTAAGGCACATGGCAGCCGCAGCGCATCTGGCGCGTGCTGGTGCCGCTCTTGCGCAAGATGGACGACACCTGCTCGACGTGCATCTCTTCGCCGTTGTGGCTGGCGCACATCATCGCCAGCTCGGTGGGTGTGAAGCCGAAATGCGCCACGCCGCCCGACTGCACCAGCGGCAGCGCCTGCATGGCCTTGAGGGTCGAACGAGTGAAGCACAGCCAATGCGGGTTGCCCACTTGCGCCAGCACGTGGCCCTCGGTGTCGGTCACGGCCAGTGCACCCATGTGCACGCATTCCTGGATGCCGTTGCGGGTCAGTTCAACCAGAGGGACGAAGTTCATGGGATGGGCCTGCGCATTAAATATCCCAGTTTAAGCGGTCCACGGCTCGCTTCACGGCCTTTTAGACAACGCGGACAAGGGTGATCAGCGGGATGAAAAAAATGCTGCCAACGCTGCAGACACCGTGTCAATGGCTGCCCAGCACCACCGGAATTTCGGTGGCGGGGGGCGTGTTGCGGCTGCGGCCGCAACGCACGATGCCGTCGATCATGACCATGCCAATGCCGGGGATGTCACCCAACTGAACACTCTCCAGCAGGGTTTTGCCTGCGGTGTGCTGAGCGCGGTCCATGAAGACAAAATCGGCGGCCCGCCCGACTTCGATCAGGCCACAGTTCAAGTTGCGGATGCGGGCCGTATTGCCGGTGGCAAAGCAAAACACCAACTCGGCTGGGATGTTGGCCAGGCTGGACAGCAGCGCCACCATGCGCAGCATGCCCAGCGGTTGCACGCCAGAGCCTGCCGGGCCATCGGTGCCCAAAATGATGCGGTGCGGGCACTTGAGTTCGAGTGCCGCACGCGCCGCTGCAATGGCTACCCGCTCGTTGCCGTTGTGCACGATCTCGATGGCGCGTGAGGATTTTTCGCACAACTCACAGACATGGGCTTCGGGCAGCGAAGTGTGCCCGCCGTTGATGTGGCCAATGATGTCGGCATCGGCTTCAAGCACCACATCCTTGTCGATCATGCCCGAGCCTGGAATGGAGGGGCCGCCGGTGTGGATCGTGCTTTGGATGCCGTGCTTGCGGGCCCAGGCCACCATTTGCTGGGCCTCATACCCGGCCTTGACGGAACCCAAGCCCACCTCGCCTAGCAGCGTGACGCCCGCATCGGCCAGGTCCTTGAAGTCTTGCTCGGTCATGCCTTTTTCGATGATGGGCGCGCCCGCGATCACCTTCACGCCGCCAGGGCGGAAGTTGTCAAAAGCGCGTTGCGCCGTGATGGCCAGGGCTTTGAGGCCGACGATGTCTTTGGGGCGTCCAGGCAAATGCACTTCACCGGCCGAGACCATGGTGGTCACGCCGCCGTTCATGGTGGAGTCGATCCAGCCGATCTGATTTTGGCGCGGCGTCCAGTCGCCAAACACCGGGTGCACATGGCTGTCGATCAAACCCGGGCAAACACAGGTCTGCCGCGCATCGATGACGGTTTGGGCGCCTTCCAGATCGCAATCTTTTTCGCGGCCCACTGCGGTGATGAGTCCGTCAAGAACGACCAGGGTGTCCGCCTGCAAAATAGGCTGATCCAGGTCACCCGAGAGCAACAAGCCAATGTTCTTGATGACAACTTTGCCGGATGCGCCGGTGGTGTTGATGTCTGCCATGGGGAATCTCCTCAACGATGGGATGGAAGGGGAACATTGACCACGCGGAACACGGTGTCAATGACGAAAGATTTCCACTGCGCCACAGCCTGCGGGGCATCGATGTTTTCGCCCAAAAAGGCCGACAGCGTGTACCGGTTGGACATGTAGAAATAGCCGGTGGCCGCGATCAGCAGGTAAACGTCGCGGGCCGATATGTCGGTGCGAAACAGTCCCTGCGATACACCTGCACGCAAGATGTCATGGATCACGGCGATGGCTGGCGATGAAAATTCGCGTGCACGCAGGGATTTCACGATGTGCTTGCCCTTGTGCAGATTTTCCGTGTTGAGCAGGGTGACGAACTCCGGATGGTGACGGTAATAGTCCAGCACAAAATGAACCACTTGCTCCAAGGCAAGAAGCGGTGTGTTCACATCGATGGCCAATTGCGCCTCGGCGTCGTTCATTCGGCGGTAAATTGTCTCCAGCACTTCAATGAACAAGCCTTCCTTGCTGCCGAAATAGTAATAGATCATGCGGTCGTAGGACATGGCTTGCCGAGAAATTTTTTCGACACTGCCGCCTTCATAACCGTGCTGCGCAAACACCTTGATGGCGGCGCGCAAAATGCTCTCTCGAGTTTGTTGCGCGTTGTGTTCGCGCACCCCTACCACGCGCTTGGCGCTCGGCTTTGCACTCGGCTTGGCCAGGCTGGGCTTGGGTTGGCGTGCTGCAGTCACCATGTGTGTTTATTTCTCGACAAATGCCCGTTCAATGACAAAGTTACCCGGGGTGCTGGTGTTGCCCTCCACAAAGCCCTGTGTCTCCAGCATGTGCTTGAGGTCATTGAGCATGCCCGGGCTGCCGCACAACATCACCCGGTCCTCGGCCGGATTCATGGGGGGCATGCCCAAGTCCGTGAAGAGTTTGCCATTTTCAATCAGCGCCGTCACACGGCCCATGTTGCGGTAAGTCTCGCGCGTGACTGTCGGGTAGTAGCGCAGCTGCTGGCCGATCATGTCGCCCAGAAATTCGTGTTGCGGCAAGTGATCGACGATCAGGTCGTGGTAGGCCAGCTCATCCACCTGACGCACCCCATGCACCACCACCACGGTTTCAAATTTTTCATAAGTCTCGGGGTCGCGGATGATGCTCAGGAAAGGCGCCAAGCCCGTGCCGGTGGACAGCAGGTACAAGCGTTTGGCCGGCGTCAGATAGTCGATCAGCAAGGTGCCGGTGGGCTTTTTACCGACGATGATGGTGTCACCCACCTGGATGTGCTGCAGGTGGGAAGTCAACGGGCCTTCTTCAACCTTGATGCTCAAAAATTCCAAATGCTCTTCGTAGTTGGGGCTGGCGATGCTGTATGCCCGAAGCAGCGGTTTGCCGTTCAAGCGCAGGCCAATCATGGTGAAGTGGCCATTGGAAAAACGCAGCGATGGATCGCGTGTGGTGGTGAAGGTGAACAGGCGGTCTGTCCAGTGGTGCACGCTCAAGACACGTTCTTCAAGAAAGGCGCTCA